>Ga0209404_10001727_pt1 | contig 14327 bp, 8 predicted proteins | sample TroAtlMetagenome_2_FD_187447 | JGI IMG/M metagenome (GOLD analysis project Ga0209404, IMG submission 187447) | Marine eukaryotic phytoplankton communities from Atlantic Ocean - Tropical Atlantic ANT8 Metagenome (SPAdes) (version 2) | ecosystem: Environmental > Aquatic > Marine > Oceanic | place...
GGTAAATTCTATTGCATCGAAACTAGGTTTAATTGCTCAGGCAGATGTAGCTCAGCAAGGTGGAACGGGAGGTGTCCTGCTCTTCTTTCTTGCTGCGGTTGTCGCCGTTTTTGTGAATGTAGGTAAAGACAATGCTGTCAGTGCCAGGGTCAAGCGTTCGTTCAACGTGACTGATCCTAACTGGGGCGTGATGTTTGGCTTATTTGTATTTGGCTTACTGCTCGGTGCTCTTCCCAACCTGTTTTTGATCGTTTCAGAGTCGTCTCTTTCTGAAAATGCAGTGAGTGGTTTCCGGGTGTCTGGTTTGATGATTGCGATCTTCAGCGGGCTATATCTCGTCTTTCGTGTATTCTGCGAGTCTTCCAAAGTACGAGAACCTGAACAGGCATGGCGTTTGGCTGTGGTTGTAGCCGTTACGATTTTGGGAGCGCTCTACATCGGTGTGAAACATGGTGATGACAAAACGATCACAGATAAGTTCAAGCTTGGTGTGGACTTGGCAGGTGGAGTCAATCTCGTTTACCAGATTCAAACGGAAAGTGACGAGAATGGTGATGAAGTGACGATGACAGATGCCACCATGCAGGGATTGCTTAATGCGCTTGGCCGCCGTTTGAACCCTAGTGGTGCCTTGGACCTCATTCTTCGTCCATATGGTAATAATGACCATGTCGAAATTGTCGTTCCTGAGGCTACGGCAGCCGAAATTGCGCACATCAAAGAGATCATCACCAATACCGGGGCTCTTCAGTTCCTGATTCAGGTAGGTACTAACGATGATGATCACAAAGCAGTTCGTGATGCTGTTGAAGATGCTTACGCCTCGACATACAACACACGTTTTGTGAAGAATGCACAGGGGGAAACGATCGGACGTTGGGTTAAGGTTGGAACCGAAATTAAGCCCGGTTCAAGTGAAGTCGAGTTTGCCTATAACGCATCAAGCGTGAGTTCGATCAAACGAGTTTACTACAACGATGAAAATGGCATCGAAGTAGAGGCTCCGGTTTTGCTTTGGAACAACAGTTCGAGTGTCCACTTCGACGCTTCGAACGAAGACCACGCCAGAATCAAGCGGATTTTTGATGAGGCAGGCGGAGCGCGGTCAGCTAAAGAGTTCAGTAGCATTGTTTCACCGGCAGGTATTTCACGTATTGAAATTCTGATGGTTGAACCGGCTGACAATATCAGAGTCACGGGTGACGATCTAAAAAATGTTCGCTCTACTTATGACGGTAACATGCGACCAAGTGTGGCGTTTACGATGAATGCTACCAGTGCAGGAAAGTTTGGACGATTTACCGGTGAAAATATTGATAAGCAACTGTCAATCGTTCTTGATGGTAACTTGTTGTCTTCTGCGAATATCAATAGTCGAATTTCTGAAAGCGGAGTTATCGAAGGCGACTTTACTCAGTCTCGAGTGGATCAGATTATCGGTATTCTGCGAGCAGGCTCTTTGCCAGGCACGCTGAATCCGGTCCCTGAAAGTGAAAACAAAATGGGGGCGTCGTTGGGGACAGCGACCATTGCGAAAGGAACTCAGGCGATCATCTGGTCAATGGTGATCGTACTGTTGTTCATGATTGTCTGGTATTTTGGCATTCCTGGATTCGTAGCTGCGTTTGCTTTGCTATTGAACCTTGTTTTAATCTTGGCCGTAATGGTCATTATAGGTGCATCTTTCACTCTCTCTGGTATGGCAGGTCTCGTACTTACCGTGGGGATGGCAGTGGATGCAAACGTGCTGATATTCGAGCGTATCCGAGAAGAGTTGGCAGACGGTGCGCGAGTGAAAGCGGCTATCCGCAATGGTTTCTCACGAGCGACTATTACGATTATTGATGCGAACCTGACAACGCTGATTACAGCGATTCTGCTATATGCGATTGGTACGGATCAGATCCGTGGGTTTGCGATCACATTGATCCTTGGGATCATCATAAGTATGTTCACGGCGATTTACGCGTCGCGTGGAATTTTTGTAGTCGCTGCCGGACTAAAATGGATCGCAGAAAGTTCTTGGAGCCTACGCCCCTTTAGCACCCGATCGATTGGTTTTATGAGTAAAACTAAGATCACTGCAGTTATATCGGTTGCCGTGATTGCAGTTGGATTGGTTGTGACGAGTCAGCGTCAAAGCGAAATGCTCGCGATTGATCTGTCGGGTGGCACTTCAGCCATCTTTGAATTGTCTGATAAAGAACTGAAGGCAGGAGATGTTGAATCGGTAATCAAGGGACATGTGGAAGAAACGGAATTCAAACGTACGAATGAAGATGGCAGCCCTCAGACATTCCAGTTTTCAGTCACTAGTGTAGATCTTGGGGATGCCCGGGGGGCCTGGCGTGTTAATACAAATCTGATTGATCAGGATCAGTTGGAGGCATTGTTAGGTGAAGTGTTTTCTGGCCAACTCCAACAACAAACGGTTGAGGTTGAGATTGTAGGTTCAAAAGCTCCAGAGGCTTCTGAGACGGAATCGTCGGCTGTCGAACGAGTGATGCCTCAGTTTGTTTCCTACCAGGAAGAAGCCAAGGAAGAAGCCAAGGAAGAAGCCAAGGAAGAAGCCAAGGAAGAAGCCAAGGAAGAAGCCAAGCCGACGGCGGGGCCAGCAGCCCCGACAACCGGACCTGCTGTACCTCCGTCAACAAACGCAGATGATGACACGCTACCTGTCGTGCCGACTGAAGGGGAAGTCGTTCAGGAAGTTAGTGAAACGATTTTTCAGATTGCCGTTGAAATTGATGGTAACTCCGTTGAGCTTGGTGCGACTGAGCTTGAAGGAATGATTGATGCAGCGGCCTCGGCTGCAGGCGTGGATATTGGAAATCGACGTAGTGAAACGAAAGATCAAGTGTCTGTTTACGGCTTGGAGGCTGCACAAGCTGAGTTAATTAAACAAGAATTGCTGTCTGACAATGGTGCTCCTTATTTTGAAGAAACTCAAAAATTCGGAGCCCAAATAGCTGGTGATATGAAGGCCTTGGGCGCCCTGGCGATTGTCTTTAGCTTTATTGGAATCATCACTTACATTTGGTTGCGATTCCAACAAGTTAGCTTTGGTATTGCAGCTGTGGTGGCTCTTGTACACGACGTACTAGTAACTTTGGCGGCGATTTCTGTAAGTGTTTATCTGGCTGAACCCTTAGGCGTTCTAGGAATTGAAGACTTTAAAATTAGCTTACCTGTGATTGCTGCCTTCCTGACGATCATTGGTTACTCACTGAACGATACGATCGTGGTGTTTGACCGAGTTCGTGAAGTTCGGGGAAAGAATCGCGAGATTACGGCTGAGATGCTTGACCGTAGTGTGAATTCAACTCTAAGTCGTACTTTGTTGACTTCGGTGACAACGTTGATCGTAGTTGGGCTGTTGTACGCGGTCGGGGGATCAGGGATCCACAGTTTTGCATTTGCTTTGGTGATTGGCGTGATTGTCGGTACCTATAGTTCGATCTTTGTTGCCTCTCCAACATTGCTGCTCTTAAACCGTAAAAAGTAAGTTCGACTTGTCGAAAAAAAGGGAGCCCAAAGAGCTCCCTTTTTTGTTGCCAACTCAGTTAGAACTTAGCTTTAATCATCTTTTGGAATTACTGGAGCTGGTGGTACAGGCTGTCGGATCGGAGTTTGTTTTCTCGAAAGCTGCTGAGTATTGAAGCCCACCAATCGATTCGAGATTTGTGAGAATAGTTCGGGAGATGGTGGTGCGGGTATCTTGATTTCCACACCAATAGGCAAGAGATTTGGTTTGGAGATTACCTCGCGATTTTGTTCGTAAATCCAGTCTGCCAAGTTGGCTTGCCCAAGAAAGTGTTCGGCAATTCCAGTCAGGGTGTCCCCATTTTGAATGGTGTAGGTCGAAAGGATTTCAGGCTTCGTTTCCGAGAGATTGAGTCTGGCGACATGCAGTGAAGTGCTATCGTTTCCTTGGGCTTCTGGATAGGAGTCACTTATCTCAGGGGCACGAGCGGGGGTTAGTGAAATTGCAGGAGGAACGAGAAGAGCTTTGGCTTTTCGCTGCTGCTGCTGCAATTCGGTCAGATAGAGTGCCTTGGCCGGAGACTCCAGTTTTCCATCAGGAATAGGGTGTGCGGCTTCGACAGGATCGAAAGAGGACGTTTGAACGATGGACGGGTCTATAGGCACGGACAGATTCTGATTTACTTGATCACCGTCCGTGGCATGTCGCTGAAATGGAATAGCTCCTAAAATTCCAGCCACCAGAATGCCCGTACCCACAACCCAATGTTTGTGGATAAGCATTTCTGTACCTTTGTCGTTTTATTAAACGTTGGAATAATCCTTACCCTTTTGAGGGCATCCAACACTTTCTCCTTCGGTACTCAAAGGCTTTAGTCCTTAACGGAAACCGCGGTTTTTTTTTAACCGGTTGGGCGGTGTTCAGACTGCATCGATCGTGATGATTATAAGGCGTTAGGGTCACGACTTGACCACTGAAGTGTCTCATCTTTTTCCAGACGATTGATTAGAAAGTTATAGAACAATGCGTTTGGATGAGGCTCAGGCTTGGCGACTTGCAGAATTCCCGAGCCTTGTGCACCAGTGTTTAAGCCAAAAAGAAACAGCTTGGTACCGCTCCAGTTAATAGTTCCATCAGCATTTGTCTGGTCTTTATGAAAACGAGTGAGTTGATTGTGGATGCGTTTGCTTTCTGAAAAGTACTGAGGGTTTTGGGCACCCGCAATAATCATAATGTTTAGGTTTTGTTTGACCGTTGGATGTGATAATCCAAGTTGAGGTGTTAAGCCTTTATGAGATTGTAAAGGTGTAAATAGAATCAGTGCCTTTACATCCTGCCCATTGCGAATCAGGCCTTTGCCAGGCTTATTCCAGTCCAAAGCTGCCCAGTTCATTGCAATAATCGCTGTAATGTCGGATCCGACAACGGTTAGTTTCTCGAGGTTGAGTTGCCCTTCATCGTTCTTTGTTCTTAAGAATGATTTACAGGCTTCAATGTCCTGTACGACACTGGCAAATTCAGCTTTAGAGAATTTCTCCCGATCAATTTCTATGCGATCGTTAATATCACGTGGATTGCGACGTTGGACGGATTTACCATGGCCTCGTAAATCCGGAATGATGACGGCATGCCCCATATGTTCCTGAATGGCGGTTGCCAACTTAGTGTAGACAGCACTGTTGGAAGATACGTTAAGCATGCTGTGAAGCATAATGATAGGAATGGAATCCTTCCCTTTGGTCCCGGGATAGAACTTTACATTAAGAAAAATACCGTCTTTGGTTTCCAGGACATGGGATTCAACGGGAGGAAGTTCTTTTTTCGGTTTATCCTCGTCCTGCCCCAAAAGCAACGAATTCAGACTGCAGAATACAAGCAGTAGTATCCAGGTAGATTTGGTAGAGAATGGTGAGGTCATACGTAATAGAGAACGAAACATAACCTACAGGACTCCTCGGTGGTTGGTTAACAGCAGCGGTTTATTTGATAATACGAGAGAAAGGTAACTCAAAGGCAGGGCTTTCCGCAAGAGGAAGCCGACTCTTATCCTTTCCCCCAATACTAGAGTCGAGCAGGTTACGCGTCAAATCAATCTTCCCGTCGGCTATAGCGAAGTAATAAAATTTTAGGATTGTTGAGTACAAGTGTGTATTTCCCGGCGTTCCAGTTGAGGTAGGCAAAGGTATGCATTTAGCAGTAGAAACTAGTAAATGCCTTGCTTTTTAGTGCCGTTAGGTAAAAAATAGGGTTAGCTTGCTTGCCTATTGGTGTCGATATTTGCAAATGAGGCTGAAGCGAACGTAACAGGCCGATAGCCTGGTGATAACAGCGGAGATATAAAGTGGCAAAACGGTCAAAGCTAGTCGAATGGTGGCAGTCCCGGACAGGGGAGGAAGAAACTCCATTTGATACGGATTCTTCAGCATTCCTGCTTTCGGTCATGGTGCATGTCGCCATCTTGGTTGCTCTGGGACTTTGGCCTCTTCTGGCGAATCAAGATGATGAGTCTTTAGTGATCACGACCACGAAGGTTGAGGTAGAGGAAATCACCGAAACAGCGCCTCCTGAACAAATTCATTTTAGTGAGCAGGCGATGGAAGAGATTGGTGCCAACAGTGATCTGGGTACACAGATGGCTCTTTCGGAAGCTCCTGTGATTGCTGAGATTTCTGAAATTCCCAATCCAGTGGATCCGTCTGATCAGGAAGTCGCAGAAATTCTGCTGAATAATCAGGTGGTTCAGGCAACAGGCCTTCATTTCAACGAAAACCTTGCTGTGCGTGGCGCCGTGGGGACTGGAACGACTGGTGCAAGTGGTGCTGTAGATCGCATCACTCATGAAATCCTATTGTCACTTGAAGAGCGACGTACTTTAGTAGTTTGGCTGTTTGATCAGTCTGGCAGTCTGGCTCGTCAACGGGAAAAGATTCATGACCGCTTTGATAAAATCTATGAAGAGTTGGGGATTCTCGAAGCTGCTGAAGATGAAGCCTTTCAGGGCAAAGATCCATTGCTGACTCAGGTGATGGCTTTTGGAAAGTCGATTTCCAAGATGATGAAGGATCCAACTTCGAATCTGGCTGAGATTAAAGAGGCTGTTAAAGCGATCCCACAGGATGATACCGGCGTTGAATTAACGTTTGAAGCCGTCGTTCGTGCTGTGAACGGCCATGCCGAGTATCGTCGTCCCGATGCCAATGGTGACCCTAAGCGTAATGTGATGGTCATCGTGGTATCCGATGAAGCGGGTGAAGATCAGGCAAATGTTGATTTGGCAGTTAAAACTTGTCAAAAACTTGCGGTACCGATTTACGTCATCGGGGTTCCTGCTCCGTTCGGTCGCCAGGAAACGTTGGTGAAGTGGGTGGATCCGGATCCAATGTATGATCAGACGCCGCAGTGGGGACGCGTAAATCAGGGGCCTGAATCGGTTATGGCCGAGCGAGTGAAGCTACGCTTTATTGGTAGTCGTGACGAAGATGTTCCAATCGATTCCGGCTTTGGCCCCTGGGCTCTAACTCGGCTTTGCTACGAAACCGGCGGGATTTATTTTGCGGTACACCCGAATCGGAATGTGAATAAAGCGGTGTCGCGAAAAGAGGTCACAGCGTATTCGTCGCACCTTCAGCAATTCTTTGATCCGACGGTGATGCGGGATTATCGTCCGGACTATGTGAATTACCGTGAGTATGAGCGTCGACTTAAAGAGTCGAAAATGAGAACAGCCTTGGTTCAGGCGGCCCAGATGTCCTGGAGCACTCCAATGAGGGATCCGCAGACTAGATTCGTAAAGCGTGATGAAGCGGGTTTTAGCAATGAACTGTCGGAATCCCAAAAGCAAGCTGCTCAGCTTGAGCCGCAGCTGGAGAATCTATCCCAGTTGCTATTGCTTGGTGTAGCGGACCGGGACAACGAGAAGTCGTTGCGGTGGAAAGCCGGGTATGATCTGGCATTGGGGCGAGTCCTTGCCACTAAAGTGCGTACAGAGACATATAATGCGATGTTAGCGTTAGCCAAACGCGGCTTGAAGCTGGACGATCCGAAGTCAAACACGTTCACCCTTGTTCCGGCAGACAGTGTTACCGTAGGAAGCCAGTACAAAAAGAATGCTGATAAAGCAAAGGAATTGCTTGAAGGCGTGATTCGTGACCATGAAGGCACACCATGGGCCTATCTGGCTGAAAAAGAATTGTCGGTTCCAATTGGTTGGGAATGGAAGGAATCTTATACGGACCTTTCACCTCCTCCGCGGCCTGGAGCAGGTAATGGCGGTAATCCCCCTCCGGCGCAAAATGATGCGGCAAAAATGCTTAAGAAGCCGCCTCCAAAGCGTCGCCCACCAAAACTCTAATCGTGGATCATCGCTTTGGTGGCTTTGATCGAATGCTGTAATTCTTGGCAGCAATGAAGGGAGATTTCGTGAACGAGATCCCGGAGATACCAAGGTTTTTTCGTTGTGTGCTAGCGTTGGCTAGTCTGGTTGCAGCGGGCGTTCTGTTAACGGCAGCCACATTGGAGCCATCTCGTAAAGGTATGGGGACCCATGAACAGCTTGGGATGAGTCCTTGTTATTTTCCGGACAAACTAGGGGTTCCCTGTCCGGCTTGTGGTATGACAACGTCATGGGCTCACTTGATGAAGGGCAATGTCAGAGCTTCTGCGGATGTTAATTTGGGGGGATTTGTACTCTGTGTTGCCTGCCTGCTCTGCGTGCCCTGGTTTATGTTGTCGGCGATAAAAGGTCGATGGATTCTGATGAGAATGACTGACGGTAGGATATTGGTATTTTTAGTGAGCTGGCTTTTGGTTACTATGGCCGACTGGCTGATACGCCGTTTACTAATTTGAATGCAGGACGCAGAAAACCATGTCACGGACTCGACGGAATTTCTTCATTTTATTAGCTTTGGCTTCCATGGCTTCGCTTTCCGGTTGTGCCGGACTGATAGCCTATCCTCTGTATGTAATTAAGGGAGATAGTGTTCCTGCTAATTACGACAAGCTTAGTGGAAAACGCGTTGCTGTTATTTGTAAGTCAGCTTCCGCTGCTTCGGGGCCTAATTCCCCCGAGTCTTTGATCAGCCAGCAGTTTAGTCAGATCCTTCAGGAACGGGTTTCCAAGGTCGAGATCGTACCGGTTGAAGAAGTCGCAGATTGGATTGATCGGAACAATTGGAATGAGATTGATTGTGTCGAAGTTGGGCGAGGTGTGAATGCTGACGCCATTGTCTTGTTAGCGGTTGAGTCGTTTAGCTTGAAAGACAGCCCGACTCTATTCAAAGGTCGTTCCACGGTTACCACCAAGGTTTATGACATCGTGCAGGATGGCAAGGTAGATTATCAGGCCAATACATTTGACTTTACCTACCCTGAAAACGGTGGTCGGCATACGACCGAACTTAGTGATGCAGCCTTCCAGCGTCAGTTTACGAAAGCTCTGAGCCGTCACCTGGCCAAAGACTTTTTCAAATATGACAAGTCAGAAGACTACGCTCAGGATGCCACTTTGATTCAATAGTTTTCGATATCGAACAACAGTTAAGAGGCCGTGTGTGAAAGCTCACGGCTTTTTTGTGTTTTGAGGGCTGCTGCGGCGGCCGCTGAGCTTTCGTCTTGGATTAGATCTCGTCCGCGCGGATACAGATTCTCTCGATGCTTTTAGCTTTTCCTGTGTGGATATTTACTTCCACAATTGCTCCGCCGAGGCGGACATCCTGCGTGGCAACTTGGAATTGGGTTGGTCGAAAGGTTGTGGTGGCTTCCGTGACCGCCGATATTTTACGTCCGAGAATACTTTCGTACGGTCCGGTCATTCCCACATCGCACTGAAATGCAGTTCCACCGGGAAGGATGCACTCATCGGCTGTTGGGACGTGGGTGTGAGTTCCCAACACAGCCGTTACTCGGCCGTCAAGGTACCGACCCATCAGTTGTTTATCGCTGGTCGCTTCGGCATGGAAGTCAACCAGAATGACACGGACAGCGGGCGGGATCTGACTAAGAATCTTATCGGCAGCTTGAAAAGGACAATCCACGGGCTTCATAAAGACTCGGCCCATCAAACTGACGATCGCAATCTGCTCGCCCGCAGCTTCCCCAATGATGGCCAGTTTTTGACCGGGCGCCTCCTCCGGAAAGTTAGCTGGCTTCACAATGTTTGAATTGCTGGACAACACTGAATAGATTTCTTTACGCCGATAAATGTGATCACCAAGTGTAATGCCATCTACGCCGGCGGCAATCAACTTGTCATAGATTCTGGGTGTTAATCCGGATCCGTCAGCAGAATTTTCAGCATTGGCAATCACCACGTTCACGTTGTGTCGCGAGCGAATAGTATTAAGATTGTCGCAAACCATGGTGTAGCCAGGTTTGCCAACAATGTCACCGATAAATAGAATCCGCACGAGTTCAATCTCCGCCGGTACTTAATTCTGAAGAGGGGAAATGGGTCTTAGCGAGCGAACTCGGTAAAGCGACTTTCACGAATGACGGTCACTTTGATTTCCCCGGGATATGTCAACTGTTCTTCAAACTGCTGTGCAATTCCGCGAGCGACTTTTGCAGCGGATTCGTCATCGGCTTTCTCAGAACTGATAATTACTCGCAGTTCACGGCCAGCCTGAATCGCGTAAGCCTGTTGGACTCCGTTGTATTCACGGGCAATGGACTCAAGTTCTTCCATCCGCTTGATATATCGATCGAGGGATTCGCGTCGAGCACCGGGGCGAGAGGCTGAACAGGCGTCTCCAGTTGCGGTGAGGACGGTGTATGGATATTCCGATACAATTTCGTCGTGATGACCAAAGGCAGCATGCACCACTTCCGGTGACTCACCGTGACGCTTAAGCAGGTCGGCACCGATTTGCGGATGGCCACCTTCCAATTCATGGTCGGCCGCCTTTCCAATATCATGAAGTAAGCCTGCGCGGCGAGCTACGTCTGGATCGAGGCCTACCATTTCAGCCAGCATGCCGGCCAGGAAAGCTACTTCGATACTGTGTCTCAGCACATTCTGACTATAGCTTGTTCGGAAGTGAAGTCTTCCCAGCATGTAAATAACGCGCTCGTGGAGACCATTTATATTGACTTCCACTGCGGCTTCTTTACCTTTTTTGACGATGAACTTTTCAATTTTTTGTTCAGTCTCTTTTACCACTTCTTCAATGCGAGATGGATGAATCCGTCCATCGGTGATAAGATCGCTTAAAGAACGTCGGGCGATTTCCCGGCGTACCGGGTCAAAACTGGAGACGATCACGACACCCGGGGTATCATCAATAATCACATCTACACCGGTTGCTTTTTCAAAGGCGCGAATATTCCGTCCTTCACGACCGATGATACGCCCTTTCATTTCATCGCTGGGGATATCTACCGTGCTTGTGGTGCTGTCAGCGGTGTGAGACGCAGCATATCGTTGCATCGTCATGATGAGCATTTCACGGGACTTCTGTTCGCAAACTTCCTGAATACTCTTTTCATGCTTCAGGATGACGGCCCCCATTTCCTGTTCAAGTTCATCTTCGAGCAACGCAAGTAAACGGGTTGTTGCTTCTTCTTTACTGAGATTAGTGAGTTCCATCAGTGATGAGCGATGTTTCTCGAGCTGTTTATCAAGCTCTTTTTGGCGTTGTTCAGCGCCCTGCAGTTTGTCCGTCAAACGCTGTTGGTTTGCCTGAACCATTTTCTCCTGCTTGCGCAGTGCATCTTCACGGTCGTTGAGTTGATTGGTTTGATTCTTAAGTTGATCTTCTTCGTCGCGTAGGCGATCTCGGGATTGGCTGAGCTCTTTTTCGGCTTCGGATTTGTACTGTATTGCCGCCTCCTTAGCTTCGATCTTGGCTTCTGAGATAATCTGCTTAGCTTCCAGTTCGTGTTCTTTGAGTTTGGCCTCACGATTCTTCTTCTGGAGGGTGTTTGCAATGATGAGCGCAACAATGACACCTATAATGACGCCTGATAGGGCAAATACGCCCTCCGTTGCACCGAGACCTATCAGAAGGCCGAGTAAGTTTGAGAGTATGAACATTGAGTTTTCCCGTTCGCTATATCGAGCAACCGGTGCAAGCGTGTTATCGCTCGCAGCAATCCGAAAGACCATCTGCTACTGAAATAAAAGCGCAGTTTGAGATATATGCGAAGGTGATTACATCAATTGTCGCTGGTCAGTACGCTGCAAGTCCGTGAGGAGTGTTTGTAACACGTATTGCAGTTTAGAAATGTCAGAAAAACGGACAAAACTTTTGAGTACTGACGAGTCCCGGTAATTCCACGAAAGTGGAAAAACAGCACTGGCAGGCGTGAGTGGCATCTCATAGTCAGCCTTCGTCGATGTAAGGTTCATCGGTTGTGGTGAAGACATGGCTAGCGAGCCGGAATTCCTGCAAAAGCAACTTGTTACGACAGAAAACAGTGCCGTAAACAGGCTTAGATCGAAAGCGGAAGCCGCTTTGCGAAAGACAATCGATATGTAATTTAAAAACCGAATCATAAATATCTCAAACAAACAGCTTTGCAATAGGTGGCTTTCTTCGGAATACGGCGCTCTACAAAGTTGTATAAAGTTTGGTTTATTGGATTTACCATTAATACGTCGCTTCTTTATGACTCACGTTCGTCATAAAATGCGACAAGACCAATGTACCAGATTGAGAGGCCCATCTGCAACTTTTGGAAACCCTCCTTCAAGCGACCCGCGGCCCTGAATTACCCAAGAATGTCACAATTTAACGAACAGGCAGACTTTCATCACTTTGAAGCAAAGCTTCAGCAGGAGCTTGCTGCTTCAAAGTGGCAGGATTTAAGAGCGATTCTGGCCGTTTCAGGTGGAGCAGACAGTGTAGCAATGCTGCGAAGTTTAGTAGCTCTCAGGCCGGACGACGGTATTGGCGACCTGCATGTTGTCCATGTCAACCATGGCTGGCGAGGAGAACACTCAGATGGGGATCAGCAGTTTGTGTTTGATTTGTGCGAACGCTGGGACATCGAATGCCACTGTATTGGCGTGCCGACGGGAAGGGGAACAGAAGAAGAAGCTAGAAATCAGCGTTATCAGGTTTTTCGCGAAAAGGCTTGTGAATTAGGGGCTCGTTATGTGTTGACGGCTCATACGCAAGATGATCAGGTGGAAACCTTAATTGACCGGATCTTTCGTGGTACAGGCTTGTCCGGCCTTCTGGGTATTCCTCGTACACGAAAATTGGATCATGGCATCACTCTTCTCAGGCCTATGTTGTCTCAGAGGCGCGCGGAAGTGATTAACTATCTTGAAGACTTGGGGCAGGACTACAGGCAGGATAGCTCGAATCAAACTCTGGACTACAAACGGAACAGGATTCGTAATGAATTGTTACCGTTATTGAAGTCGCATTATCACAGTGAGGCTGATCAGGCCGTGCTGCGGTTAAAAGAGATGGCATCGGAATTGTTTGAATATTTGTCGACGGATGCGAAGAAGCTTGTTGAGCAGGCCTTAGTGAGTTGTGACAATAAACAGATAACGCTGGATTGCCGATGTTTTGCGGGAGTGGCTTCTGTGGTCGTTAGAGAAGCGTTATTGGAGGTTTGGCAGCAGGCGAAGTGGCCGCGTCAGGGAATGACACGTTCTCATTGGTTGCAGCTTGAGGCGATTGTTTTATCAGCTAGTGAAGCGGTTATGTTTCCCGGTAGTATCCGCGCAGAAAAAAACGGCGAGCAGCTTTCACTAACTCGCCGTTGATTTCAAATTAAAGAAGATCAGAAAAGAGCTTACTCTTCTCCGCCCTCCTCTGCTTCCGCATTGCCCTCATCGGACGGAGCCTCTTCTGTTGAGGCTTCCTCGGTCGGTGCAGCAGCATCATTGTTACCATCATCAAGCAATGATGTTGGTCCAGAGTTCCCGGCCGATTTGTAATAAAGGACAAGCCCGACATAGGACAGCAACATAATTACAGGAAAGATAGCGGCTGTCATAAGTGCATCTTTCTTAGCGGTATTCTGAGTCTCTTCTACAACCGCCTGTTCAGCTTCTGTAGCCTCTGCGACTTTATCCGTATCCAAAGCTTGATATTCACCTAAAACACCAGATTCCGGTTCTTTAAGTAACTGTTCGTAGACCTCTCCTTTTTGGATGAGAGCGGTTGAGATAGATTCGTCCTGTATTTGACCAAGAAATAGACTTCCAATTCCTAAGCCTAGCATTCCAACGCCACCCACTGAATTCAATGTGAGGGCTCCCCCTTTGGGGAATTTCTCGGCAACGACGGCTAGCATGGTAGGCCAGAAGAATGTCTTACCAAGGCCGTAAACGGTAGCGGCTGCTAGGATACCGATAGCGGTTGCTTTTGACAGGAATACTAAACCGATTGCTGCCACTGCTGCACTTCCGGCTAGTAATGCCAGAGGTGTAATTTTGTGAACGATTGGGCCGGCAAAGAACCGTAAAACGGTCATAATACCCATTGTGTAAACCAGTACCCATCCAGCTTCAAGTCCGATATCCTGCATTGCAGGTTCCATTAGTTCAGCACTCCAGCTGTCGATCCCTAGTTCCGTGGTGGCTAGGGGGATCATCAGCAAGCAGAGTATGAAGAATATCGGTTGGCCAAGACTCTTAATTGAAAAGCCAAATGCCAGACCTGCGATCAGGCCTGGAATTAAGGCGTACGTTGCATTATCAATAGGTGTCCATCCCTCTGGTTTAGCGATGTCGAAGATCTGAATAGAAATCAAAAATACAGACAAAAAGGCTCCTAATCCGCCAAAGTCGGAAAGCATTTCACGATAGGATATCCCAGCCTGAACTCGTTCGCTTTGTGGGAATTTACAGCCAAAGAGGAGTATTCCATAGATAACTGTAGGG
>Ga0209404_10001728_pt1 | contig 14312 bp, 27 predicted proteins | sample TroAtlMetagenome_2_FD_187447 | JGI IMG/M metagenome (GOLD analysis project Ga0209404, IMG submission 187447) | Marine eukaryotic phytoplankton communities from Atlantic Ocean - Tropical Atlantic ANT8 Metagenome (SPAdes) (version 2) | ecosystem: Environmental > Aquatic > Marine > Oceanic...
TTTCAGCGAAAATTGGATTTCTCCATTTTGGTTTTGGGGAATTTGACCTATGCCATTCCTGTTTAGCATAATCCGATTTTGTCATCTTCTGACGTTCCTCGATAAGTGCGATTTCCATTGAAGCGTTGATTTCATCTTCTGCCTGAACATCTTTTAATAAATCGATAACGTCTTTTTCTGAATCGAGCCAAATTTCTTTGAATACCCAACCCAACCAAATAACAAAAAGTATGATTCCTAAAATTGAATATTCCATTTTTAGTATCTCCTCTCTATCCATTCTCTAGTGATTGCTTCCCATAGTGCCATAAAGCAAGCCCCAACGCCAACCCCTGACGCAAAGAGAACGTATAAATCTAAAAAAGCATTATCGTATGCCATTGAAATAACATAAGTCCATGCCAACCCACCGAAAGCGACTAATCCCATAGCCGAAAATACTATAATAATAATATTTAACATATTTTTTCTCCTAAAATTTGGGGTCTTTAAAGGCGACCCCATTAAGCCTATCTCTCGTTTAACACAATTCTAGAAATAAAATCTTCCGCCTGATTTGGAAAAATCCCAAAACAGTTAGTTCCTAATTCCTCGAATGATTTCAAGTTGTCCTCGTTATCATCTATAAGGAATTTGATTTTATCTCTGAACGATTTAAAATTTTGCAAATACGATAATTGCTTCTTCTTCAAAGTGAAGGGAGCCGAATCGCAACCATAAGGGCGAGCAATAATCTTGATATTTGGCGGAATTTTTAAAACCTGTTCAAGATAATCTAAATCATCTTTTGAGATATTTCTTGAAGTGCATATTAAAACCTTATGCCCTTTAAGATGTAAATTCCTGATATGGCGACCAAGTGCAAGGGGAACATCTTTAAAAATGTTCTCCCTTGTATTTAGCCTAAACCAATCATCAAGCGAATTGCCTTGCCTATGAGAAGAATCAATTACAGTTCCGTCTAAATCGAAAATAAATATTCGTTTATCCATTAGTGTATATTCTCCTCGCCTACCGATAGAAAAGGATTCAGATTCCATATATCAAGATTAATTTTAGTTCGTTTATCTTTACAAGATTTCAGAACCTCTTTATATCTTTTCAGCATGGCGTCTGTTTCATCATCTAGCGGTCTTGCGTTTCTTTTCAATGCTCTAATCCTATCTTCCATTTCTTCAATAGTATTATCAATTTTTTGCCATTGAACGTGAAGCCTACGCAATTTTTTGCGTCTAAATGCTTCCGCCTTAATTTCTTTCATGCCCATATTTTTTCTCCTAGTTATGAAAGTGGTGATGACTGTTATTTAAGGGCGCATCACCTTAACCCCACGAGGATTTAATTTAATTCAAATTCAGATTGACCGACCTCGTAATTTTCAGTCATTCCTTTAGTAGATTGAGGATTGTATCTTATCGCAGTAAATCCCTTATATTTTCGCTTGATGCGATTATGTAAGGCTTTTATTTCCGATAAAGATTGAGATTCAGATAATACCCAAACCCTAACCTTTTTATATTCAGCAAGTGCCTGATCATAAGAACAGTTAAACCATTCTTTAGAACCTGACCTCTTGCGAACCTTTGCATATCCATATAGATAATTAAGGCGAAGATGTAAAATCTTCTCCATATATAAAGTTATGGGTCTAAGTTGTGGCGAAGCAGTTCTGAATAAAACCTCTCCGCCTACCTCTGTTGCTCTCTTAGTTGCATCTTTGCCTATACCGACCTTTACAACAGTATCCTCTCCTTTATAGAGCGAACCCATGATGTAGAGATAAACTAAGTCCTCGTTCAATGGTGTTCTCACCATATCCTTTCTCCTATCTTTGAGATGAAATAAAGAATAGGGAGCAGTTGCCCACCCCCTACCTTATAGCTACCTGATTGACATTAAGAGAATAGAAAGGGCTGAACCCCTTCCATTTTCTAAGCCTTCAAGGTCGCCTTCACGAATCGCTAAAGCCTTTTCGATTGCTCGAACAGTATCAGCCTTTCGTGTCTTATCTACAGTCTGCCTTTCAGCTTTCTTATAGAGTTTCAGCGACACAGCCTTAGAGATGACCGAGCGTGTTGGCTTCCCGAATTGAGTTGCCAGCTTTTCAGCTATCTCTTTAGTTATAGGATTAGTTTTAAGATTGTAAGACCTTAAAACCATTTCCTCGTTTTTGCTATATGACATTGGATATCCTTTTTTCATATATTAAATTAAGGCTGATTAAAAATTAATCAACCCACCTATTTGCATTTCTGCAAATTCTTTTAATTCTCTAGCAGTATCAATGAAGTGTATTTATTATTTAGATTAAGTTTATGTTCCTAATGAAAGAATGTTTTCGTTAATTTGTTGATGCTTCATAGTCTCTGCCTTTCCCCTCTCCGACTTTTTGCTAGTGCCTGTGTTCTTATGTATATCTATAATGCCTGAATTGAGAACCATTATCAAATTTATTTTCATTTTAAAGGCACATTTCAGTCTAAATGTCAACCCATACACAAAAGATTTTTTCGTGTATAGTGTGAGCCTGTGTATATGAGAAGGGGCGGTTAATTGACTAATTTTTAACCAGCGATCTCTCACTCCCCCGCACGTACAACTTGGGAATTTTTCAAAAGACACTATTTTCCGCCAAATCGCTGAAACCAATACGTCTTCTCCCTCCCCTGCATCAATTTTCCTCACTTTCAAAAAATTTTTAAAAAATTTCGAAAAGAGACTTAGAGTTATACCAGCAACTTATGTCCTGTTTAAAAAATTTTTTGAGACTTATGTAATACCACTTGCGAAAAATTTGTCGTGTATAAAAAGTTTAAGCAAGGGAAAAATAATTCTTGACATTTGCTGTCGGATTATGTATAATATCAAAATGAGTAAAGAAATAACAACCCGAATGAGCCCAGAAGGATTGGAAGTAGCGAATAGCTATTTGGCGAACGGAGATGTATCTGCGGTGTGTAGAGATTTAGGCGTCCCAAGAGATGAAGTCGTTGCGATACTGAATAAAAGAGAGATACAGAAATATATAGATACTGTATACATGGATTCAGGCTATCGCAATCGTTTTAAACTCGCAGAAACGCTGGATAAACTAATTGACCAAAAGTTAGAGGAAGCAGAAGAGACAGAGATCTATAGCAATAAAGACCTGGCTGATCTGCTAATGATGCAGCATAAGATCCGCATGGATGAAATGAAAGCGCAGACTGAAATCGAAAAAGTGAAGGCGGGAAGTGTAAAAGCACTTACACAGAATAATATCCATATAGATGGTGAACTTCCTTTCGGTCAAGGCAATTATGGTAGCTTAATGAAAAAGCTACTTGATTCCGAAAAACCTTAGTGGAAATTTTTAACCTAATAGCAGAAGTAGGAGCTCCTATTGCTGGAGCACTCGTTATGGGTGTTTTTATATTTATCATTATCAAACAGATAATGGGTAGTCTTGTAGACGATATTAAAACTGTAAAAGGAATGTCGGAGATGCTTATCACTAGAGGTAAAGTTATGAACAATGATATTATTAGAATAGATACTAGCGTGTCTGCAGCACTTGGGTTAGCCCCAGACTTAGGCAGAATTGCTAGAGCAGAGAATTTTGTAGAGGACGGTACTATAGATGCAAGAAGAGACTAGTGTTTGCTTTACAGAAGAAGAGTGGGTAGAATTTATTACTGAGTATGAACTCGATATTATAAACGAAGTTGGAACTGTACAACCTACAGGAGATGCACAAGCTGCAATCAACTTCACATGGGAACTATTGTTCCTATCCCCTTGGGAGTTAGCATATATTGCTCTACCTATGGGTGTGTTAGCCTTTTACGGTTTAACAATTTACGCACTATTTAAATACATACAACGAAGGTTTGGCTAATGGAAGACATTACACAACTTATAAATGATTTTGGGTTTCCTATTGTTATGGCAGTCGGTATGGGATATTTTGTATACTTCGTGTACAATACTATTCTTAACGAAGTTGACCCAGCAATAGAAGAAATGAAAATCACAATAATTAGATTAATTGATCAGCTCCGATTATTAGATCAGGATATGATACGCTTACAGGAAAAAGTAAATACTGTACTAGAGATGAAAGAAAATGAAAAAAAGAATGAACGACCTAAAGATTGAACGCCAGTGGATTGTATACTACATGACTCTTGGCTTTATTTTTGTATTCGGTTTATTACTGATTAGTTCAGTACAAGCAAGTGAATTAGTTCATAAGTTTGGAAGTCCTTCATTTAATGGGATGAACCAATCCGCTCATTATCTTACTATTGATGAACAAGAACGAACACGAAGAAAACAAATTGAAGATGACATAGCAGACGCTATCGAAGATGCAGAAAGAGAAGCAGACAATACGGTCTTAGCAAAGTTCACAAGGAACTTAGAGAGTAGGATTTATTCTACACTTGCAAAAGATATAGCAGAGTCACTTTTCAACTATGAAGGTGCAAGACCCGATTTAAACGACCCATCAACATGGGCATCAGGGCAAATAAATTTAGAAGGGAATAAACTAACTTGGATAAATAACGGTAGTACAATTACCCTTATTATAGAGGAATTCGTAGATGGAGTACTTACGAGTACTACAGAAATTGTAATACCTATTGGAAGTTTCGGAGGATGTTGGCTTGAATGTAATCCTTAAAGCACTTCTTATCCTAGCTTTAGTATCAGGCTGTTCAACTATAGAAGTTTTGGACGGATTATGTTATAATGATAGAGAGGAGACACATTTGTGCGAAGAAGAAAAGAGTTGGGAGGCATGCGAGCCTTGGTTAAACCATGATGGAGAAACCTGGTCAAATTGTATGATGATGTATACATGAGATATTTAGCAATATTACCACTACTACTTATGTCTGGTTGCGCTTCAGTAGCACTAGACTCGTCTCATAATGATTGTTGGGATACTGTAATATGTCAGCAAGGTCCAGTTATTGAACCTTCAGCTGCAGAACAATTAGTAGGCCTACCGTACCCTAACCAAAAGACCGTAGTTGCAGTATATAGTTTTCCTGATGAGACAGGACAAAGAAAGCCAAGTGAAACACTCTCAAGTTTTAGTACTGCTGTAACACAAGGTGCGGTACATATATTAATAGAAGCACTACGCGATGCAGGAAAAGGTAATTGGTTCGCAGTAGTAGAAAGATCAGGATTAGATAATTTATCAAAAGAAAGACAACTTGTAAGAAATACTTTTGAATCGTATAGTGGTAAAGAAGCCTCCACTATACTTAAACCCATGTTATACGCAGGTATGATAATGGAAGGCGCAATCGTTGGATACGATACGAATTTAAGAACAGGCGGTAGTGGTGCTAGATATCTAGGAATAGGTATGAAGAACCAATATCGAGAGGACAAAGTAACTGTCGTCCTTAGAGCTGTGCTAGTGCAAACTGGGGAAGTTCTCTTAAACGTTACAGCTACAAAGACTATACTTTCTACAGCTAAGGGTGGAGATCTTTTCAAATTTTATGAAATGGGAACAACTCTTGTTGAAGCTGAGACAGGAAGTACAGACAATGAGCCAGTCAGCTACGCAGTTCGCGCAGCTATAGAAGCAGCAGTCTACGGGCTTGTTATGCAAGGACTGGAAAAGGAAGTTTGGGACTTTGATTATGCCCAGCTTCGGGAGAAAAATAATGAAAAGGATACTGATTAGTGTTATTTCACTACTTGTATCATTAACAGCGCTAGCTGGAAACAACGATATTTATATCACACAAACTGGTACAGGCTTAACACTTACTATTGATCAGATTGGAGCAACTAACACAGTTGGTACTTCAAGTACAAGAGCAGTACTTAGTGGTACTACTATGACTGTAGATATTGACCAAATAGGGTCAAGTAACTCAATCGTAGCAAGTATACTACAAGGTAATAACTCAAGTTGGACTTACTCGAATACTGGTTCAAGTGCTACTGCTACATTTGCAGTTGGTGGCACAGGTGACGTAGCGGGTTCAGATTTTGACTGGACAGCTTCAGGTGGTGATGGGAACATATTAGCTTGGACACAAGGTGCAGCAGCGACAGCAACAGGGGGTAATCAAGACTTTATAATAAGTGGAGCAGGTAATAATATTAATGCTACTTGTGAAGTTGTTGGTTGTATAAATAATTGGGATATAACGGGCGATAGTAACGACATTGATACTACTCAAACGGGTTCTGCTAACCACAATATTACTGTAGATTTAACAGGAAGCTCAATGAATATTGATATTGACCAAACTGACTCTACTAGTACTAACGTGGCGAATTTATTGCTACAAAGTAGTGGTGGTTCTGGTAGTTCTGTAAATATTGACCAATGCGCTACTGGCTGTTAATATTATTAGTAGGTACACTTAACGCAACAGAAATTGGAGAAATATCTGAGCTTAACGGTAATGGAGAGATATCGAGAAAAGACTCAACAGATTATCTTATAGCCGAACTAGCCTCAGATATTTTTTCCTTTGATGAAGTAAGAACTGGGAAAGGTAGAATGGCTGTCGAGTTTCTTGACAGTACTGTTCTTAAACTTACAGAACATTCAAAAGTAATAATAGATACTTATATTTTTGACCCTGATCCAAGTAAGAGTAAGATGGCATTAAATATGGCATCAGGAACTGCTAGATTTATAACTGGTAAACTTGGAAAGATAGATAAAAAGAATATTACTATTCGTACACCAAGTGCTACAATAGGAATTAGAGGAACTGATTTCACTACAACAGTAGATGAACTTGGTAGAAGTCTGATAATACTACTTCCAGATGAAAATGGTGATTCTTCTGGAGAAATAACAGTTGAAACTTGGGCAGGAATTGAAGTTCTTAATGAGCCCTTCCAAGCAACTATGGTACAGACTATGGATTCTCAACCAACCAAATCAGTGGTATTAGGGAATCTAACACTAGGTGCTATTAATAATATGTTAATTGTTAATAGGCCAGAACAAATAGAAGATGCGGTGGCTGAGCAAGATGGCGGACCAAAGACAGAATTAGATAAGGATTTCTTTGAGGACGCACCGGACTTAGACAAGGATTTTTTAGAAGAGGAAGAAGAAATATCAAGACTTGATATAGATTTATTAAGTTTTGACTTTTTAATTGATTTACTTGCTATAGTAGAAACTGCAGCTAAGAAGAAAAACTCTTCAGGCGGAGACTTAGATGGAGTAGAGCTAACAGGCATTATTCCAGGATTCGACCCTGTACTACAGACGTATACGTTTGTAGAGGGTGCGTATATACATTTTGTACATTACGGTACAAATACTTTTGACATAGCACTAGATAAGAATGCAGCATCATACTTATCAATTAATACTGCTGGAATACCAATGGAGATAGAAGTAAATGGCGCGGGTGATAATACTATTATTATTTTTCAGTCCCCTTAGTTTTGCAGATAATACTGTACAAATTACTTGGAAAGGAACTGGAACTAACATAACTACTAAACAAGTAGGGGCAGGTAATGCCACTTATATACTGTGTGGTTCTCCTACTAATAATGGGAGTGGCTCTTTTCCTGGTACTACTTATGTAACTCATACTTGTAGTAACGCGAATTGGACTTCCAATATAGAAGGAAGTAATAATGTTAGCAGAATATATACTGTGTGGTCAAATCATACGGATAATACTTATACAGTAAATGTAGACGGTGATGATAACTTTTCCTACCTAGATCAAGATGAAGATGATAATACTTCCACGATAACTCAAACAGGAGATGACAACCATGCAGAACAACTTGGTAGTGGTGATGATAACGTTTATGTTATAACTCAAACAGGAAATGATAAGTACGCAAAAATAATGGACTTTGGAGATGATGGTAATAAGACCATTACTCAATCTGGCACAGGAGAGCACAATGCTTATATCTACAATAATGGTTCTGGGCATAATAATGATGTTACGTTAATTCAAAGTGGTTCAGGAAATAAAGATGCAGATATATTTTTCTATGGGGCAGATAATTCAGATATAGATTTAACTCAGAGTGGAAACGGGGCACATACTGCTAATATGAAGTTTTATACTAATAATTATGATGTTGATGTAACTCAATCAGGTTCAACAAACCAATCATACTCAGCAACTTTTAATTGCTCGAGTAACTGTAATAAAACTATCTCTATTACTCAGCAATGAACGCATTAAAAAAGAGTCGTAGGAGAAGTGCCTTTAAAACTATCACGTGGCGCATAGTAGCTACTACAGATACTTTTCTAATTAGTTGGTTTATAACTGGAGAGTGGACTCTTGCTGGCGGCATAGCAAGTATAGAAATTGCTACGAAAATGTACTTATATTATATGCATGAAAGAGCTTGGAATAAACAAAAATGAAAACAAGATTACTTACAGGGATAGCTATGCTATCTTTTTTAATATGGAATCCATATCCTCTACAAGTCCTAGAACTTAAAACTTTTGATTGGCTAATGGCTACTAAGCCTGCAGTACAAGACGAAATGATCGTACTTGTAGATATTGATGAAGAATTTGTAGAAGCAGTAGGAGGCTACCCTATTCCAAGACAGTTATATGGAGACCTTATAACAAGAACAAATGCCGTTCCCGGACTCACAATATTAATGCCTGACCCTGATATTAGGGATAACAGAGCAGATGATATACTAGCAGCAGATTTAAAAGCAGTTCCCACAATTTTAGCATACACAGCTTCAACACAAGCTACAGAAGGCGGACCTCATGTAGGAACCGCCGCATTAGGAGACAACCCAAGACCATGGCTATATCAGTACCCAGGAATTTTACGACAACTACCCGTCCTAGCAGACGCGTCCGCAGGCGTAGGCCTAATAACAACAGCTCCAGAAGTAGACGGGGTGGTAAGAAGAATACCGCTCGTCGTAAACGTTCAAGATAGGCTCTACCCTTCTTTTGCGCTCGAAATGCTTCGAGTAGCAACGGGTAATTGGAGTTATCAATTATCAACTAAAGAAACAGGAGTTGAGTGGATTCGACTACCTCAATATCCATTAATTACTACAGACCCAAGAGCCAGAATTTGGACTACTTGGAATACAAATTTTTATCGGCAATCTGCGGCAGAATATCTAAGAGAACCACTAGAGGGAGCAACTTTTGTAATATTTGGAGTTACAGCCGAGGGTGTAGCTAATCCTATACCAACTCCAAACGGTTCGATGTATGCCCATGAAGTACAAGCAAATGTTTTACATGGACTTCTTGCAGGGGACAGTCCAGCTGAACCTTCATGGGCAATAGTAGCGGAGCTAGGTGCTACCGCAATAGTATTATTGATCCTAGCTTTCGCTACGTACTCTATATATTTTTCGCTACCTATATTATTAGCCGTCATTTCAGGACTATGTTACGGAGCCTGGCACTTCTTTCAACAAGGACTACTCTTAGATGTAAGTGGAGCCATTTTAGTACTAACTATATTTTGGGCAGTAGTAACTTTTAGAAGTTTTGTCCAACAATTCTTACTCAGAAGGCAAATTAAAGGTCAATTTGGTACTTATTTATCTCCTGATATGGTAGATATGTTAGTTAAAGACCCTTCACTTATGAAATTAGGAGGAGATCGTAAAGATATGACTTTCTTATTCGCTGATATTGTAGGATTTACACCAATATCCGAAGCATACATGAGAAAAGACGATCCAGAAGGGCTTGTAGAGTTAATAAACCTATTTTTAGATGAAATGACGAAGGTTATATTAGCAAATGGTGGTACAATAGATAAATATATGGGGGATTGTATAATGGCATTTTGGAACGCCCCACTACCTTGCGAAAAACACTCAGAAATGGCACTAAAATCGGCTATGGAAATAGAATTACTTACTGAACGATTAAATAAAGACTTAAAAGAGAAGGGACTAGACCTTCCTCCTGTTGTAATAGGAACAGGAATTAATACAGGTCCTTGCATTGTAGGAAACATGGGGAGTGAATCACGATTTGACTACTCTGTTGTAGGAGACGCAGTAAATTTAGGAGCGAGACTTGAAGTACAAACTAGAACCTATGATACTCCTATTCTTATTTCAGCCTTTACACTAGAACACCTTCGTTCTTATACTGACTCAATAGAATGCATAAGACTAGATGAAATCAAAGTAAAAGGCAAAGACGAGCCCGTAGAAATTTTCGCCCCACTCTTTAGTGGAGAAATCAGAAAATTACAAAAAACATAAACATAGAAAAAATAATTCTTGACATTCCGTTGATATTTTGTTAAAATACACTATAGAATTTTTAAATTCAAAGCAACTAGGGCACTTAAAATATGAACAATGACGAGGATTTAGACACGAGATTCAGTACTCACGAAGCTGTTTGCGCAGAGAGATGGAAAACTGTCTTTAATAGACTGGAAGATATTGAACGCAGAGCAGCAGAAAGATTCGATGGAGTAGAGGAATCCGTTTATAGACTAGAAACGATTCTTATCAGTACTGCAGGAGCAGGACTAATAGGAGCCGCAGGAGTTATTTGGGCATTCATTAGTATGTCCTGACAAATAAGGAAAAATATGAAAAGTAAAATATTAGCATTATTACTAGCAATATCAACTTTGCCAGTATACTCAGGAGTAAGTGGAAACTTAGATCTTTCTTCTGATTATTTTTGGAGAGGTGCTTCTCAAACTGGAGGTGCTTCTGCAGTGTCTGGTGGACTAGAAGTTGAAGGAAATGGACTATATGGAGGCGTTTGGGCTTCACAAGTAGATTTCAATGATGACGCTAGTTATGAGTATGACTTCTATGCGGGTTACGCATTAGCAGTTTCTGATAAAATCTCTTTAGATTTTAGTGTAGTTCAATATAACTACGACGATGGGGACTATGATGCAACTGAAGAAGTAATTGGAAAACTACGTGTAGGGCCATTCAGTGCCATGTACGCAGTTGACATAGATGACTCAGAAAACGATTTTGTAGCAGTAGGAATGGATATTCCATTTATAAAAGCACTGGATGTAAGCCTAGAATATGGCAGACACCCAGACGACTCTAGCTACACACAATTAATGATGTCTAAGGATTGGAAAGGCGTAAATATCGGCCTCCAAATCTTAGATGACGCAAGACATGGAGATTTCATGGATAGCGCAGCTCTTACTTTAGGGTGGAGTTTCTAAATGGCTTATTCGGATAGAGTAGTTAAACGTTTTGAAAACGTACTAAAGAATCCGGAAGCGCACAGCGTTGGACGCTTCGACCCTAACGACCCTAATGTGGGTACTGGTATGGTTGGAGCTCCTGCTTGTGGAGACGTTATGAGATTGCAATTGCAAGTCGATAATGACGTCATAACAGATATAAAATTTAAGACATATGGCTGTGGCTCGGCAATAGCGAGCTCCAGTGAGTTAATAGATATGCTACGGGGCAAAACACTGAAACAGGCGGAGGCCATCACAAATAAAGAAATAGCTAATGCATTGGACCTACCACCTATCAAGATACATTGCTCCATTCTAGCAGAGGAGTCTATAGAAAAGGCACTAGCCGATTATAGACGTAAACATAATTACAGGAGTAGTGAAAATGGTTGAATACGAAACCAAAGTAGCGAAGCCTGCCGCTGAGCCTGTGGCTCCATCAGGACCCGAAATCTACGAAAGTAGAGGTCTATGGAAATTCCGCGATACGAGTGGTAGATTACGCAAATTCAAATCGAAAGAAGAAGCTGAAAAAGCTTTAAAAGAAAATGACTAAGTGGTATAGTAAAGTTTGGAATGTTTTGAACGGTTCAGATAAAAACTGGGACGGTTCAGTAGATATTCATGACAAAATGATTGCCGCCGAACAGAAAACAAAGACCTACGCAGAAGTGAGAGCTGACGCACAGGAAAAGACAGAGAAGGAGAAATAGATATGGGAGCTTTAAAAGTGCTAGGCACCGAGGCTGCTTGTGGAACTAGTGTAGGGGCTGCCTCTACATTTGATGCATCAACTAATGTTAGATTAGTAAATACAGGTACTACTGTACGACTAGTAACAGTCGCAAATTCAGCAGACGCCACATTAGGAACATTATCTTTAGCGGGCGGAGAAACCGTCGTAGTACAGAAAGGAACTAGTGATCAAATATTTGCTGCTCACGCAGAAATAAAAGGCACAGCAGTTCTTACTGAAGGATAGTGGCTGCTAGAAAAAAGCTACGTAATACAAGGGCAGCTGCCAAAAAAAGAGCTGCTAAGCAGAAATATAAAAAGAGTAGAAGTGCTGCTAAAAAACGTAGTAAGTACCAAAAATATAAAAAGACAAGAACTCAAAGATTGGGTAAAAGGTAATGGTAGAAGATATAGATTTAAGATATTTAGATGAAAGTTGGTTGGATAATCTCTCAGAATCAGCACAAAAAGTGTTGGACCAAGTAGATAGAACATCTCGAGAAACAGGACAACTTACAGAAGACAACTTGCAAATGGCATCATTATGCGGGGGATTTCTATATCTATACCACCTTGCTCAATCGCACCAAATTATTCATTCATCAACTAATAAAACAGTACATTGACGTTAGAAATTAGTCGCAAAGACGTAGAGGGTAAAGACCTTACTCCCTATTCATCAGAAGATAGGTTTATCAAACTCCCTATAGAACCCTATATGGATCTATTAGGAGTCACACCTATACCATCTCAATGTGCAATCATAAACGCAATTAATAACCCTAAATACCGTTTCGTATGCGGAGCAGTATCAAGACGTCAGGGTAAAACTTATATTTCAAATATTATAGGACAACTCACAGCACTTGTCCCGAATACACACATCTTAATTATGTCACCTAACTACTCTCTGTCTCAAATATCTTTTGATTTACAAAGACAATTAATTAGGCACTTTGATTTAGAAGTTACAAAAGATAATGCTAAAGATAGAGTTATAGAACTATCAAACGGCTCTACTGTTCGTATGGGGTCAATTAACCAAGTTGATTCTTGTGTAGGTAGATCATATGATTTAATAATATTTGATGAAGCAGCACTTGTAGATGGGCGAGATGCCTTCAATGTAGCACTAAGACCTACATTAGATAAAGATAATAGTAAAGCAATTTTTATATCTACTCCTCGTGGTAGAAATAATTGGTTTGCCGATTTCTTTTATCGTGGATTTTCAGATGATTTTAAAGAGTGGGTTTCTATTCGAGCAACTTATCATGAAAACCCAAGATTTAGTGAAGAAGATATTGTAGAGGCAAAAAAATCCATGTCGGGAGCAGAATTTGCCCAAGAGTACATGGCTGACTTTAATACTTATGAAGGTCAGATATGGGCGTTCGATTACGAAAAATGTATAGCGGATCTATCAGAATTAGACACCAGTAAAATGGACGTTATAGCAGGATTGGACGTAGGATATAAAGACCCAACAGCACTATGTGTAGTGGCATATGATTGGGACTCAGGTAATTTCTATGTATTAGATGAATACCTAGATGCAGAAAGAACAACAGAACAACACGCAATGCAGATCAGAGCGCTACAACAGAAACATGATATTGATTGGATATACATAGACTCTGCAGCACAACAAACTAGATTTGACTTTGCGCAAAATTATGATGTAACTACTATAAATGCTAAGAAGTCGGTTCTTGATGGAATTGGGGAAGTAGCGAGTTTAGTAGATAATAACAAATTGATTGTAGACCAAAGATGTCGTCACACATTAGAGTGTTTGGACCAATATCAGTGGGACCCAAATCCCAATTTGATGAAAGAGAAACCAAAACATGATAGATTCTCACATATGGCAGACGCTCTTAGATATGCGCTGTATACTTTTGAGACATCAGCTACAACTTTTTAAATGAAGCACACCTACGAAAAAATGTTTCTTGACATTTTCGTGGTATTTTAGTATAATACATGGTAAGAGAAAAATAAATGAATCTTAAGCGAGACTTAGTCAAATACGTTAGAGACAAAGCAAAGTCAAAATACGATAAGGGAACGGAATGCCGTATCTGCGGAAGTAAAGAAAACCTCGACTTCCATCACTTCTACGGAATGACGGAACTGTTAGAGAAGTGGTTAAGAGAGAACAAATTAAAGATTGATAGCGCTGAAGAAATAATGGAAGTACGAGATACGTTTATAGCACAGCATCTATCAGAACTATACGAAGAGGCTGCAACTCTTTGTCATGAGCATCATTTAAGATTACATTCCATTTATGGAAAAAGACCCAAATTATTCACAGCCCAAAAACAAAAACGTTGGGTAATTAAACAAAGAGAAAAACATGGCTTGGTATGACCG
>Ga0209404_10001730_pt1 | contig 14299 bp, 15 predicted proteins | sample TroAtlMetagenome_2_FD_187447 | JGI IMG/M metagenome (GOLD analysis project Ga0209404, IMG submission 187447) | Marine eukaryotic phytoplankton communities from Atlantic Ocean - Tropical Atlantic ANT8 Metagenome (SPAdes) (version 2) | ecosystem: Environmental > Aquatic > Marine > Oceanic...
AATCATAAGTCCAATGAGTATCATTTACAAAATACACATCATTCCCATTTAAAGAACCAGTTGTCTTAATATGATATGTTGCCATTTGATTGATATTTATTATTAGTTATTTATCACAGTGCATAAAAAAAGAGGGTCCGCAGACCCTCCAGTATAACCTTGTGAAATTGGATCACATGAGGTTCTTAACAGCAACACGTCTGTAGTAACGGTTGGAGTTAACACGAAGTCTACCAAGACCTTGTGTAGTTCCTTCAGCGAATGGGTTGGCAACAAGACCATAACGCGTCTTAAAGCCAATTTTGGGCTGGAAGGAATTCTCACCCACGGCACGAACCATCTGTAGTGGAACGTAAGGGCAATAGAATAGACCAGCGTCATAAGGTGAAGAACCTTTATAACCAACAACGTAGTACTGGTTACCACCAGCAGCATTGCCTGAGGTCAGGTTAGCCGAATAGGGGTCGATGTAAACTCTGAACTTACCGTTGATTGTACCAGCGAAAGTATTACCGGTGTCATCAACGTTCAGGTTTGCATTCAGGGCAGGGGTATAATCCAAGATACCAGCCATGGTCAGTGCAGATGCCACATCAGCAGAGCACATTACCATGTTACCCTTCCCGCGACGAGTTCTCTGAGCAATCGCGTTAGCGTCTCTCTCGATTTGGAAAAGAAGACCTTTGAACTTCTCAACAGACCAACGACCGTTAGAGTCGATGTCAAGGTCAAATACACCAGCAGTTGCGGTGTTAGAAACAGCACCTTGCTCAGCAACCTTATAAATGGTTCTGATAACTTCTCTGTTGATCTCAGCAAGGATCTCAGTAGAGAGGATGTTAGCAAGTTCTGCTTCAGCGTTAAGACCGTGAATGGCCTTAAGGTCTTGTGCCAGTTCCAAGGAGTACTCAGCTTTGAGTGCTCTGGACTTAGCAGTTACAGTGACTTTCTCAATCGAGAATGCCATCTGGTTGAATGCATTGGCGGCATCACCATCAAGGGATTCTGCATCACCAGTCTGCATACCCTCACCGACGACATAGCCTTCGGAGTTGGCAGTACCAACAGGGTTAAGAACAGCAGGGTTGGAACCACTTTGAGCGGTTGTACCAAGACCAGCCTTAACGTCGGTCATACCACCGGTCAGATCGAAACCTGCATCCTGACCTGAATAGGCGGTATCAGCTTCGTTGAACAGTGCTTCTGCACCAGCTTGACCTTCGCCTCTTTCAGAGTAACGGGAACGCATCGCGAAGATGAGTCCAGTAGGGCCAGACATTGGTTGAACACCAGCCAGGTCATATGCGACCAGGTTAGGCATTGAACGTCTGATCAATGAGATCAGAACGGGGTCGAAACCAGCAACAGGACCAGCTGCAGTGGCATCACCACTAAAACCAGCAGGATTAGATCCAGCAGAGTTAGTGGGTGCTTCCATCAGGTTGATACCCTGACTGAATGCTTGCTCCTCACGGAGGAATTTTTCTTGGTTCTCGAGCAGGACAGCGGTTACGCTTCTACGATGTGAATCCTTGATTGGATCAAGACCTTCATAATCGAGAAGTGGACTCCACTTTTCCTGCAGATGTTCAGATTGGAACATTTGCTTTACCTAATAGTTTTACAGTTTTGTTTGAATTAATGTTAAATTCACTTTTTGAATGCACCCAAAGTTTTGAGGTAGGCATCCATAGATCCTGTAGAAGGATCTTGGGTTGTGTCCACACCTTCAGAAATTGTTTGTGGGGATTCTGTTTTTGCTGTAGTAGTTCTAGAGAAGTATGACTCCTTCAGAGTTTCCAGCTTTTCACGATATTCTTCTTCACTTTCAAACTCAACACTTTCGGCAAGTGAAGCGAGCTTCTCTTTCTGAGTTGATGCAAGACCCTCTGAAACGGAATCTAGGATTCCATCAGCAACCGACTCTGCGAGACGACCGTTAAGGGAGATGTTCTTCTCAATCTGCTCGTTGAGTTTTGTCTCCATATCATCTAGTTTTTCTACCATGCTCTCAAGCACATCATATTTATCTTCAGGGATTGTTACATAATGTTCTTCAAAAAGACCCTTCATTCCTGCAAGGAATGATTCAGTCATTTCTGTCTGTAGACCATGCTCAATAGCGAGTTGATTTTCAGACATCCATTCTTGAGCAACATACTCAAGATAGGAATCAACACGTTCTTGGAGTTGTCCCTTGAGAGCTTGGGCCTCCTCAGCAAGTTTTTCTGCGTATTGTGTTTCCAGGGATTCCTGGATTTCTTTAACCTTAGAATTAAGGGCAGCTTCAAAAATAGTTTTTGCTTTTTCTCTAAATTCTTCGGAGAGTTCTTCACCACCAAGAAGGGCATTAACATCTTCTTCGATATCATACTCTTCAGCTTGCTCAACTTCAGCAACTTCTGCAACTACCTCTTCGGTTTCGACTTGGTCCTCTTCAAGAACCTCCTCTTCTGTTGCAATTTCTTCTTTAGCAAGTTTCTTCATTGGATCAGCTGCTTTTGCACCTTTGTTTACTACATCCTTAACAGTAGCAATCTTAGGCTCTTTAAGTTTTGCAGAATCGTTATCTGGTGCATAATTCTCAGGGGTAGGACCACCGAGATCTTCATATGAAGTTGACAGGCCATCGCCTGGGCTGGTAAGCTTTTCCATTGGCTGTGCTTGTGCGGCGTTGGCATTCACAGCAGTCTTAGATTGCTCCATTTCTTGTAAGTCTCCACGGGACATTTGAACTTTCTCCGAATTAACCTTAATTAATCTATATTTATTTATAATTTGTTAGTTTTATCATAAAGTATTCAAAAAGTTGTTAAACAGGTTAAGTTTCTGTTCATCCAACTGTTTTTGAGTAACTAACGTATTAATTTGCTTATATGTTTTGGTAGCTTGTTGTTCTCTAAGAATACCACCATCCCATACCCAATTTTTACCTTCCATAATACCTTCAACAAAAGCATCAGGTGCAGAAGGATCGGCAACAATATCAGCTGCTGTTGACAACATGAAGTCGTCACCAACAATATTTACACCTTCTCTTGTTTGTTTAAGTGAACCAATGCCTCTAGAAGAAACACCAAGTTTCACACCTTCACTGATAAGTGACTCTGCAATTTTACCCATAGGGGTAGAAAGAATCTTTGCCTTACCAATAAAATTCGTTCCGTTCTCCTTAAGAGAAACAATTTTATGTGATACTCTATCAAGGTTGACAGTAGGACCTTCTGGATGTCCCAATTCTCCAAGAGCACGACCAGAATTTACATGGTTTTCTGAATATCTCTGGACTTCCCTTCTCAGGCACTCCATGGGATACATACGACCATTTCTATTTTTAATGTCTCCTTGAAGGAAAACACCTTCAATGTACATATGCTTTTTACCGTTACGTTCTTCAACGATAAAATCTACTGATTCGATTTCTTCTCTGATGAGTTTCATTTGTTTTCTCAGGATACTTGTACTTGTTGAATAAAGACCTTACCGGTTCCACTTTCTGTTTTAACCGCAACTTTAAATGACTCTCTAAGTTGAGCCCAGTTGTTCTCATTATAAACGTCTGTAACAGCACTAGAGTCGTGGTTAACTACAACTCTTGCAGTAGCATATCCACTCTGAAGTGTATAATTATAAACCGCACTTATAATTTTGTGTTCAAAATTGAAATTGGAAACCCCATCAACAGTAAGTGAAACTGCGTCACCAACAACAAAAGGCGAATCCATTCCTTCTGGTAAATTTAGAGTTGTTTTAACTCCAGTTGTAATACCAACAACTCTTTGAGATGTTACAGGACCGAGAGAAAGATTAGTATCATCAAGAGTTGGAACATAAAAATTATCAACTGTTGCTGTTGGATTAGTACCAATTGCAACATGAACACCAGCAGATTCTGCAACAATTCTTAAGGTGTCAGATTGTTTAGCAAAAACACCTGTTTGTGTTGAAGATGTGCTAGTGGCAAATGTTGTATTTACCCCTACTGGTCTAGTTGCAGCCATTATCTTTAATTACAATTGTTATATAGTAGTTATTTATTCTTCTTATACTTCTAACTCATGAGTTATCAGATTCAACCTCTACATTAGAATCAAAATTATTTTCTGTTTCATTTGAGGAATCAAGATTTACATCACCATCAAAAATTGATGCTGCTACGTTTGGTCTAATTGTTTCAATATTCTCTGCACTTTTTGCAAAAAGAATATCCTTAATTTGATCACTAATTTGAGAAGAACTTCCGTCCGTCACCAAAAGGTCCATAAGATCATCCATAGTTTAAACATATTATTACGTTGTTATTTAGATTACTCCCTGACCACTCAGATCTGGGTCCTTAGGAATTGGAGGTGCCGTAATTGCATTGGCAGGTTCTATAGGTTGACCAGGAACTGGCATTCCACCACCTTCCATGGCCATAGGATCCACCATTGCATTTGGATCAGGAATAATACCGTCCTCAATTTCCTTTTCAATAAGAGTATCTTGCTCAATAATCTCACTATCAGTCTGTTGAAGAATATTTCTTCTCACATAATCCTGTGAATAGAACCTACCAATATAAGGTTCTACAGTCTGAAGAAGATTCATTCTCTCAGTCAGAAGTTCTGCTTCCTTCAATTCTGCGAAGTGGTTGTCATACAAATAATCATACTGAATATGATCATTCATATATCCCCAATCTTCAGGAGTAATAATATTCTTTAGAATCAATTGGGTCTTCAAAATATCACTAAACATTGCAGAGAATCTCTTTCTCATTCTTCCAACAAACTTAGAGAACTTGACTTCATCTCTAAGAATTTCTGAAGAACGTCCCAGTGACATACCAGATCCTTCACCTTCAATTCTAGTTTCAGGAACGTTTAAAGCTCTGTAGAGTTTTCTCTGAAAATAATTAATATCAGTAATTTCACCAAGGTTCTGGCCACCAGGTAGTGTAGTAATTTCAGTACCACGACCACCTTCACGTCTAGGAAGCCAAAAATCTTCCATCATAGACATAAACTTTTTATCGTCCTTAATCTCACCAGTATCTGCATTATATACCAGTTTGTTACGATAACGCATCATAACATCCCGAAGATATTGTTCTGCCTTCATCTTAGGAAGATTACCAACATCAATGTAAAAGATTCTCCTTTCAGGTGCTCTGGAAAGACGATAAATGACAAGTGAATCCTCAATCATCATCAATTGATTGAGAGGTTTAATTGATTTATGTAGCCAAGAAAGAGTTGATCCCTTATTTCTATCTACCAATCCAGAAGTACAGTAGGTAACAGAATCTTTGGTCATCTTGACACCTTTTACTCCACCACTTCCTCCATAAGAGGTAGCCTGAGTTCCACTACCAGATCCCATTTGACCTGGTGTATAGATGAAATATTCTTCAATTTCAGGAAAATCGTATCCAGTTCCTTCGCTACTTGTAAGTTGATTTTGGGCAGATTGAAGACTATCCTTACCTTTTTTCTTCAACTGTCTGACATATTTCATCTTGGAAGAATCAATATATCTCAGTTCCTTGATACCATCCTGAGGTTTTTTTGTATCAATTACTTTATTGTAATAGAGTCTTCCGTCAATATACCAGTTACGGAAAATCTCATGAGCCTTCTTGTCAAAATCAAGTAACTCAAGAATATACCTAAATTCCTCTCTAATTTTCTTTTTGATACCATCACTGGCATTCAGATTAGAGAGTTCAATCTGAACAGGACTATCATTGGTATCAGAAACTATTGCTTCATTTACAATATCTTCGATCGCACTATCACACTCAGGATAGAGTGCCATACTTCTATATCTACGAATAAGATCATTTTCAGTTTTATATGTTCCTTCAATATCTACATAGGAACCAAAAAACCCTGAACTGACATAGTGTTCAGAACCATCATCGGTAGATGGTGGAACTGGAGATACTACACCAGGCAGAGTTTTTTCATTATCTTCAATTGAGAAACCAAATAATCTCGCCATTATTATTATTGACTAGAAACTTCTGTTCTAGTATTTATCAACGAATTGTTTCCTCAGAAACAGAACCAACGTTGGATTCTAGAGAATCACCAATGGTGAAGTACTGAACTTGGAAGGTTACAGTGAATTCTTCAATCGCATTAGTTGAATCATAACTCAATGCAATTGCACTGACATCATTTGGCCAGATGTCATAGAACTTATAAGTTCTAAGAACAGAACTCTCACCACCACTATTTGCAGTGGAGAACTTCTCTAAACCTCTACCAAGTTGTTGAACATATGCATCGGTCATATAAGAAGATGGGTTGGTAACACCAGTGTTATCATCCAACTTACTAAGGACATTAGACCATTTTTCAAATGCACTTCTAAGTCTAAAATCTTCATCATTAATAATTGTGACCGTCCAATCAGCGAAGGTCTTGTCACCAGCAACTTTCAAGTTTCTACCCCTGAAAGGAACTGTAATAGGTGCAACTGTTGAAGCAGGAAGGTTAGCGGCTTTACACATGAACTTGAAAGTTCCGTTCTCACCGTTGTCTCCCGAATTCCAAGCATCAGAAATCGATGATGGGAATGAGGGAATAGAGACTTCAAATAGATTGGGGCGGGCTGCACCACCCGCCAATTTTGATTTAAATTGAGAAATGGTTTTTACATCAGCCATTTTCTTAATACTCCTTTGTTAAATGGTTATTATTTTTAATGATCAGCCACGACCAGCAACTTCAGAGAACTGGATTCCAGTTCTTGTAGCGATGAATGTGAGGGTAACAAAATTAATTGATTTAGTTGGTTTCAGGTAGATGTCTGCCCTAAACTCATTATTGTCAATTACATCAGGAGTATTGTTGGTATCATCGCAAACGATCAAGAAGTCGTAGACTCCTCTCTTAGCCTGAACATCTCTCAGGTAAGGTTCGACGATATTAACAAAATTCGACCTTGTGTTAGTATCATTAAGTTCAAAGAGTTGAGAATTTGCAGCTCCTTCAAGAGCCTGTTCAACTGTAAGGAACAATCTTCTTACGTTGATTCTGTCGAATGCAGAAGCGTAACCAAGACCAGTCTTATCACCGTAGAGGATAATTCCACTACCCTTTTGATTGATAATAGAGTTGATTCTTGCAGGATAAAGTTGATCTCTCTGTGCCTTAGTTGGATTATATGCCAACTTGATAGCATTGTTTAGAGTACCTCTTTGTTGTCCTGCGGGTGAGAACCAAGGATAAGCAACAAGGTTTGTACGGGTCATCAAACCAGCAATGTCTCCATTACATGGAATGTATCTAAACTCGTTATTAAACCTATCATAGGTATACTTATAACCACTATCAAAGATTGCATATGATGAAGAAGTTAGTGGCGAATAGAATTTCAAAAGATTTGATGTTGCAGTTGTTGTGTCTGCAACATTAACAATATTTGCTCTATGTGGAGAAACTGTCGCCACACAATCTTTTCTCGATTCTGCAATAGAAATGACCTTATTAGCCTTGGCTTGAGATTGTGACTCATCACCTAGACCAGGACCCATGATAACATAATCAACTTCAATCTCATCTTTATTACTAAACAAATCATATGAAGTGTTCAGATCACCAAGAGTTGCCAACATTCCACCATTTGCAGAATAATCTACACCACCTGTTAATACATAACTTACTGCACCAATCGAACTATAAGTAACGCCTTGTGCGTTTAATCCCCATAGACCTTCTGAAATTGTATTCTTTGTAAAGTCTGCAGAGAATCCACATGCAAGTGGTTCAGTATTCCACTGATTGTCTGCTTCTTGTGAAGGGTTCTTACCAGCATAAACATATGCTGAATTGTCAGCAACATAATTCTTGTAGTAAGATTTGGTGGGAGAATCACCATCAACAGTTGCATCTAAGGCCTTAGAAAGATTCAAGAACTTCTCAAGAATATTTCCTTGAATACCTGTTACATTACCAGTGTCATCAACAACTACAACGTGTATACCATCATTCTTACCGTTTCTTTGTGAAACATAATTTCCTGTTACAGGTCTTGGTGCAATTGACTTCCAGTATACTGTGGAATTGGTCAATCCAAGAGTCTGTTGATCATACCAGTCAACTGCAGTAGTTGCTGCCTGTGAACCAGTGTTGATACCAGCATTAGTGACAAAGTTGATAGTATCAGAAACTTCAAAAGAAGCCGCTTCATTACTTTGTTGATATGTAATTGGAGTCTCAGTACTACCACTTACTCTAGAAGTAATCTTAACATCAATTGTACTAGAACCAGAAGAATCTGTAGTAACTCCAGTAATTATACCTTTTATGTAACCACTGTAAGTTGAGGTAGAACCAGCACCAGGGATGACAACATCAGTAAGAGTTGCGGTAACACCATAACCAATAATAGCCCCAGCTGCTCCAGCATCAGTTGTATTGATTCCGATTGTTTGGTCAGCTGCATCATCGATGACACAAACCCTTAAATTGTCTGCCCATTGACCAGGGTTTTTTGCTGCATAGTTAAAATCTGTTGCGCTAGTAAAGTTAGCTTGATAATCGTCGTAATTATCGATTCTATTGTCACCAGACATATCTGCTGCAGCAGACCCAGCACCAGCATTAGAGTTTGCTAAGGTTGTACCAGCAACTCTTGCAACTTTTAATACTCCACCATATGACAGATACGATGATGCGGTCATCCAATACTCATACTGTCTGTCAGTAGAAAGAGGCTTACCGAATGTGCTGATTAATTGCTGCTCTGTTGTGATATCTATTGCTTCATTTACAGGTCCAATTTCAAAGGGACCAGCAATTGCACCGATATTATCAAGAACGTTATCAGCTCTTCCTACGGTTAAGTCAACTTCTCTGACAATTAAGCCTGGAGATAATTGAGGAGTCGCCATTTTTTTCTCCGTGATCTCAGTTTATCTAAAAATATTTATGAATTTAGGGGTTTTCAGTGGGGAACTATGACGTGAACAATCTACCAATCTGGATATATGTCCTTTATTCTTGGAACTGGCCAATATGGTAAGTCTGGTTTATCTTTCTTTAGTTTTCTAAATTCACTCATTCTTTTCTTAGTACACTCTTTACAGTCATAAGAATATGATGATGCAACTGGCCCTCTATCCTTTCTGGTTCTGTAGAAACCTTCTATCAAATTCTTTGTTTCTCCACAGGTTCTACACTTCCTATCATTCAGAAGTAAGTGACCAAGTTTAATTTGACCATCTAAATCCATCAATAATTCCATAGTTCCCAACCACCACCAGTAGTTCCATACTCATCATATTGACCACTCTTTGTATACCATCTATCACCATCACCATCTACAAAACTTTCATCAGCAAAACCATCATCTAAGAACCCAAATGGTGCCATATCTTGTTCGATCTGATTCTTCTGCTCTTCATATAATCTCTTTCTAACATCTTGATCAGTAAGTTCTTTGAAATAATCCTGTGCAACCATCCAAGCATAGATGACCAGACACATTGCAAGATCATCATTACAACCTTCTTCTGCTTCAAAGGAATTATTTTTTTGAATGAATGTGGTCAACTCAGAGATAATCTCATAATCCCAGAGGATAAGTTTATCTTCCTCAATCATTGTCTTGAGATTAAGTGATCCAACCTTTTTCACAGTCTTGGACATCTTAACTCCCAATTGTGTCTTCTTACCAGAGAATCCCTGTCCCACAATCTGACCTGCTCTACCCCTCATAGAACACATTAGTAGGTTTTGATACTCTAGATCATATTGAAGAATACTAGCCACCTGATCTCCAACGTCGTTGACCTCACAAAGGATAAAGGCTTCATTGTAGTTTTTTGCAACCTCATAGATGACACTTGGGAATAACATCGGTTTGATTTCATTGTCCCTATACTTTGCAACCAACCTATGTGGAAATGTCGTAATGTCTATAACTATAAATGCTGAATAATCATTACCTACACCTCTTGCAACGTCAACAGTAATAATATAATCATGTTCCTCTTTAACTCCCTCAAAGACATCTAATCCAGCATTTCTTTTAATTGGATTTTCATAGACTAAGGTCTTAAGTTTAGATGGTGCAATCAGTGTATCGACAGAACCAAGGAACTCACACTCAAACTCAACCTTAAACTGTTGTTCCGATGTGTTCTTAATGGTCTGTTCTTTCCAAAGATCATCTCTACCAGGAACTTCTGACCAATGAACATCAGTTGGTGTATAATCATTATATTTTCTTTCCGCATCATGCCACATACGGTAGAAGTGATTCATACCGTGTGGTGTAGAAACTATAATTACTTTCGTTGATTTGCCAGAAGTAATAGTAGGATAAACAGATGCAAAGAAGGAGTCAGCGATGTGATTAGGGACGAAGGCGAATTCATCGAGGAAGAGGATATTGAACGACATGCCTCTGACAGCACTCGCAGATGTAGAAGCTGCCAATATCTTACTGCCATTCTCTAACTCCAGACTTCCTTTGTTCCATGATAGAATACCTTGTTGCATCCATTTAGGTAAGTTCTCATAAGCAATTTGTAACCTTCCGAGAAGTTCTCTTGCAGTAGATGCCTTGTTAGCAAGAATACCAATATTGACACTATCATTAAAAATAGCGTAATGCAACAAAAAAGATATCACGGTAGTAGACTTACCAGTCTGCCGCGGCATCTTACAAATATTAAATCTCTTTTCGTGAAAATTCTTTACCAGGTTTTCCTGGAAATCATACATCTTAAATGGTTGAAGACCATGGTCCAGAGTAACAATCTGAACATAGTTCTTTGCAAAATATACAGGGTCTTCTTTACACTTAATATATTCTTCAATATTCTCCTGAGTAAACTCAATAGAAGTATTTGCCTTCTTTAAGTTCGGGTTGCCTAAGTATATGTCAGCATTATTCATAACAATATCTATAAATTATTCGTCAGTTGTCATAGATCATTTTCTTCAACATGAAGAAGAAGATCACCAGGTTGTTGTGGAGCTAGATCATATCTTTGAACCATACATCCAGGATATATCTTATTCAGAACATCAGTTACTTCCTCTTTAGAAGGTCTACCAACTGTAGGGAAGAAAACTTTGATATTCATATACTTTCCCTTCCAAACAAAACTAATCAAGTAAATATTTCCAGTCTTAGCCTGAATTCTTACAGCTTCCTCAATATTACTATCATTTTTATTCATGGAAATATTAATAGTTTTTATTATTTATGTATTAATCAAAACATTTAAAATATCTACATTTATTTAAGTTCCGGCCAAATAATATTCATAGGATCAGTCTGCTTACTAATATCACGCAATGCTTGAATATAAGTATCCAAATCTGAAATATTATCTGTAGTGGTGGTTATACCGATCCTCGTTTCACTTAAATTTCGCATCACCCTCCACTCAACTTCATTAATTTTAATATCTCTAAGTTCTCTAACCTCATCCCAAAGTGATTTGGTATTTGCTGCGATTTCTTCATCAGTAAGAGAAACAACCTCCCAAGATCCTGAATTCCATACCACTTTATGTGTGGCATCATCATATTCAGGTGAAGAATCGACAAGAACATATCCAGCATCTGCAATTTCTTCTGCTGTAAAAGTAGAAGAATCTGTTCTAGTTAACCCAGATGAAAGTCGTATTCTATGGGGTAATGCTTGTGGATATTGATTGTTATATGAATAAGGCATTTTTTTGAGCTCCTAAGTACTTTAGTATGTGCCTACGAATAATGAATCTGTGTAGTCCAATCCCACACCACTTGGGCCAGTGATACCATACGCAATTCTTATCCACTCATCTCCACTCCAAGATCTCGACGGACTTCTCATAATCGTGGAAGAATATTGTGTAGAACCACTTGCTTCACGATAAGCATAATAAGTGCCACCTGACTGAGAGACCTGATCAGTTCCTTCAGACATAATTGATGAGTCCCAACTACCGGAAATTCCGTCTGCCATTCCAGTATAAGTAGAACTGGTGTAACTCGCCAATGACCACCTGGTTCTATACGCTGAAGTACCCAGGTTGTAATAACTGTAACTAGAGGCATTGGAGGGTGTAAAAGTAAGTCCAGAAGATGATGATCCAGAAATCTGTGAATTGGCACTGGCCCAGTTGTTTTGACCAGAGGACGCACTAAAAATCCAAGACTCTTCCAAAGTACTCTTGTCTGAACTTAAAATCTGAACACCAGCGACGGCAATGTCATTGCGATAAGTAGGACTAGACGTAACTTTAGCTGCTAAGTAAAGACGACCGGTTCCAGTAAAGGAAGTCTGAATTTCCCCAACATCCCAGTTTCCAGTATAGTCACCGCTGCTGGACACGGTAATCATCCTAGCTGGAAGCGATCCAACAAACGCGGTTTCTGTATCGACACCTGTTGGAGCTGGACCTGGAGAAATTGGCCATTTACTTTGTAGTTTTAGATTGTATTGATCAACAATACTAAAATTCCCACTTGCACCAGTGGTGTATTGAAACTGTTGAGGTCCAATGATACCTGCGTTTCCTCTCACTGCCAATTACCTCCAAATCTAGGTTTGAAAAAGGCGTAATTACGGTTAATTTCAGCCTCAGTTAAAATTCTCTTATACACTATAAGGGCAGACATTCGGCCAAAGTACGGATAAGATGTACCCGTGCTACCGCTAACTGAGTTATATGCACCAATTGTTGTGGTTTTTCCAGAGACATCAAAATCATGCCCACCCAGTGATTGATTTTGATACTGCCAGGTCGAGTTGGACTTCATAGATGTGTAGTTACTAGTTTTATCTAGTATCCATGTGTTCATCTTCCAAGGCCCGTCCTGCATCGCTCCAGTACTACTATAAACATTTGTCTTATTGCTTGCTCCCGTTCCTCCACCTACAGAAGTTCTAAAAGCATGGTCCGCTGTGTTCCATCTATTCCATCCAACCATCCAACCCTCAGTTGTAGCACCCGGATCAATGTTCAACATAATTGGTTGAATGTCATAACGATAAATAGAGGCAACGAGAGCAATCACCGTAAACTGATTTCCATAGTCAAGACTACCACCCATGTCAACTTTAACATTATTACCACCCGTACCAGGATTAAAGAATACAGTCCCACTTTGATGGTGAGTCGTCGGACTTGCGACCCAACTAACGCCACTACTACCCAAAGTACCGTGATTACCATTGCCACTGATGTCATACCAAGTAGTACCAGTTCCTGGATTTGACGATGACTTACCCGCGTCCAAATAGATGTATGGGTTATCAGCAATACCCCAATTGACCTGATCATTAATAAGGTCAAACATCCCTGTTTTGACCTTTGGAGCCGCACCTATTATATTACTATTTGGAGAATAAAGACTCATAACAATTAGTTTATTTCATCCCAAGAACAGACGGCGTATAAATCGCTGTTTACACTTGCGGCCAATCTCAGAGAGTCGTTCTCATTTAAGTAGACAGAAGTGTCTTTAGAGATAACCACCAAAGAGGCGTCAGCCGGAACAGCGATGGTCATCGCGAGGGGCATTGAAGTTGATTGGTTTTTATAGACTTCCACAGTCACATCAGCTGTATTAGTGCCGTCAATATTGGAAACAACCAAGGAGTTGATCTTATAAATTTTACCGCTACTACTAGAATTACTAACAAGTGCTGTCATGGATGTAGTCACAGCCATACCATTAGTCTGTCCGTAGATCGCGGAGACGTTTACTATATTTGGATTAGCCATTAATCAATTTTCTCCTGTGTATTTTTATTTAGAATTAACCAAAAATCATTGCCATAGCAATTGCTTTACCAGTAGTAATACCACCGCCACCACCACCAGATCCATTAGATGCGGCAGTTATTCTTCCTTGAGCATCTACAGTAATGTCTGCATTGGTATAAGATCCTGCAGTAACCGCAGTATCAGCCAAATATTGAGCTGCAATATCGGTTCCTTGCCAAGTACCAGTAGCAATAGTTCCTAAAGTGGTTATATTAGCACTTCCAGCCCAAGTACTAAGTGATGTATTCTCAACATTATTCAAAACAAGATCAATTTTTACTTCAGCAACACTTCTTCCTTCTATACCAGTTGAAGTAAACTTGGCATAGTCATCATCTGCTGCGTCAGCATCATCAACCTTTAAAGCGTTGGTATTGGCAATACCAAAAGTCAAAGCGTCTTGTTTACCGTCCCAAGTTCCAGATGATGCAATATAACCATCAGCAATTGCAGTTCCATTCCAGGTTCCAGTAGCAATAGTACCAAGTGTTGTTATGTTACTGGTTCCAGCCCAAGTACTTAATGCAGTATTCTCAA
>Ga0209404_10001732_pt1 | contig 14291 bp, 6 predicted proteins | sample TroAtlMetagenome_2_FD_187447 | JGI IMG/M metagenome (GOLD analysis project Ga0209404, IMG submission 187447) | Marine eukaryotic phytoplankton communities from Atlantic Ocean - Tropical Atlantic ANT8 Metagenome (SPAdes) (version 2) | ecosystem: Environmental > Aquatic > Marine > Oceanic | place...
TATGTTGCTGCGCTCATTTACATTTCTCCATGCTGAAATTATATCCTAAAGGACATACTTAGTCAAGTTTTATTTTTAGCCAGGTGTACCAGAACCCAACCAGCCCAGAATTACACGTTGATTCTGTTGATCGTCACGAATTAGAATACGTTGCATATGTGAATCCATCGTAATATTTGCGTGTGTTTCTCCTGCTGATGTATCAGGAGCCCAGTGTGTACCCCCTCCATTGAGATGAGACCCTTGAATATTCCACCCTGTTAGGGACGAGGGTCCGAGATATCCTGAACTAGCTCTGATTTCTCCTGCAAACTCTGCAGTACCATTAGCATTTATTGCAATTTTCGTAGTACCCCCGCTCTTAGCATGTATAACTGGGTTAGCACCTGTAGCATCAAGATTAATACCAACTCCTGTATCACCACTACTAGTTCTCCAAGTATCATTAGCTATAGTTCCTGCTGTGATATTTCCACCATCAATAGTAGTAATATCTGTTCCACCACTTGATTGGAAAGTTCCATCTGTAAAAGTAACTACACCTGTAAAGTTTGTATATCGAACAACACTTGAAAAATTTAAGTTACCTGTAACACCGCCACCTGCAGTAGCTTCCTCTCCCCAATATCTGACCGTATAATGAATATTAGGAGAAGTGGGGTCTTGGGGTCTAGGAACATTACTCCATTCATTCAAACCCCCAGTACTATTACTACTCACATTATAGTCATCAATATCGCCACCAGAAGCTAGTCCTGAACTAAAACTATAGGTATTACTTCCTGAAGGAGCTGAGGGGTACGTTGAAGGACTACTTGATTTCTCATAATATAGGTAGCCTTGAATAGAGCGCTTACCATCTGTTCCAATTACACCCTGTGATCCTTGTTTAATTTTCTCTAAAGATATAACGGTGGTGGTTTCCCATGTTGCATCATCTTCATCCTGACCCTCTCTTACTGCTACCGTAAAAACTTGCGCAGCTGCAGAACTAGGATCTGTGTATGCTATGGGATTGGTACTCTCATCTGCATTATGAATAATTTTTGTATAAATTGCGCCACCAGAAGTGTCAGGGTCTTTAAATTCGCTATCCGCCTTCCCTGCTTCCGTAGAATTATTAGGATTGGCATTGCTTGCAAAATTTCCTGTAATTTTAAAAACTGGCTCAATATAGTTAAGAGCAGTAGCTTCAAGCTCTATCTTATCTGTCCAGGTACTATTCAGACTCGCATCAGCATTATAATTCAATATTTGAATAGGTTTAAATCTACCAGTAACTGCTCTACCAGTAAAAACTACATTGATGGTTAAGTGCTTTACTGCTGTATATGTACTACCACTTCTTGTAATAGTTGCTAAAATCCCATCTTTTATATAGTCCGGGCGGAAAGATTGTCGTGCAACAGTTTTGTTTGTACTATTTGCTGTTATTGCAAAGGCAGTACCAGTACTATTTAATTGCACATCCGTAAAAAGTAAATCATCAGATTCTATTAAAGCAACCTTTGCAGCATAAAATTTTGATCCACTTTTTACCCTTATAATATCACCCAACTGAAATGCAGATGTAAAACCTGTAGAACCACCAGTTCTTGTAACTCTATTAGTTTTTGTTGTTGCAGGAACACTTATATTACAGTCTACATGAGTCCATCTGTTATTTTCAACCCCGCCACTACTATTAGGTGCGAATTCAGTCCTATCATACCATATCGGAATATTTTGATTTTCGAAAACGATATTGGCTACCGCCGCTAAGCGTAAATAGTCATTACTTGTTGTTGTCTGATCAAATAATATATACGCTGTTTCTATGGCGGGAAAAGTACTATTTGTATACGCCATGGAAGCCATCTCTTGGGTATGAGTTGCTGCGGTGCTTGTAGAAGGGTTATCAAGACCAGAATCAAATATATTTGCCTTACTTCGTAGTTTCCACGCTTTTTTCATTAGTTTAAACGTAGAGGAAGAAACCGCAACTTCGCTAAAGTTTGCTTCTACACCTACAGGCATCCCAGTCACTCTATTCTCTATATTGGCCGAGCCATAAGTATCCCGAATCTCTATTCTAGTATATGTCCAATTACTTCTTCTTTCCTCGGTTACTGCACGAACTCCTACTTTATAATCTCCGTCAGGGACGGAATTAATAATGAATGAGGTTGACTCAGCTCCATCTATTGTATAAAGTACGTTATTAAAATTGGGGATGAATTGAATTTCATAACTTTTAACATCTTTATAAGGACTACCCTCATCATCTAAAGGTACATCCCATTGAACAAGTAGTTCTTCCCCCTGATTAGATAGGCCAGGTACTGGTACTCGAAGAACATACACATTAGCGGGGGCGGGACACGTAGTTAGTTCAGGCACATATATAGTTTCTGGTATATCAAGCTCAAACTCACGATCAACTGCATCAAATTTCTCATTGAAAAACTCTACCGCAGTAATCCCTAAATTACCTGTGTCCTCCTCGGTTATTCCTAAAATTTTATATTCTTTATAAGAGTATGCTTGTGTAGTATCATTCTTTTGTTCTCTTATTGCCCAAATAGAATCACTAATAACTACATCACCACCAAATTTCCCAGTACATTTAATTACGGTTTTTCCACCCGCTACCGAGACATTACTACTAGTAAAGGGTAGCGTTTCTATATGTGAGGAGCTAACAAACTGAAGTAGAATTGCATTACCTGAACTATCCTGAGCATCTACAATATCTCCCCTGACCTCATCATCCGTTTGATCTAAATTAATAGTAGCAGATTGATATGCATTATTGCTTCCTGTTGGTAAAAATACAGTTTGAATCTCATCTCCACGAGAATAAGTAGTACTGCTAATAGTAACTGTATCTTGCGCTACTATCACTTTCCTATCATTGACCATAGTTGTTATGCTGTAAGTAGAAGAAGCAGAGAAGCTATAGGAAGCGATATCTTCACCGCCCCCATCAGCTTGTACACCCCCAGACTCAAGACTAACATTTCTATCAAGAGTTAGTTGAGAGTTTGTACTTGAATCTACAACAGAATGGGCGGACACTCGCCCGCTAAATTGTATTCCATAGTCATCCCTTTCTTGTACATTTATTATATCACCCGGTAGCAAAAATCCAGCACTTAGACCAGTTTGAAAAGAAATTATCTCTTTTTGCTGTACTGCAGTCCAAAGTTTCCATTTTCCATAACGTGAAGCCTGTCCTTCAGAGGTACAACCAAAAGCTTGAGCTTCTGTTTTTATAATTCTACCAGTTTCAAGAATGTTTTGCCTATCTTCAACAATTAGAGGTTCTAGTCTATACTGGGAGGCTGGGTTATTCCAAGTAACAATTACTTGATTAGCTCTTGTTTTACTTCCTGAACTTTCGGTCTTTATATCGCCGTCTACTATATTAGCAGGGCCGAAGTTATAAACAGGGGCGGAGGGAGAGTCTTGTATAGTCAACATTTGACCATCCAGCCAATATAACATACCTCTAAAAACTGTTCCCATATCTTTTAGAACTTTATAACAGTCAGTAGCTTTTGTTATATAGATATTAGCACGAAATCTAGGCTCCTGACCCCCTTTCCCATCTGGAACAAGTTCATCGCAATATTTTGCAATTTTATATAATGCATACTTATCAATATCAACCTCATCCAAAAACCCTCCTAACCCATAACGATCATTAGATAACATATCATAAAAAACCCAAGCAGGATTATCTGTGTAAAATAGCTCGGATTTGAAAGTTCCATCCCAAAGACCGTCATATTTAGCCTCCAGTTTATCAGTAGAGGCAGTATTTAAATGACGTGGAGTATAATTTGAAGGAATTTTAACCAATTTTCCTCTAAGATCATAAGTACGAGTAGGGTTACTAGTATAATCTCTTGAATTGAATGTGCAAGCCCCTAAAGCTGTAAAAGGGTAGTTTAGAGTCTCCTTAATAATACAGTTAATACTTGCTAACTGAGAGGTATCTGTAGCACCTACATTATTTTTATCATCGTTACCTAATAATTTGACTTTACCACTATATTCTGCGGTGGCTTCGTACTTATCTCCCCCTATAGGATTATCCATTCCCGTGGGAGTTAATCGAGTGACTTGAATACAAATATCCTCAAAAGGCTGAAATTCTGATACTGAAATTATATGATCTCTAGAAAAAGCAGTCTTAGACTTTGAAGTATCTGCTATTCCTCCAGAATTAAAAAAGGATCCTTCTGTAACTTGCCATACACCATCTTTCATAAACCATACATGAATTTGGTGTCCAGCAGATTGACTACGAAGGATGCCTCCGCCATCTAAGTGATGAAGGCCAGCAGGGTATCGAATTTGTATTCTTAGTTCATCGACTTCTGAGATCTGAGCTTGGCTCATTCCTTGATTACTAAGAGTAACACTTTTTGTTAAAAGAGTTATACGACTGTGGGCTCCCGCAGAACTTGTACCGTCTCCAACATTGAGATCATTTTTAAAAGTTTCTGTAAATTGAGAATTAGCACCTAAAGAACTCAGTGTATAAAATTCTTCTCTAAGATAAGCTCCGTTTGTTGGGTTATCCGCCAGATCGGGCGGACTAAGCCAGTTAGATCCTGAAATTGAAAAAGCATTTGTATCGCTGTCAGATAGGGAGACTGCGACACTAGAAGTTCCGATTCCTGCTAATTGTCTTAAGGGAGACTGATTTTCTGTACCTTTCCTGAGTTGGACAGTACTACTCTTAACTTTCTTTTCCGCATTTCCTATTAATACTCCGGATAAGCTACCTTTTTTACCTGTAAAATTAAAAGCATTTGTAAAGTTATTATCTGTTTCTAAATATCTATTACCATCAGTATTGGTTTTTACCTCTACTAATAATGCTAGATCAAAAACAATTTCTACTGGTATATTCTTATTGGAATCCTCCTCATTAAACGGTCTACTAGTCATAATATTTTTTGCATTAAGCAGCGCTTGAGGTGCATTATCATTAGCCAGAGTGGTACCATTGGCTTCAAATAGTTTGTTTATATAATATTCTGAGTATTGCTGTGAGCCATCTTCATCCGTCTTATAGACTCTACAATGCAGGCTGCCATGCTCGAAACCCGAACTGTCACTTAGCCAGCTTTTTCTAAAAGGAGTACCTGAGTCTGCTTTTATTCTGAGCGACCCTGTTTGATACTCTTCTAGTGTTCCGGTAATGCGCGCTCTTGCATCAAAAATAAATAAAAATCTATTAGTCTCGGTTGTTGTCTCATCTATATGATTCAGAATTTTTGGATCGGATATAGTTATAGTTTTATCAGCTCCCGTAGTGCAAGCATATGTAACATCACGATCGTAAAAAGCAGCTTCTGCACCCAGATCCTCAATAGGATCCCCATCTAAAAAGACGGATCCTTTCGTACCACCAAAACCTTCAATAGGTCCTTCACATAAAACATCTGTTACAGAAATAATTTGTGTTTTTGAAGTAATACGACTCCCATAAAGGTTAGCAGGGCTCCAGCGTCTACGGTCTCTTGCAGTAATTGAAGAATTAGCCATTTAACATTATCTCCATCCTAAGCCTTGACCGTATATACTACCAAGATACACATATCCATCTTCCTGAAAGGCGCTCCCTTCAGTGGCGGTATTAGCAGTCCCTGCGGTAGTATTACCTGTAATAGGGTTATAAGAAGAACTTATTGAATCAAAGCTTATTGGTTGTCCTGGTATTCGAAGATGTCCATAAAGAACAGGTACGGGATCCCCCTCTATAACATTTTGCTCTGCTCCATTAAACATATAAGAAGATTCTTGGTCTGAATCAGTAGAGGGATCTGGTGCCATCATTTCCATAACACCTGTCATTGCTAAATTAACAGCTAGACCTGCGGCCATTAGACCGCCCCAACTACTTGTTGCTGCTGCTAGACCTTGTCCGAATGTTGCATTCAGAGCACCACTTTGCATCGCACCTGCAACCCCCAGCTGAGACCCTTGTATTGCAGTAATTTGACTAGCAGTTAGCGCCACTTCTGTTCCGGCTATAGTTCCTGTCCCTGTCATTGCAGCACCCTCACCTACTGTTGTTACATTACCTAGTGCTCCTCCCGCTCCGCCTGCGGTTACTGCCAGTAAATATATTATTGCTATTGCTGCAAGTATCTTTCCTACGCCTTTTGACCCTGCGGGAACTGGAGTGATTGTTATATCCCCTGGCTTAATAGGAAGTAAAAGCTGACACTCTTCCTCAACTTGATTATCAGCTACATCAATAGTGAAGCCAACATCCTGTTCTTGACAATCTATTAAATACTTTTTAAATCCAGAAAAATTTGCTTCAGCACAGCGCAGAGCACCTTGTATTGTGTCTGTCTCTACACTAAAACTTCTCTGAAAAGTATGACCTAGATCGCCTTCTAAGTACACTTTACGCATCATATCTATATACTCCTGTTATCGCTTTATACCATAGCGGGTACAAACTTTCTCTGCATGATAATCTATTATAAGCATGATGATAGAAAATATCATCTCCAATATATACTCCACAATGATTATTAACGTTCGCCATTAGTTTGAAAATTAAAACATCATTGGGCTGTATATCTGCTAACTTAACTGGTACATGATTCCAGTCTTTTATAATTTCTTCTGTAAAATAGTCTAAGTCTTTCTCCCACCAATCATCCTCAAACATTGCTCTTGCAGGGATTATAACATCTTGCTGTGCCAAATAATCCCTTAGTGCTTCAAAACAATCAGTTTCTCCAAATTTATAGTCTCGCCCATATAGATCTGTAAGATCCTTATTTGGAGATACTATATTTAGTTCCATATCGGGATAGCTAAATATATAATAAGGTATTCCTAACGCATTACAATATTTTATATCACTATCGCTTGGCTCATTAGTAGTATCAGGATGACTATGTACTATTGCTGTAATATCTGTAGTGCGTAGTATTTTTAAATATTCTTGTGAGTCAATAATAAAGTCATCACCGTTCTCTGCAATATTAGTACACGGAAACCACTTTTTTTCTCCTTTTACAACTGCTAATATTCCGCAGCCTTCTCTTGGATATTCTTTTTCAAAATGTTCTTGAATTTCTTGTAAATATTGCACTACCTAAACTTCCTACTTCCAGGGAACCCTCCAAATGGCAATACTCTATTAGTATTACGATTCGGTGAAGGTACCGTATATTTATTTGTCGATTCAAGAGTAGTTCCCAAGAATTGATAACGTTTTTTACAAGACATCAGTAGCTTACCACAACTATCTCCCGGTGCCCAAAATAATGAATCCGCTGAGGGTACATTCCCACTACTAGCTGATAAACTCACACTATTCCTGTATACTGTGGAGGTGTCTACATAATCCACATCCTGTCGAGTAGCCCAAGAAGGCATGGGATGAAGTACATACTCATTTCTATAGGCATCTTTAGTGTTTATACTATATGCTCTATCTGTCCAACCATCGTAATGCCACATGGCTTCCCACAGTATACTAGTTCTTGTGGGTGGGGTAGTACATGTGCCGGTCGAGCCCATATATATCCAAAATAAATAATAATTACTATCTGTAGTATCTATAGTATAAACTACATCTCCTTGCGTCAAGGTCATTTCATCATTGGAGTCATCGTCATCATCATCCCACAATTTAGGAGCGATTGTAGGAGGGCGTTCAAATACTACCCCTGCTTCATTAACTCCAGAATCTTGATAATTCTCTCCAGCATTTGTAAGTGTAACACTAACTACTTTGTCTGAATTACTACCGGTACCAAGAGCAGCAGTTGCTGTTGCAGAAGCACCTAAGTGTGTCCCCGTGAATGTTATACTAGGAGCACTAACGTATCCTGCACCCCCTGAAGTTACACTAACACCTGTTATTACGCCATCGGCTGTGAATAAAGTAGCTGTTGCATGATTACTCCCAGATTGTGCCTGAGAAATTGTTATTGTTGGTTTATATGTAGTTGAATATCCACTCCCTTTATTAGTGATAGTAATTGCAGTAACTGCACCGCCACTTACAGTACAAGTTGCCGTTGCGCCTGAACCAGAACCTGTATCGCTCGGATGCTTAGCTATGGTGGCGGTAGCACTAGTATAACCTGCTCCACCATTCTGTATTGTTACGCTAGTTACTGCTCCATCCACTATTGTTAGAGTGCCTGTTGCTATTGCTGAGTCTGATGAAGTTCGCGCTGCCCAAGCACTATTAACCCATTTATGAGTTACTCCTTTAAAAATAATAGGCTCATCATTATTGGTAAAATAAACTTTATGAGTTAGTAATTCTGGAGTATAGGTTCCATTTAATGCCCAACTACAAGCTCCTTGATTACTACGAGTAATCTTTGCTATAGTAAGAGGTCCGGCTTCTTTATTACTAGCGGAACTTCCATCGCTAGATATATCCGGTAAAGTACTTGCAACGGCTAAATGAGACGCTTTAGCATCGTCGTTTCCAGTACCTATAACTTTTACTTCTCTAATATACTTCCCACCGATTAGGATCTCGTCACCAACAGATAGCTCTTCCGTAAAGTTTGTACTCCAATTGCCAGTACTACCTGTTCCTCGTACTTGTGTGTTGGCGGGGGCAGTAGCAGCACTGAGATAAACCGTGCCACTTAGAGCAGAAGTAGTATACTCTCTTTTTCCTTTATATATCCAACCACAGTACTTCCCTATTACTTCTCTTCGTGGTACTCGTACTCCTGATAAGTCAAAAGGCGAAGCCAGTTCTAACATTACCATTATATTAGTTTTAGAAGCAATTCTATCAATAATGTAGACGGCTTTAGGTAGCTCAATAATATCTGTAGCAGAAGCAGCATCTGTAGTTTGCCCCGCACTAATATTTAAATATTTTTCTAAAGTTCTTCGACGGGTAACTTTTTTTCCAACTAATTTATCTAATTTAAAATTTGCAATACCACTACCGGTTGCACCAGCCGCTTCCGCTCTTTGACTATCAAAAGCATTTTGAAAAGTAGAACTAGTTCTTAGTAAGGATTCAACATTGGCTATAGTTAGAGACGGGCGATTCATCGCTCCGTCATTAGTAATATCAATTCCATCCATCCCTATGGGGAATCCGTAATAAACGTTTTTGTTAAAAACTACCTCTCCGTATTCATCTTTTTTAATATCTGCTCCGGTTACTACCATTCCTAGTTCAGGTACTGCTGGCCAACCGGTACCTGGAGTTGTATCTCCTGTTTTATTGTCTATTACAACAGTCTGGGAGTTATTAACTGCACCGTTTACCAGAGCATTTATAGCTGCTGTTGCTCCAGTAGATCTATTCCTACCTGTAAGAACTAGAGTGGAATTATCTGCCAGAGTCTGAGGAGTATTTAATGTTATAGTATTATAATCTTCACTTACTTTCAAAATTCTTACTGTAGTAGATACTCCCGAATGAAAATAAAGAGTTGTTGTAGCACTATATTCTAGTTCGAATAAGTCGATAAACGAATCAGGAATTTCTAAACTCTGAATATCGGTTGAAATTATGTTATCTTGTGTCATGGCTGGTAAATACGTACAAAGTTAGCAGACATAGTATAATGATCACTATTAGAATACTGTGTATTCCAGTCTGGGCAAACTACTCGTATTGTTTTCTCTCCTGTAGCGGTTGTGTTGTCTGTATCAGGAATAGTAAAGTCAAAACTTGTTACCCCTGCCTTATCTGCGAAAAAGGTATTAAGATCGTCAATAGTTGCTTTTGGTCTATTTACAAAAGAAACTGTAAAAGATTCCTCAATCGAATTGAGTCCGGCTTTAGACCGTTGCTCATATCCATCCCCAAACTTTGCACTTCTTATCTTAGGTTTGGATGCGCGTGATAGAGTTTTATCTGGGCGTATAGTAGCACTAGTAATATTAGTTCCTGAAATTGCTAATCCAATGGCCATTATGCTGCTCCGTAAGGATTAAGAATACCACCGGAACGCTTCTGATACTGTAGTTCCTCTTGTACTGCTTTGGCAACTACCTTACCTAGATCTGCCCCCATTCCTGCACCTCCTTTTGAATCACTACTTGCATTGCCGCTATTATCAACATTTACATTGACTTGAACATTGTTGGTACTTCCCATAGTCCCTTGTACTGGAATAGCTCCACCACTAGGTAATGGAACAACTGCCTCATTTCCGTGTAAAGTAGCATTATAACCAGCACGTGGACCTCTTGCCACACCTCCTACCGCGAAACTAGGTCCTGGAAGTACGGGAGTAATACCTCCGTCTCTAAAACCCAAAGTTCCTAGAGCTTTTAGCATCATACGTTTTGCAATAATTTTTGCAAGTTCTTGGAGCATCAATTTTGCCATCCCTGCAAAGGCTTCTTTAGCGTTTTTAGCACCTGTAATAATGTCTGCAAAAGCGCCTGCCATACTATCTTGAATAGTGTTATATAATGCATCAGTTTCTTCTAACTGTAGGTTTAGATCAAAAGTTGCGTCTGCTGCTGCAATTGCATTCTTTTTTTCCTCGTCAGTTGCGGTTTTATCTAGTTTGGCTAACGCTTCCTGTCGGTTTTGTTTTCTCGGATCAAGAGCTCTAGTTCTCAATGCTTTAGCTACATCTGCTTGCTCATTTTGTAAGCCCTCAACCTGTAATTTATTCCAATTTTCTAATACTTCGACTTGATCTATAAGTACTTGTAAAGCATTCTTTTCTGCTATCCATTTTTTCTCTGCATTAGCAAGGGCCTTTTCATCTCCGACAAGGAATGCATCCAGAATGGCTATACCTGCCTCCTGTGTTTCTATTCTCTTCTGAGCAATTAATCCTGATTCTCCACCTATCCTTGCAATATCTCGTTGTCGTTGTTCATATGCTAAGGTTTCCTTATCTTTTCCGCCTCCTGTAAATATTGACTCACGCTTTCTTTGTCGCTCAAGCTCTAAGAATCTCTCTGACATAGAATTCAAAGTCCTTTGAACTCTGGCCTGTCGCATCATAATACTTACCTGATCCCTAAGAATTTGATCTTTTCTCTTTGCTAATTCATTAGATATCTCGTTTAAATCAACATTATGTTGTGCTAAATCTAAAGCATTTTGAGCATGTTCTAGTTCTGCTTCGGTAAACTCAGTTTTATGATCTCTGTGTTCTTCGAAGGCTGCATTGTATGCTGTTTCCGCTTGCATTTTTTGCTCTAGCAGTTGTAAATTTTTTGCTTCTCTTTTAAATAGTGAGGCTGAGAGATTTTGTAATTTTTGTTGCCCTGTAATACCTACGGTTTGCATTCTGGCAGCTTGCTTTTCATGACTAAGTCTAAGCTTCATTATGGGTTTAAGCTTTTCAGATAGCGCAACAAACTTTTCTTGAATTCGTTCGGTTTTCGCAAGTGCATCCGCTTGCTCCCAATAGATCTTAAGGTGGTCCGCAATAGTCTCTGTAAGCTGATCTGACGTATATTGACCGTCTTCAACTTTTCTATTTATATCATCCCATTCTTTTTTAATTTTTGGAAATTGATCTAGCAGACCTTTCGGCATCCCTAACGGGCCTCCAGGAATATCCCCTTCTTCTCTACCATACTGCTGTAACATCTTCTCTCTTTTTTGTTTGTTTGCAGCGAGGTCTGTATCTACTACACGTTGTTGCTCAAAAGTTTGTCCAATTATTTCTCCCTGACCTGTAAGCCCGGCTTTCTGAAGCTCTATTGCTTTGTCACCTGCTATACGTAGATTTGCTGTTGGATCTATCATTAATCCTTTTCCGACCAGATTTTTTAGTTCATCATTGAATGTTTTAAGAGCATCCTTGGCTTTAGTTACACCCATACCATAATTAATCCATTTTTGTTGGATCTCATCTAATTCAGTTGTTTGTTGTTTGCTTAGATAACCTTGTTCTTCAAATAATTTTACAAACTTATCTAATTCAGGATTTAATCTTGAAAGGTTCTTTAGTATCTCTAATGTGCCGTCTGCGGATTCTTTCCAATGAGGTTCGCTTCCTTTTTGATACCACTTATTCAAATAATTCTCTAATCCCCTTGCTGCATCTCTATATAAAGGTATTAGATTTATTATATTTCCTGAGATAGAATCTAATTGAGTCAATACACCGCCCGCCATACTATCACGGCTTACTGTGGCTCCTGATATAACTTCATACGTTCTTCTAAGTGCTTTCTCGCTGGTTGTTTTATCAGGCTCTGGTGCGTCCTGAAGACTTCTTAATTCTTGTAACTTACCAATTATATTAGTGCTTGTAAAAGCCTGCCCTAATTGTACAACTTGCTGTGTTAATGTTAAAAACGGTTTAATATCTGCTGTTTTTTGAAGCTCTTCGTTCAATGTTTTATTAGATTTCTCGAGTTTTTCTATTCTATCATTAATCCTTTCACTTTCTTCAGAAATAGGCTTCATACCATCTATCCAATCAGAAAATATCTCCAAAACTAAAGCTGCGACACTTATCCACAACCCTACTGAAAATAGTTTTGCCAAATGTTTTCCTAGATTTCCTATAAACCCAATTACTGCGCCACTAATTTGCATTAGTGTAGCTTTTGCTTCTTGTGCATAAGCTTTTACATGCAACCCCATTCTTTTAAATGAATTACCATGCTCTACTTCATGTTTTTTCAGAAGAGCCTTTCTTTGTGCGTAATTAGTTTCTAATATTGCTAATTGTTCTGCCGTAGCGCCTTTCAAATAACCTGTTAATATAGCATTATGTGCTTTCATATCTGCCTGGGCATTGTCAAGAATTTTTCTAGCATTATTTTGAGCCGCTTTAGTATCAGAAGTGCCTAATAAAAATGCAGCACCTGATCCTTTTGCTGCGGATGTCGTATCTTTTCCTAATGAACCGAGAACCCCTGCAGAACTTCGTCCTATAGCAGCGGAGTCCCTATCCATCAATTTAATTGCCTGTTTTGTCTTATCTATCTCCATTCTATAATCTTTTAATAGGGCTTGTTGTTTTTGCAAACTTGCATTTGCTCTTTTTCCAAAATCCTCAAAAGATGGAATAAGACTTTTAATAATAGGAATTGCCATTAAACTTAAAGCAGCAGTCAAAGCACGGGTATTTCCAGCAAGAAAATCAAAAACAGGTCGCAAACTTTTCATGGCTCCGGTTTTTATAGTATTCATTAAATCATCAAAACTAACAAGAAATTTATTCAAAGAAGCAGCAGAAGGATCCATTATTTCATTAATGGCACCAAATTTATCTTCTGCTTGAGTTAGAACCTCATTTGCTACTGCTTGACTTTTCTGAAAAACGGATAATTCATTTGCATTAAGTCCTAAACTGTCCGCATAATTTTTTGTAGCATCATCCAGTCTAAGGATAATACCTAATTCGTCCAATAGTTCTGGTTCTGCTTTAGTAATACCACGAACTAAGCGATTAAAAGAATCTGTTAAATCTCGTCCTAAAGCATGGGATACATTTTTAGCTGCCGCTCCCAATCTGTTTAATTGATCGGGGCTTAACCCCGCTGCTGTACCAATAGCGGCTGCTTTTGCAGCTTCTGCATACGCTATCTGCCCTCCGGTTGCTTCTTTAATACTTGCTGTAATTGTTTTATATGCTACACCCGATACAGCTCCTAAGGCTTCTTGACCCGCTATAAGGTTGACAACATCGCTTGCGCTTTTTAGAAATTGAAATGCGGCAGATACAGCAAATACTTGAGCAGCTAACGTTGCATAAACACCAACTAAGCCTCCCACTCCTTGCTGCATTTTTGAAAAGCTTTTTACACCGCGATTAGTCATGTCTGCGGCGCCGCCCATATTTCTACGAGCATTATTGGATTTATTACTTAAATCCTCCATGCCCTTGGCGGCTTTTTTAGACTCTACTCCTACTTTCTTTAGAGTACCGTCATCATCCGCATGTACATCTATTTCAATTTTATTCTTTTTTGCCATTATCCTGTAACATTATGGGTGTAGTTCTTTCCTCCACCGCCTGTTTTAGATTTACGCTCTTCTTGCTTACGTTTTCGTTCTGCTTCATCAGCTGCATTTTTTACTACAATTCTTTCAATTAATTTCATGAAATAAACAGTTACTTTTGGATCTTCTACCTCATGTAGGTTTAGAAAGAACTCACAAGAAGACCATTCTTTTCCTAGATATGTTCCTGACATTCCATCCCAGCTGTCTTTTAGTTGTCCAAATATAAAAAATGCCACTTGAACCTCTTCAGGATAGGAGGTTTCCTGTGGCATTCTTCTGGGATCTGGCTCTTCGCCTGTTTGTTCACATATTTTTAAATATGTCTCAAAATCAAGTTTACTTGAAG
>Ga0209404_10001734_pt1 | contig 14277 bp, 9 predicted proteins | sample TroAtlMetagenome_2_FD_187447 | JGI IMG/M metagenome (GOLD analysis project Ga0209404, IMG submission 187447) | Marine eukaryotic phytoplankton communities from Atlantic Ocean - Tropical Atlantic ANT8 Metagenome (SPAdes) (version 2) | ecosystem: Environmental > Aquatic > Marine > Oceanic | place...
TTCGACCACTTCATTGAAGTAATCGAACAACACAAGCAGTAGGAACGAGCCCGCTATGCCAAAACGTACCGACATAAAAAGTATTCTCATCATAGGTGCTGGCCCTATTGTCATTGGCCAGGCCTGCGAGTTTGATTATTCAGGCGCTCAAGCATGTAAAGCGCTACGCGAAGAAGGTTATCGCGTAATTCTGGTTAACTCGAATCCCGCCACTATCATGACCGATCCAGAAATGGCCGATGCAACATACATCGAGCCAATTCATTGGGAAGTGGTACGCAAAATTATTGAAAAAGAGCGTCCGGACGCTATTCTGCCAACCATGGGCGGACAAACCGCGCTTAACTGCGCGCTCGATTTGGATCATCACGGTGTATTGAAAGAGTTCAATGTTGAACTTATTGGTGCAACGGCTGATGCTATCGATAAAGCGGAAAACCGTGAGCGCTTCGACAAGGCAATGAAAAACATTGGTCTTGAATGCCCACGTGCTGAGATTGCACAGAGCATGGATCAAGCCCACGATGTGTTAACGCGCATTGGCTTTCCATGTATTATTCGTCCGTCATTCACCATGGGTGGAAGTGGCGGCGGTATTGCATACAATATTGACGAATTTAACGAGATTTGTGGCCGTGGTCTCGACCTGTCACCTACCAAAGAACTACTCATTGATGAGTCGTTAATTGGTTGGAAAGAATACGAGATGGAAGTGGTTCGCGACCGTGCAGATAACTGCATTATCGTGTGTACTATTGAAAACTTCGATGCCATGGGTGTACATACTGGTGATTCAATCACAGTAGCGCCAGCGCAAACCCTTACTGACAAAGAATTCCAGCTAATGCGTAATGCCGCTATGGCAGTATTGCGTGAAATCGGTGTTGAAACCGGTGGCTCGAACGTTCAGTTCGGTGTAGATCCAAACACAGGCCGTATGGTGATCATCGAGATGAACCCGCGTGTATCGCGTTCATCTGCATTAGCATCAAAAGCCACAGGTTTCCCAATTGCCAAAGTAGCTGCCAAGTTAGCCATTGGTTACACCCTTGATGAGCTTGCTAACGATATTACTGGTGGTTTAACACCGGCATCGTTTGAGCCTTCAATCGATTACGTAGTCACAAAAATTCCTCGCTTTAACTTTGAAAAATTTGCTGGTGCGAACGATCGTCTTACCACGCAAATGAAATCAGTGGGCGAAGTGATGGCGATTGGTCGTAACCAACAAGAGTCATTACAAAAAGCACTTCGTGGCCTTGAGGTTGGCGCTAATGGCTTAAACTCAATGGTCGATTTAGAAGACCCTGAAGCACGCAACAAAGTTATTTACGAACTACGTGAGCCTGGTGCTGAGCGTATTTGGTATATTGGCGATGCGTTCCGCATGGGCATGACCGTTGATGAAGTCTTTACCCTCACCAACGTTGACCGTTGGTACTTAGTTCAGCTTGAAGAGCTTATTCAACTTGAAGCTCAGGTTGCTGAGTGCGGCTTGCACGGTATTGATGAAGATCTTATGCGCAAACTTAAGCGCAAAGGTTTCTCTGACTCTCGCTTAGCAGAGCTAACGAAAGTGGCGGAAGGTGACATTCGTGAAACCCGTCGCGGCTTTGGTGTGACGCCAGTGTATAAACGTGTTGATACTTGTGCGGCAGAGTTTTCTACCAGCACAGCTTACATGTATTCAACCTACGATGAAGAGTGTGAAGCTGACCCCACTGACAACGATAAGATTATGGTGTTAGGCGGCGGTCCAAACCGTATCGGCCAAGGTATTGAGTTTGATTACTGTTGTGTTCACGCGGCGCTTTCAATGCGTGAAGATGGTTACGAAACCATTATGGTTAACTGTAACCCTGAAACGGTTTCTACCGACTATGACACATCTGATCGCTTGTACTTCGAACCAGTTACGCTTGAAGACGTGCTTGAGATTGTGGCTAAAGAGAAGCCAAAAGGCGTGATAGTTCAATACGGTGGCCAAACGCCGCTCAAATTAGCACGCGCCCTTGAAGCTGCTGGAGTACCTATTATTGGTACGTCGCCTGAAGCTATCGATAGAGCAGAAGATCGTGAACGTTTCCAGCAAATGGTAAACAAGCTAGGCCTTAAACAGCCTGCGAATGCGACAGTGACCAACATTGAGCAAGCCCTTGCAATGGCTGACGGTATTGGCTTCCCACTTGTAGTACGTCCTTCGTACGTACTAGGTGGTCGCGCGATGGAAATTGTTTACGACCTTAAAGACTTAAAACGCTACCTAACGGAAGCGGTGAAGGTTTCTAACGATTCTCCTGTATTGCTAGACCGTTTCTTAGATGACGCAATTGAAGTCGATATCGATGCAATTTGTGACGGTAAAGAAGTCGTGATTGGCGGTATCATGGAACATATTGAGCAAGCCGGTGTACACTCTGGTGACTCAGCCTGTTCATTACCACCACACTCTTTAAGTAAAGAGATTCAAGACACTATGCGTGAACAAGTGAAAGCCATGGCGCTTGAACTTGGTGTAGTTGGCCTAATGAATACACAATTCGCGGTAAAAGATGGCGAAGTGTACTTAATTGAGGTTAACCCACGTGCTGCACGTACAGTGCCGTTTGTGTCGAAAGCCACAGGTGTTCCACTTGCTAAAGTTGCTGCGCGCGCCATGGCGGGTGTTAGCTTGGCAGAGCAGGGTGTTACGACAGAAATTATTCCTCCGTTCTACTCTGTAAAAGAAGTGGTATTGCCATTTGCTAAATTCCAAGGTGTTGATCCACTACTAGGCCCAGAAATGCGCTCTACTGGTGAAGTGATGGGTGTGGGTGATACCTTCGAAGAAGCGTATGCTAAAGCTAACTTAGGTGCAGGCGCGCCATTACCTAAATCAGGTAAAGCGTTAATCTCTGTGCGTAATAACGATAAGAACAAAATTATCGAATTAGCTAAGGCATTGAACGGTGCTGGGTTTAGCATTGAAGCGACTCGCGGTACAGCGACCACCCTTTATGATGCCGGCATTGCTTGTTCAGTAGTGAATAAGCTGTCTGAAGGTCGTCCTAACATTGTGGATTCTATCAAAAACGGTGAGTACGCCTATATCATCAATACAACGGAAGGTCGCCAAGCGATTACCGACTCGGTTTATATTCGCCGAGAAGCATTGTTGAATAAGGTTACCTACACCACCACAATGAATGCTGCTTTTGCCACTATTCGTGCGAAGTCAGCAGACGATCGTGACAAGGTTGCTTCAGTACAAGAGCTTCACGCAAGACTCTAACACTGATGACATTACATGGGATACGCGGTATCCTGTGTATATGACACTTATGTGAACCAAATCAAAAGTGCGCCGGAAGGCGCACTTTTTTCTGTTTAAAATCAACTAGCCAGTCGAGACTGTATTCATGAGTCAGTATCCAATGACCGCGCACGGCGCACAGCTTCTGCGCGACGAACTAAACGAACTTAAAACAAAAACTCGCCCGCGTATTATTCAGTCTATTGCTGAAGCTCGCGAGCACGGCGATTTAAAAGAAAATGCTGAATATCATGCCGCCCGTGAACAGCAAAGTTTCTGCGAAGGCCGTATTCAAGATATTGAAGGTAAGTTGTCGAACGCACAAATTATCGATGTCACCAAAATGGAGAATACAGGTAAGGTGATTTTCGGCACTACTGTGACCATTTTGAACGTTGATACCGACGAAGAAACCACGTATCGCATTGTAGGCGACGACGAAGCGGATATTAAGAAAAACCGTATTTCGGTAAATTCACCTATTGCTCGCGGTCTTATTGGTAAAGAGATTGATGATATGGTTACTATTCAAACGCCAGCTGGTAGTGTTGAAGTAGAAATTATCGAAGTTGAATATATCTGATACACCGCAAACCAGTGGCGCTCGCCACTGGTTTGATTTAATACAAAATACACCACTAAGACCAATTCCTCTTTTACCACTCTTTAATTTTTAAATCTCTTTCCCTTGTGAAAAACGGCCATCAGCCTGCCATGATGAAAACCTTACACTAATTGATAAAGGTGAAAGTCACAGGTAATAGACTACTGTTAATAGCGTATGCATTTATTGGCCATAGCGATATTGATTGCTGTTGTTGCTTACAACGTACTTATTGAATTTTGTAACAACGTTATCCACTTTTTATAAGGCTGTCTTCGTTATGGTATTGAAAAAACTATCGGTGTTGCAGCTTGCCATTTTAGGTACGGCCTGCTTGTTTATATCAATCGTGTTTCTGGCCTACAAAGACATAAGTTCCTCTAGAGAACTACTCTCTTCTGCACAAAGAGATATTAAACTAGTGACCATAATAACAGCCGTAGAACGGGTGGCTCATCATCACGCGGTTGAACGGGGGTTAACGGCTGGCTTTTTAGGTAACCCAAATGATGCATCGCGAAACAAAGTAGTAAACCAAAGAAAAAAGGCCGATGCTGCAATTGATAATGTAAAAAGTATAGTCGCGTCGGACTGGAAAAATTCATCGACAATTAACGTTATTCTTTCACCCGTATATACATTAATGAAAAACAAAGGTGAAATTAGACAGCAGGTAGACGAGTTAAATGGGAAAAATGCTTTTTCTTTCTATAGCAACCTTAATAAACGCGTGTTAAATGCCACCAATGCGCTAACAATGCTAGTTAATGCTCCTGACGCTAAACAGGCGCTGTCACAGGCACTGTTGTTTGCGCAAGCAAAAGAAAAAATGGGGCAGCGACGAGGTAAAATGAATGCGGTTTTGGCATCAAGGAGCATTTCAGGTCCGGTCAGGCAGCAAGTGTTAGCCTATACCAACGAAACCAAATACATAGAAGAAAAGCTCAAGCTGAATTTAAAGGGCGATGCATTAACTGGATTGCAAACCCTATTGAACAGTTCTACAAGCAATGAAATTAATCAAATTGTGGATGACGCCACCTCTGATAACCCTGCATTCTCCTCACTACCCACAAATTCAGAATGGTTTGCATTAGCCACAAAGCAAATAGGCGGCATTGCTGGGTTGTTAGGTGAGCGGTTTGATTACGTGGTAAGCAGCGTTAATTCGAAAGCGAGTAGGGCTAACACAAACTTAGTCATTACATTCGTAGCCATTGTGGTACTCACGCTGATTATTGTTGTTATATATCGCACGTTGATTGGGATCATTACTCAACAGTTAAACAAGTTGGTGACGAACCTAGATAAAATAGCGAAAGAGGGTGACCTCACTATTGATTTATCAATGAGCACGAAGAACGAACTAGGTGACATATCCCGCTCAGTAAATGCCACCATTTTAGCTCTGCGGGATCTTTTGCGTGGCTTAGGCGAATCTATTCTCACAAGCTCCAGGCTTTCCAATCAATTAGAAGACTCTAGTAGTGAAATGCTGGATGATGCGGAAAAAACCCAGCAACTTACTGCGAATATTGCTTCAGCTATTGAACAAGTGGCCGCGACTAGCAGTGAAATTGCTAAAGCGGCGGTAGATACGTTAAGCGCCAGTAAGCAGTTAGACAGTTTAGCTGAACAGTCGCTAACCGCGAACGATAATATTCGTCATAGTATGGAAGTACTGTCTGATGATATCAAAGGTGTACAGCAAAATGCTGCCGATATGGAACAGCAAGTCACAGAAATTGGCTCTATTCTCGACACCATTAATACACTTTCTGATCAAACCAATTTATTGGCGTTAAATGCAGCAATCGAAGCCGCGCGGGCTGGCGAGCATGGCAGAGGTTTCGCTGTTGTTGCTGATGAAGTAAGAAAGCTAGCGCAAAGCAGCCGGGCTTCTTCCGACAAAATATCGAGTTTGTTGTCTAATTTAAAAAATGCCAGTGTAGTAGTGGTCGCGGATATTAATAAAAACGTGGCCTCTATCTCAAATTCTATGGAAGTAACCAACGAAGGCCGTTTTACCGCTGAAAAAGTAAAAGAAGCTGCAACCAATGTTGAAGGCATGGCTAATACCATGTCATCTTCGGCGCAGCAGCAGTCGGCTACTACCTCAGTCATAGCTCAAGATGTGGTGAATGTTGAAGAGGCGGCCCGTCATGAAGTGAATATAGCCACTCGTTTGTCTAAATTATCCGGCGAGATGAAAGAAAACAACCTTCTTCTTCAACGCACAATAGATGGGTTTAAAGTGGATAATGATTAACTATTAAAACAATGGGGCTAAGCAATCTGACGTTAAAGTTGGACACACACTCATGTTGGTTCTCTCATTTTAAGTGTCTGCCTCGCGCTTAACTATCAATCCTTTACAATCTCGCTAAGACTTTTCATTGCCTAACCCCCAGTCAAAGTTTATTCTGCATAAGCTTTTTATTTAACAGGGATTTTTCCAATGGCCTATGATTTTGGTTCACAGACGTTAGGCATAGCCAACCCATTCAAAAAAGAAGGGTTATTCCGCGCAGTAGGCGGCGGCTTGGTGCTCGCGTTAGCCATTTATGCAGTAGCAGGTGTACCTGAGCTATTTGCCGAAAACAAAGTTCGTGGCTACACCTTATTAGGTGTCGCTTTTGTACTGATCGTATCAGGCATTAAACATTGCGCGGTGGGTATTTTGCAGCTCATGCGATTTTTTGTAGGGCGAACTGTGCCAACATCTCTTGCGTATAACCACTCGGTTTCCGAACAAGATGCAGCACAAGCAGAACAAAAATCCCTGCTGTATTCTAAAGAAAGCCTACACGCTATGTTAATGGGGCGTCGCAACACTACGTTTGAAGAGCCCCGCGGTTGGCTAGCCAGATTAGTGCATAGCGTATTGCCAAAACTTACTTTCCTGCCGTTTCCTTTGCGCCATTTATCTCAAGAAATTATTGCCATGGCGGTAACCTTTCTTGTTGCGCTGCTTGCATTCGCTATTGTCTACTTTTTGGTAAGTAACGGCTTAGCGGGTGAGGTGGCTAAAGTATTGGTGATGCCTCTACTCTCAATTTTGCTTCTTGTGTACTTAATAGCAAATTGGGGCTCTACCGCAAAAGGTATTCACAACGAAGGTAACTCACAACTTGCGAAAGCAAGCAGTTTGTCGCTAGGGGTGATTATTGGTCTAGCGATAGTGGTTCCGTTAGGAGCGGGTGTGTTTTTAGATGAGCTAGTAGGTCGCGATATCGATAAAGTACAGGCTTGGGCAAATACATTCCCACTATTTAGCGCTTGGGCAAACTTAGCCTTACTGCTTGTTTGCGTCATTGCTGTGATGGCGTTAATTATGCCGCTACTTTACAAACGAATGGGGCAGGTTACACCTAAAACGGAAGTCAGTGAATTTCGCGCCAATATGCAGGAGTCGGTTCACCCGAATGAAATCTTCATCAATATTGAAAATATCGTGCTTGCGAACCGAAGATACCGTGAAGTACCAAATCGTATTTATGCCGATTTCGATCCTAGACTAAAAGAGCAAGCAGAAGGTAAAGGTAGTTTTGAGGGTGAGTTACTAATAGAAACTCAGCCTACATTAACCGACGGTGTGACCTTGCCAGAGAAAAAGAAAATGGCTCTCACTGCTGTGGCGCAAGTCGCCGTGGTCGCAGCCGCAATTTTATTTTATGTGGGCGGGTTGCAGCTTGCTGAAGTTCTCGATTTAGTTATTCGGCAAGGCGTAAACACCGACGCGCAAGTCAATACTGCAATTACGATGGGCAACAATCTCATTTGGTTAGTGTTTGCGTGGTTAACGGTTCGCGGTGCTGCTAATGTGATGAACAAAGCGTCTCACATGTTTTGGGGTGAAATGACATTTTCATCCTTGCTTATGTTTATGAAAACGGAAGGTACCTATACAGAGTCTCGTGTATCTACAGGCATGGCTATTCATGACTCTACACGGTCCGAAAATGTTGTGGTGCGAAGTAGTATTACCCCTTGGATCATCACCAGCAGGATCAACACTTCTATTTTTGCCACAAGCGGTATGAACAACTTAGAATCGCCACGTTTCATTATGGGAATGAATAAAAATGATGCCGAGCTTGGCGAGATTGTCACTGAGATTAAAGCATTCTTGCGCGGGCGTGAAACCATCGCGTCTATTACCAATGAGGCCGATCTAGCCAATGCTGGAACCATTCATCAGGTAAATCAGCAAACCCGAAGCCATAATGACACTCCTCAAAGCAAAATTACCCTTGAACAGGAAGAAGACGCTGCCGGTTTCTTGCGTAATAATGCAGATGAAGACGATGAAAATAAAAGCTAATATTTAGTTTTATTCGCCGGTGGACGGATTTGCTCCTTGCTTTAGGCGCTTGTACACTAACTTTTTAAGGCTTACTGAAGGGCACTATTATGTCGGATAAGGATATTGAAACGCTTTCGTCAAAAGTGGTTTATGAAAATAAATGGCTAAAAGTGCGTGAAGATAAAATTCGTCGTGCAAGTGGAAACGAAGGTATTTACGGTGTTGTTGAAAAGCCAGATTTTGCGATTATTCTTCCCATCGATGGTGATATTGTTTATTTAGTTGAACAATACCGGTACACGGTAGAACAGCGATTGCTAGAATTTCCACAAGGTGCTTGGGAAGACAACCCCGATGCCGATCCTAAATTACTAGCCGCCGGCGAATTAAAAGAAGAAACTGGGTTTACAGCCAGCGAAATGCATTATGTAGGCTTTCAATACCTTGCCTATGGCTTTTGCAATCAGGGTTATCATATATTCGTCGCGAAAGGTTTAACGCAGGGAGAGCAGAAGTTAGACGTAGAGGAGGAGGATTTAAAAATCATACCTGTTCATTTAAAAGAATTAGAATCAATGATAGCTCAAGGCTCGATTAAAGATGCATCTACCTGCAATGCGTTCGGACTTGCCCGCTTAAAAGGATTTATTTAGTTAACACTATGATTATTGGTTGTAACACTATGATTATTGGTTGTAACACTCTGATTATTGGTTGTAACAGTGTGTAACAATTTTATGTTGAACGGTATCGAACTCACTTGTATTGTGTGACCACACTTTTTCTTTGGAGCAAACAATGAACTGCAATGGGCAATTTTCCATTACGGGGTGGGATGAAAATATACTAAGTGAAAAACGAGAAGGTGTTAAGCAAACCCATGCTAGCATTACACAGGCTTATGAAGGCAGCATGGCGGGGCAAAGCGACGTTGAATTTCTCATGTCATATCAGACATCAATGTTAGCGCTATTCGTTGGATTCGAGAGTTTTGTAGGGGTTATAGACGGTCGTCGAGGCACAATTTCATTTAAACATGATGGAAAATTTGTGAATGGCATTGCCAGTAGCAACTTTTCATCAATTGAAGGCAGTGCTACGGGTGAACTTTCTAATTGCAATATTTTAGGAACCTTCGAGTCTGCTGAAGGCGGTAAAGCGAACTACACAATTAATCTTACCGAATAACTCTTACAGATAACCTTATTTCTTACACATTAGGTGTAAACGAAAAAACGGCGCTTTTCAGCGCCGTCCAAAACCAGGGAAACGATTTTTAAAAGCTTTTTTTAACTCTCTATTAATCGAGAACCAATCTCAATTTGACGAGGTTTTTTAGCTTCGGGTATGACACGCTCCATATCGATGTGCAATAACCCATTTTCCATATCAGCAGCTAACACTTTCACATGGTCGCCAAGCTGAAATTTTCTTTCGAAATTACGCTCGGATATTCCTTTATGAAGGAACTTACGTTCGGCGGATTCTTTTTCCTCCGGCTTACGTGTACCTGTTATCACTAGGGTGTTTTCTTGAACTTCAATGGATACGTCATCTTTACTGAAACCCGCAATCGCCATTGTGACGCGATATTTATCATCGCCAAGCAATTCAATGTTGTAAGGGGGGTAAGTACTTTGTTTTTCAGCACGAGAAGCAGCATCAACAAGTGAAGCTAAGTGGTCAGAACCAATAAATGAACGGTAAAGTGGAGATAGATCGATAGTACGCATAGTCATATCCTATTAATTTAGCAATATGTTAAAAATAATTCGCCCCGACTATTCGGCGGCGGTGTTGTCAACCTGAGCTTTCAGCGTCGACATAATAGATATAGGGTGGCTCAAATTCTTTTCAAGGTTTTTTTTCAAAAATTTTAAAATTTATTTTGAAATGTAAAAGCACCTTAGTTTTTACCGGCGTCAACACTATGTATTATTAGTTACCGCAAACAGGTAAGTGCGACCGAATTTTAATAAATCAAGTGGTTAGCGTAAGGTTGTACTATCCACTAAATTTTCCTTTCCTTAGTTTGTTCCTTTCATTAAAAGAACCATCAAATCAACAGCAAGCTTTCGTATGCACTCAAACGACGCTGACCTTCATTAATTACTGAACTAAATGATAATTAATTGTATTTGGGTTTTATGGGATAGTAATATAACCATCTACTTGAAAGAGTATTAAGTAAGCATTTATGTACAAAAATGCTACACTTAGCGTTCTTTTTGTTACTTAATCAAACTCAAGAAATCGAATGAAAAAAGAAGTTATTGTTTTAAATTGCGGTAGTTCGTCAGTTAAATTCGCTATTATCGATGCCGACACAGGTGAAGCTGGCCTAAGTGGTATTGCAGAAAGCTTAGGGAATGATGACGCAAGCATATCGTTTAAATTAAACGGTCAAAAAGAAAAGCAAACCTTACCGGCTAATGCCTCTCATGCAGAAGCGTTGGCAGCAATTCAAAACATAATTGCTAGTACAGGTGTTAATCCAATTGCTTTGGGTCATCGAGTTGTTCACGGTGGTGAGCGCTTCAAAGAAGCAGCGTTAGTCGACGATAGCGTATTAGCCTCGGTAGAAGAATATGCGAGTATGGCGCCGTTACATAACCTGGCAAATCTAAAAGGGATTACCACTGCCCAAGCCGCGTATCCAGATTTACCTCATGTCATTGTGTTCGATACTTCTTTTTTCCAGCAAATGCCTAAACGTGCCTATATGTATGCACTGCCTAAGGTTTTGTACGAGCAGCATGGCGTGCGTAAGTATGGCTTCCATGGCACTAGCCACAAGTTCATTCTAGATAGCACTGCGCAATTGCTTAATAAGCCGGTTGAACAAACCAGTATTATTAGTGCTCACTTAGGAAATGGTTGCAGTGTTACTGCTATTGAAAAAGGGGTAGCGGTAGATACCAGCATGGGGTTTACGCCGCTTGAAGGGTTAATGATGGGAACACGCTGCGGCGATATCGACCCTAGCCTTCCTGGAACGTTACAAGAAAAGCTAGGGAAGTCTGCTGCTGAAATCAACGCACTAATTAACAAAGAATCAGGCCTTGCCGGTATTTCTGGGCTAAGCAACGATTGTCGTACGCTAGAAGAAGCGGCTGAAGCGGGGCATGAAGGCGCATTATTAGCCCTTGAAATGTTCTGTTATCGCTTAGCCAAGTATATATCTAGTTACATGATAGCGGTGCCGTCATTAGATGCTGTAGTGTTTACCGGTGGTATTGGTGAAAATTCATCGTACATTCGCGCCACAACCATGGGTTATTTTTCTCACCTTGGCTTTACGGTTGATGAGCAAAGTAACCAGGCTATGCGTTTTGGTGCAAAAGGAAATATAGCGTCTTCTTCATCCACCAAACCTGTTTTAATCGTACCCACTAATGAAGAGTGGGTTATCGCCGCCGAAGCTGCGAAATTTGCCTAGTTTTTTTGGATAAACTTTTGCGTAAATTGTTTTCGCGTAAATTGTCTTTGCTTTAGGAGCAATTATGTCACGCCGTATTATGCTGATCCCTGTTGGCACTAGCGTAGGGTTAACTACTGTCAGCATTGGGCTAGTTCGTGCATTAGAAGAACAAGCCATTAAACTGAATTTTTTTAAACCTGTAGCACAGCCTCGAAGAGGCGATACCGGTGAAGAGCGCTCTACAGCTATTATTAGCCACCACTGTAGTGTTAAGCCTATAGCGCCGTTCGATTTGAATGTAGTCGAGCGAATGATCAGTAGCGACAATACTGATGAATTACTTGAAGAGATTATAGAGCGCTTTGAAGCACATCAAGAACCCGATGCAGTAGCCGTTATCGAAGGCTTGGTAACAACCCGCCATCATCCCTACGCAGAGCGTCTGAATCTTGAAATTAGTCGCGCGTTAGATGCCGATATAGTGTTTGTTTGCGTGCCAGGAAACGATGATCCTGTTGATATTAACCATCGACTTGAAATTGTGGTAGACGCTTACGGCGGCCATAAAAGTAAAAAGGTAGTAGGTTGTATATTTAACAAAGTAAACGCGCCCTACGACGAACATGGCCAACTACGTACCGATTTAAGTGTGCTAGAAGCGCCAGAGCACGATGAAACACGCAGCAAAGCGTTGCGTGAGCTGCCTATATTTGCAAAAGGCTTAAATCTGTTGGGAAATATTGATTGGAATGCAGAGCTTATGTCTCCCCGCGCTATCGATATTGCCAAGCACTTAAACGCCACATTAATTAACGAAGGCAATATTGCTTCACGTAGATTAAGTAGCGTTACCTTTGCTGCCCGTGAAATTCATAACATGACGCACACGTTAAAGCCTGGTGCACTGCAAGTGATGTCTGGTGATAGAGGTGATGTGTTTGTTTCTTGTTGTTTAGCAGCGTTAAATGGTACCAAATTAGGCGCATTGCTATTAACCGGCGGCTACCAGCCAGATGAAAATATAAAGCATTTATGCAGCCAAGCACTGGAGACCGGCTTGCCTGTCATGCTAGTTAATACTAATACGTGGCAAACCGCACAGAATCTGCACGCGTTCAATCAAGAAGTGCCGGTAGATGATAGTCAGCGTATCGAAAAAGTGATGGTGCATGCGGCTGAAAGTTTAGACGCTAAATGGGTAGCTTCGCTTACCGAAAAAGTATCTCGTCAAAAGAAACTTTCTCCGTCTGCATTCCGCTATTATTTAACCAATCGTGCGCGCCAAGTTAATAAACGAGTGGTACTGCCTGAAGGTAATGAACCCCGTACTGTGGCAGCCGCCGCTATATGTGCAAAACGGGGGCTAGCGCGCCCTGTACTAATTGGTGATGAAAACGAAATTCAACGTGTGGCGCAGCAACAAGGTGTGGTATTGGGGGAAGGCGTAGAGATTGTTTCACCTGCTGCAATTCAAGAAGATTATGTGGCTGGGTTAGTTAAGCTTCGCGGTCACAAAGGTGTTACTGATGTGGTTGCCCGCGAGCTGCTACAAGACAACGTTACCCTAGGTACTATGATGTTGCAGCAAGGTGATGTTGATGGTTTGGTATCTGGCGCCGTTCACACTACAGCAAATACCATTCGCCCAGCATTGCAGTTAATCAAAACAGCAGAAAATGCATCATTAGTATCGTCGGTATTTTTTATGCTATTGCCCGACCAAGTCTTGGTTTATGGCGATTGCGCGATAAACCCAGATCCTAACGCCCAGCAGCTGGCGGATATTGCTATTCAGTCTGCTACTTCGGCGCAGATGTTTGGTATTGAACCAAGAGTGGCCATGATCAGTTATTCTACTGGTACATCTGGTGCTGGCAGTGATGTTGAAAAGGTGCGTGAAGCTACCGAGATTGCACAAAAACTTCGTCCAGATTTGCTGATTGATGGGCCGCTTCAATACGACGCTGCTGCCATTGAAAGTGTAGGGCGCAGTAAAGCGCCAAACAGCCCTGTTGCAGGTAAAGCGAACGTATTTGTGTTCCCAGATTTAAACACCGGGAACACCACTTACAAAGCGGTACAGCGTAGTTTCGATTTGGTGTGTATTGGGCCAATGCTTCAAGGTATGCGCAAACCCGTCAATGACTTAAGCCGTGGGGCGTTGGTAGATGATATTGTGTTTACTATTGCGTTAACTGCTATTCAGGCTGCGAATTAGTTAGGGGCTGTGTATTAGCTTGAGGCTGCTTGAGTTAGCTCATAAATCAGTTAGCTCAAGGCTGTCTATTCAGCTCAAGGCTGTATCTATTAGTCTACTACTATGAAAACTAGTTAGTTACACGTACAAAAACGGCGCATGAAGCGCCGTTTTTTATGTTTCAATTTTAGTTCGTCCACTTAACTTACCGACTAAATCAAAACTGGACGATTAGCGCATGGCGTATCTACTAATCCTTCGAACGCTTTCTTAACCTCAGCGCAATAAAGAAAAATACCAATACCAGCACCCACACGCCTATATCTTGAATCAGGTAATAGGGCGTAAAACCAGAGGTTGCCAACACTGGGGCAGTTAAACTGGCCGCTTCAAATTGAGGTAATCGTGCGGTTATATTGCCTTTGTGGTTAATAAAGGCGGTGATGCCATTATTGGT
>Ga0209404_10001735_pt1 | contig 14277 bp, 5 predicted proteins | sample TroAtlMetagenome_2_FD_187447 | JGI IMG/M metagenome (GOLD analysis project Ga0209404, IMG submission 187447) | Marine eukaryotic phytoplankton communities from Atlantic Ocean - Tropical Atlantic ANT8 Metagenome (SPAdes) (version 2) | ecosystem: Environmental > Aquatic > Marine > Oceanic | place...
AACAGCAATCGAAGATCCTTCTAAGTATCAAATCGAAGCTTATGACGCTGATGGTGCAAGTACTACTCATTCAAGTGGTACTACAGACACTTATACAGAGGGTTATAATTTCGCTGATAATGTTGGTCCTCAAGATGCGGATTACTTAAGAAACAAATTATCTTCACTATACCTTGACACAAATGCACAAGGTGGTGGAAATGCTTCTGGTGGTTTAGATAACAGAACTTATGATATTAATATCACAGGTGGTTCAATATCTATACAAAACAATGTTACTTATGTAACACCAGAAACAATCGGTATCGTAGATAAACCAATTGGTTCCTTTACAGGATCAAGATCTATCACTGGGTCATTAAACATGTACTTAGATACTAAAAGTAATGGATCTAACCAATTACTATCAGACTTAGCTGACGCTAATGACCTTGTAACAAACGTATTTGATATGCGTTTATATATGGGTGTAGCAGGTGCAGTAGGATCTGAAGGAGACGCTATGGAGGCTAATGACTTTACAGCCCCAGGTGTGGAATTTAATTTACCAAAAGCTCATTTATCAATACCAGCTATTGAAGTTGCAGATCTAATTTCTGTGTCAGTCGAATTTGCGGCTCACGGAACTGATCTATTAACTGGAGATGAGATGAAAGTCAAATATTTAGGTTCTACCTCTCACTCACAAAGCGGTTATGCAGCGAGTGGATCAGGAGACAGATCAGTAGCATCTTAAATAATGTCTTATAGTTTTCTCAAGGAGAGTAAGCTATACATAGTATATAGCGGGAGCAAATATAGAATTTATACTTCTTCCGCTATATCTTTTTCACAAACATTTGCAAGCGATTCGTACTCAGTAAAGACTCTGCACGATCAATCAAAAATGTTTGAAGGCGCAACAATAACAAAAGCCAACCCGGCTAACTTTGAATTTGATGTTCCTCTCACAAAAGAAAAAGATGAAAGTATAATCATAGATCTGTTAAGTGATGTAACTGATGAGCAGTTAAAATCATTTGATGTCTATTTACAATCAAACCAGAGTACTTTTAAATTAGAAAATGCAATAATTACAGGAGGAGCAATAGACTTTAGTCGAAAGAACCCTCTCACTATTAGGTTGCAGGGAGAAGGAACTAAATTTTCAAAGGTTGGTGATGAAAACTTTACCATTCCTGGCAGTCTTCAATCTGAATCTGCCACACGAACACCTTTGATGGTTTATCCAGTTGTTTCAATAGATAGTTTAGATATGAATAATATTCTGAGCACTACTGTTAACATACAAAATAATATTGACTGGACACCATACGAAACCCTCCAAAGCAGCTTATCAGTTACTAATGCAAGTAATGTAATGCGCCCTTCTAATTACGTGGTAACCAAGAGAATAATATCGGGAGCTATTTCTCAATACCAAACTGACAATAATATAAACCAATTTGATGATTTTAGTACTGCTGCTAACATAACTTTAAAAGGTATAAAAGTAGAAGATGCAGCAAATGCAACCCCTTTTATACAGCTAGCACTAAATCCAGCAACTTTTACTGCAAGAATGAATCCTGCTGAGGTATTCACGCAAAGTTATGACTTTAGTTATATAGGAAGTGCTACAGTAGATTCTATAATTACTCAATACGAAAATTCATAGGAGAATTTAAAACATGGAATTAAAAAACTTATTAGTGGATAGTAAAACCACTTGGGTTGAGTTTCCAGGGCTAGAAAATTTTGAAGTAGAACTAGCAAACTTATCCCGAAAAGAACTGGTATCATTAAGAAAAAAATGTACCACAAACAAATTTAACAGAAAGACAAGAGCTTTCGAAGAATCCTTAGATGACGATAAATTCGTAAAAGAATTTACTCAAGCTACTGTAAAAGGCTGGAAAGGATTACAACTAGCATATTTAGAAGATCTACTACTAGTTGATTTAAAAGGGCAAGACCCAAAAACAGAAATGGAGTATAGTGACGAAAATGCGTTAATACTGGTAGAAAATTCAACCGAGTTTGATAATTGGCTCAATGAGGTAGTCTTTGATTTAGAAAACTTTCGTACAAACTTCAAAGGAAAAGATAAAGGAACGCCTGAAAGTATACCTAGCGAATGATAAAATAGGCATGACTAAAGACCAGTATCTGCGAATGGTAGAGCAGACTGGCGAAGAAATAGATTGGGAAAGATGTCCTCCAGAGTTGAGTGATTTCCCAGATTCTATAGTAGATGCTCTAAATATATTTCATTCTATGGGGAATAAAGTATATCCAGAAATTGGATATATAGGAAAAGATTTTTCTAATAGAGAGATACTTTTTGAACTTTACGATATTAAAAAATACCAAGAAGATTGGATAATGGAATTGCTACTGTTTCTAGAGAATGAAACAGTGAATGAAGCACAGCGTCAGCTAAAAGCTGAATACGATAGGATGAAGAAAAAATAAATGGCAGACGATAGAATTATATTTGAGGTAATTGCTACTGCTAAAGGTGTCAAGGTTGTACAGCAACAAACAGACAAATTAGCAGCTTCTACTGATAGAGCAGATAAAAGCACGAAGAAACTTGATAAGTCTCGTGATGCCTATAATCGTCGTGAAAAAGGTGCGGCTCAAATATCCTCCAATCAAACTAAAAACTTCTCCAAAATGCAACAAGGCATTGATGGAGGTGGCGGCTCAGGCGGGCTAGTTCGTGCTTATGCATTACTAGCCGCTAACGTGTTTGCCCTAACAGCAGCTTTCGGAGTTCTTTCGAGGTCTGCACAAATTGATACCTTAACTCAATCTATGGAAGTATTGAGTACTACAGGTGGAACTTACATCAAAAACTTAGCAAAAGATATGCAAGAAGCTTCAGGCTTTGCTATTGATTTAGCCCAAGCTTTTAGCCAAGTATCTCTAGCTTCAAGTGCTGGTCTTAGCACAAAAGAAATTGAAGGATTAACTCAAGTAGCAAAAGGAGCTGCAATATCATTAGGTAGAAACTTACCAGATGCTATGGATAGAATATTTCGTGGTGCAATTAAACTTGAACCAGAAATACTAGACGAGATTGGTCTTTTTGTTCGTGTAGACGAAGCCGCACAGAAGTATGCAAGAAATAATGGTAAAGTTGTTTCTTCTCTTTCGCAAGTAGAAAAAAGACAAGCTTTCTTAAATGAGATACTAGAACAAGGGGAGAAAAAGTTTGCGACATATGCCGATACAATTAAGCCAGACCCTTATGTAAGATTAGGAGCAGCTTTAGGAGATATTGCTCAAGGTGGACTAAGTTTAGTTAATAGTGTTCTTGGCCCTTTGCTTGGATTCTTATCAGAATCTCAAGGGTTATTAACGGCTGTATTTGGAACTTTAGTAGCTGTACTACTTAAAAAAGCAATTCCTGCAATGGGATTGATGACAAAAAACGCAGCAGAATTAGCACAAGAAAGAGCTGAGTCAGCTTCAGAATACTCCAAATCAATAACTGAACAAACAGATAGAGCTATTAAAGCAGACATGGACGAGTTAAAATCAGCTAGAAAGACGAACGCTGAAAAAATGAAGATGGATAAAAGATTTGCTTCACGAAGTAAACTACCTGGAGCAGATACAACTAAGCTAGACAAAGCAAAACTCGGGTCAGCAAACAGATTAGCAAGAGTTGAAGAAAGAATTGTTGTTCTTAAAAAAGCTCAAAATGATAAAGATAATGAAAGTCAAAGACTAATAAGAGCGGAACTTTCTGCGCTTCAAGAAGAAGAAAGAATAGAAAAAAGATTAGTAAAATTAAAAGCAAGTGGTGGTGTAGCAACAGGAAGTCTAGCAGAAAGAAGACAAGATAAATTAGATTCACAATCAAGGGTTTCAGGAGCTGTAGCTATGGCTGCGGGAACAATGGAAACTCAAGGAATTACAGCAGGTTTTGCAGACTTAAATGAAGAACTCAGAACACAAATAGATGTTAATGGCGAATTAGAAGATAAATATACTAAAACCGAAAAAGCAAAAGCAAGACTAAAAGGTGGCGTTTCTGCTTTAGGTATTCAGTTTAATAAACTTATGATGATTATGGGCCCTGCAATGATGATTTTTGCAATGATATCTCCATTACTAATAGCAGCAGCAAATGCTATGGGACTTAATAGTAAAGAAGCTAAAGAATTTGATTCGAGCTTAAAAAAACTATCAGAAGCAAGTGAAAATCTTGATAAAAGATTTAAAAGTCAAACAGACCAACTAAAATCAGGTAAGCTTACTTTTGTAGAAAGCACTAAAGCTCAATTAGCTTTTAGTAGAGGTATGGTTGAAGCTTCAGAAAATACTCAAGAAATGAATAAAAAACTTGATGCTTTTAAAAAAGAATCCTCAGACGCCGCAAGAGGGTGGGAAGCTTTTAAAGGACTTTTTGGATTAGACAAGGAAAGCCAGGCTTTAGACCAACAACTAGAAACTGTTAAAAAACAAATCGAAGGAATTGTTAGAAATTCAGGAGTAGAAGGAGCAGAAGCTTTTATGAATATAACGGGTGCTCGAGAATTTGCAAATGTTATGGAAACAGTTATAGCGGCAGAAGACGAATTTACCCGTTTAAGAAATGAACGTAACGCTAATGAAGATACTGCAATAGGAACAAAAGAATCAGAATTATTAATGGAGTATCAAAGAGCTGTAAAGAAAATTAGTCAAACTGGAGCTTCAGACTTATTAGGCCCTGATAGATTTATGGCAGCAGGCATGGAAGTGTCCAGGCTTCAGGCACTGCTTAAAGAAATAGGAACAGATACAACAATGATTGATGCAGCAAAGGCAGAAGCAGTAGCCCAGGCCCAGTTATTAGAAGTAAGAAGAAAGGTAGTTGGCACAAGACAACAAATGAGCGATGCTCAAGAACAAGAAGGTAAAAGAAGTGCGGCCGAAGTTAAACGACTTGAAATACTAGATTCCGTACTAGAAGGTGCAAATGAAAGCATGGGTAAATTTACACAAAGTTTTCAAATAAAAACTAAAGCCGATGATTTAAATAACTCTTTATCAGCAATGCAAGATTCTATCACAGGAGTGGGAGATATGGCAGGACTAACTGAAAAAGAACTTAATGACTTTTTTACAAAAATGGAAGATGAGTCTGATAATGCTTTTTCAAAGTTATTTAGTACCAAGGAGATAGAAGAGTTTAAAGCAGGAACTATGGATGCTTTTACAGACATGGTGAATAAAGTAAAAGAATACCAACATAATGTTATTTCTACAAAAAATAAACAAGCAGAACTGAAACGAGAAATAAAAGAAATGAATGACTTTGCAGCTGCTGGTCAAAAAATGAATGAAATGAGATTTCAAAAAGAAGCTGATATGGCAAAAAATACACATACTCTCGCAAAACAAGAACATGAATTAAATTTAGCAGCTAATAAACTAAGCCAAGGGCAATTAGAAACTGGTATGGGTATTCTTGAGGGTACTGAAACAATGCTTGAAAAAGAGGAGTTGTTAAAAGGCCATGGTCTCACAAGAGAGCAAATAATGGCTGCACAACAATCTCATTTAGCCGAACAAACGGCTGAAATGCAAGCCCAATTAGCTGAAGAAACAAAATTAGAAAGAGCTAAGAAATTAACAGCTGAAGCAGCCTTAAAAACATTAGAAGCTGAAAAACAGTTAACAGATGCAAAAAATGAAAGAGCAAAACTTGAACTAAAATTAGCTTCTAGTAGAACAGGAGGAGACCCTCGAGCAGTTGATATTGTACAACAAGAGTTAAAAGCAGCCAAAGATACTTTTCAATTTGAAGTAGATTCTGCAAAATTAAAAATGGCTGTTCTTAGTGCTGAGCATGAAATATTAAAAATTAGAATGAAGTTATTCTTCTTAGAGGCTGGAATGGCTACTAAGGATAAAGACGGCAAAATAACTTTAGGCACTGAAGCTCAAGAATTAATGACTACTCTAGGAAAAGGTTTTGAATCAAAACAATCTGCTATTGGAGTAGGTATACAAAATGCTGCATTAAGATTTGGAATAGCAACAACAGAAGCAATAGGTAAAAGTTTTAAAGCAGGCTCAGGCTCAGGAATACTAGGAGCTATAAGAGGAGCTGCTGCAGGAGTAGCTGCCACTGGTGAAGACGGTTTAGTGGATAGTGGTATGAAAGATGCCGAAGGTAATGCTATTAGAGTTGAAGGCTTAACTGCAGAAGAGGCTGCTGTACAAGTATTAAAATCTTCTTATCAAGAACTTATAGAAACTATGGGAGATCTTGGACCCGCAGGAAAAGTAGTAGCAGGTATAGCTCAAGGTAGCATGACTATACTGACAGGCTATGAAAACATGATTGCTGGTAATAAAGCAATTGATGCAGCTGTAGCTGACACTACTAATAATTTTAGTGAAAATGACAGAGCTATGGCTCAAGCTGCTAACACAGCTGAAACGGCAGCTTCAGCCTTATCAGGTATTGGACAAATGATGGCAGCTAATTCTGCAGGGCAAGTAGCAGAAATAGATCAACAAATAAATGCAGAAAAAAGAAGAGATGGAAAATCAAAAGAGTCTTTAGCAAAAATAGCACAACTTGAGAAGAAAAAAGAAGCTATGCAAAGAAAAGCATTTGAACAAAATAAGAAAGTTCAAATGGCTGTAACAATAGCTAATACGGCTGCATCTATAATGGCAGCACTATCGGCACCTCCAATAGGATTAGGCCCTGTAGCTGGTATGCCTATGGCTATAATGGCTGGAGCAATGGGTGCTTTACAACTAGCTGTAATTGCAAAAACTAAATATCAAGGTGGCGGAAGTAGTGTAGAAAAACCTTCAATGCAAAAACTTTCAGTAGGAAAAAGAGATAATACAGTAGATGTATCAAGAGGACCAGCTGGAGGAGAACTTGCATACATGAGAGGTCAAAGAGGTGTAGGATCAAATGCAAATGACTTTAGGCCTACTGGTGGAGCATACGGGTTAAAAAGTTATGCAGCTACAGGAGAGGGAATACTTGTAGGAGAACAAGGTCCAGAAGTAGTAACACCTACACAACCAGTAGATGTACTTCCAATGACGTCAGGTGGAGCACAGAATGTAACCTTTACCATTAATGCAGTAGACGCCGAAGGAGTAGAATCAGTACTAGAAAGACAAAGAGGAAATATAATAGGAATGATAAGAAGCGCTGCAAATGGGTACGGCGAAAACTTCTTAGAGCAAGTTGATACAGATATTATAGCAGACGGAGGCTATCAGAAAGTATAATGGGAGTTATAACACATTCAAATAGATTACCAGATCCTAATTATTCAATAGGAGAAACAGGAGTAGGCGGCTCAGGAACAGCTGGCCCAGGTTTTGCATCAATAAAACTAGACTCTATACAACCAACCGCAGTAAGTGTAACAAATAGTGGACGAGTAACATCTCGTTCAATAGTAGGTCATAGATGGAAGATAGATATTACTTATAACCCAATGACTCGAGATCAATTTGAACCTGTGTTTAATTTTCTTATGGAAAAAAGAGGGAGACTAAAACCTTTTGAAGTAGTACTACCTCAATATGCTTCTCCAAGAACAGCATTAAACTGCGCTAGCGGAACTCAATTAACTGTTGATGGAGCTATTACAGCTGGAGTGCCTTATTTTAAAGCAGATAATCATGGACACGCAACCACAGGAAGTATGAGACCTGGGGATTGTTTTACTTTTAATGATTCAAATAATTCAAACCATAAAAAAGTATACAGAGTTACGAGTGTAACAAACAATACTGATTATATATCTGGATTACAACCTGCAACAGACGAGAGATACTACTATGTAACTCCTTCTATAGAAAAAGCAGTAGCTGATAATTCAACCCTAGTTACTACTAATCCAACTTTTAGAGTTATACAAAATGGAGATACGGTTTCGTACTCTCTTGGAACAAACAATTTATATGAATTTAGCCTAAGCTTAATCGAAGCTCAACCATAATGTCAACAGAAAAAACAATAAATAGTACTATTCGAACAAATCTTCTCTCAAACGAAGATTTTGTTTATGCACACCTAGTAAAATTTGAGCGTCCTTTTACAAAAAAAGCTGACGGAACATATCCTACAGATGATAGTAGATATGCTTACTATACAGATGGTAGTCATGATATTGTTTTTGGTGGAAATACTTACTATGCAAATAGAATTCTTAGTGTAGGAAATTACTCGGAAACTACACAAGCTCGTGCCAGTGCCATGTCGCTAACCTTAGCGGGTGAGGATTTAAAACCCGCTATATCTGTAGCAGGAAGCATTTCTACTAGTGGAGTATTTACTCCAACATCATCAACCTTTGAAGGTTATCCACTTGATTTTGTAGAAAGAGGTTTTAAAGAAGGGGATAAGATATCTTTTACTTATAGTAGTACTACTTTAACCTATAAAATATCCAGTTTTACTTCAAATAATAGTGTTTTAAACTTATCAGTTATTGGAACTTCCCCAGATATTGTAAACTCTTTTCCTGGCTCTACTCTGAGTGAAACTTTCTCAATAAAACTTGACTCCGAAGAACTTACAGCTCCTCTACAAGATAGAGGCGTAACTGTAGAAGGAACTTCAGCAGCAAGTCCTAATTTTATAAACAGAAGTGTTATTATTGATAAAGTATTTATAGATCCTGAGACAGGAACTATTTGGGGCAATGATAGTATTACTATATTTAAGGGAGTAATTCAAAATGTCTCACTAGATGAAAAAGGTACAGGTGTTCAAGTTAAATGGGGGCTTACTAGTCATTGGGGAGATTGGAACCAAGTTGGTGGAAGATTAACAACTGATGAAATACATAGAAATATAGCACCCGATGGACAGCCTAGTGCAGTCCAACCTATAAGAAATGAGTATGGGAGTGACTTAGGATTCTTACATGCAGAAAGCTCTCTAAGCGCTATAGCAAACTATAAAACGCAAGAAACTCGTACTAGAATGAGGTCTAAGAGAAGAGGAGGCGTTGCAGGCTGGGGTGGGGGTAAAAGATATTGGCAAGAAGAATTTCAAGTAGATGTACAAAATGAAGTAGACTTAAATATTCACTTACAAGGAAGATATCTGCCTGTAGTTTATGGAGTACAAAGAATTAATGGAAATCCAATATTCGCAGACACTTTAAACCACAATTCACAAATTGTTTATACAGCTGATGCTATATGTGAAGGAGAAATTCATGGACTATATAATATTTATATAGATGATATTCCTTTAATATGTACTGATGATGCCGATTATAGTGTAAGAGGGCCTAACGGACAGGATTTAGATAGATCTCAATTACAATGTCACGGAAGAATGTCTTATGGAGACACTTTAAACGGAAGACAAGGAGAAATTGCAGAGGAAACCGATACAACAGGAATAACTATAAGAGTCGATGGGGTTGGTAACGTTACTTTACCTTTCAGAATACCACCAGGAGGCGGAAGATGGGGGTCTGCGTCAACTCAAGTTGTAAACGACATGATGTTGCAAGCAGGATTAATAACAGGATCAACAGGAGTAGGACACAGAGAAAGTTGGTCTATTGACCAACCTTACCCCATAGATCAATCTGTTTTTCAAGGTAGACCTAATCAACTTGCTTCTTCTATGCTGTATAACCCAGCAAAAGTAACTGATGGAATAGAAGGAGTTAGGGTTACAAATGCTGGTTATGGGTATACTTCAACTCCTTCTGTAACTATCTCTGCTCCAGCTGGTGGTGGAACAGCTGCAACAGCAACAGCTACTCGTACTAAAGATGACGAGGGAGAGCTTACAAAAATTGGATCAGTAAGAATAGATACCCCAGGTTCTGGGTATACTGCTGATGATAATGTAGTAGTAACTTTTTCTGGTGGTGGTGGAAATGGAGCACAAGCACAAGCAGACAGAGGTGGTTATAAAAGACAAGTAGATTACTATACAGGAACTGAACCTTATTGGAGTTCAAATCATAGATTGTTAGATACAGCTTATACAGCTAATAGATTTCATATTGGAGCAGATTCAACAACAATACCAGAAATAGAGTATGTAGTAAGAGGATCAGTTATAGATTGTTTTAACTATGATAATACATATGTGCCTGATGCAGTACTTGGCACTTCTAACGACCACACAGAATTTGCGCCAGGCGATTTAGTAACAGTACAGTATAGTACAAATGGGTCAAGTTGGACAACAGACACTTCCGGTAACTTTAGCGGTCAATTTAAGATTATGGACAAATTCTTATTTGAAACAAATAGAGGAGTCACCGAGTATAGATTTAGATTAGATAAAGCTCCATCTCTTGCAGTTACAAACGGTTCTCCAGCTAGAACTCGTTTAAGAATGGTAAATAGCAGTAATGACCAATGGCATATGATAACATGGAATCATACTTTATGTACTGATGAAACGTTTCCAGATGAATTTAAACTTCCAACTTGGTCAGTAAACTCTACTACAGGGGATTTGACAGCAACTTTTTCAGGCTCTGATGCAACAGCTTTAGGAAATAGTGTAGATACTAATGTTTACCAATTTTATTCAGATGATTGGACAGGGTTACCTAATTTAGAGTTTGGTCTTTTACCTGGAACTTGGTCAGGAAATGCATTAACATTTAAAATGGGACTTGTTGGATTAACAAGTACTGCTTTAACTAATTTTAATGACCATGTCAAAGTTCGATTAGGAAAAAGCCTTGATCTTAGCAATGTTTCAGCTGTAGCAAATATTACAGACACAAAAGAAATAGTTAGTACTTTTGATAAAGCTGATTTAGCTGGAACTACTCGTACTTATCCTGGTCGTGGTTGTATGTTACAAAATACTACTACAGGCGAAGAAAGAGAAATTGAGGCTTTTAATGCAACTACTAATGTTGTAACTCTTGTTACTGCTTTTTATACCCCACCAACAAATTCTCATAAATTCACAATAACAGGACGAGGGGTAGATAAGAGAGCTACTATAAATCCTGCAATACAAACACTAGATTATCTTAGAAATAAAAGATACGGTAAAGGATTAGAAGATGCAGATTTAGATATTAATTCTTTCATAACTTCAGCAAGACTTTGTGATTCAAGATCAGATATAGAAGTAAAATTAGAAAGTGCAAGTAGTATAGCTGTAAATGACATTTATGAGTTAAAAACAGGCGGAGACTCTAACAGCGGAACTATAGTAGCTCAAGGTAAGGTTACAAAAATTGATACTACTAATAATATTATTACTCTTACAGATGTAATTAATAAATTTACAAAAATGTACTCTACTTATGGACAATATCAAGAAGGAGACATAATATACACAACTGCAGGTCGTTTCTATCGAGCAGGAACTACTGTTACTAACACCTCTACTACTGAGCCTGTGCATGGAGGAACTAATAATGGTATGACTTTTATAGGAACATATAGTGATGGCGATGGTGACAACGCAGATTTAACACTACATAAAGCTTCTGGAAGTGGTCCTTCTACTATTAAGATGTTAAAAACTAGAGGTAATCCAGTTGAATATGCTTTATATGATTCTGATTGGGTAAAATATTGGAGATATTATGGTTGGGAAAGAAACCACCAAGCTGAAGTAACTAGACACCAAACTTGTTTTATATTAGACACAGGTAAATCTCAGTTTGAAAATATTAATAGTTTACTGTCACACTATAATGGTATACTTTCTTATGAAAATGGAAAATATGTGCTTGATGTAGAAACTCAAGAGGCCGCTCCTACTCCATCACTTAATGCATCTCAAGAGAATATTAATCCGTATTATATAGAAAATTCAGATATAATAGGAACAATATCTTTAAAAGATGATTCACAAAAGAAAGGCAAAAACACTATCAAAGCTAGTGTAGCTGACCCTCAAAATAATTGGGGATCAAGGAGTATAACTTTCTTTAACTCTGACTTTTTAAAAGCTGATAGAGATATACCTAAAAGCGCAAACTTTCCTTTTACAGGTATAACAAATTATTGGAATGGAAGAATTGGAGTAGAAAAAGAATTATTCGCAAGCAGATTCTCAAAAGAAATCAATTTTACTATCGGCCCAAGAGGTTTATTATTAAAGGTAGGACAAGTTATTGCTTTAACTTATGATTCTTTTGGCTTTTCGAGCAAACTCTTTAGAATTAATAACTTAAATTTTAATGCAAATTGTACGGTTACGATAAAAGCCACAGAGTATGATGATAGCATTTATGAAATCACCAAACAACAAGCACAAAATATAAATCAACAATCTGGGGCTAATTACAGTATTAAAGCTATAGCAACACCTACTTTAGCGGCACCTACTACAGATAAATCTGGCTCTATAGTACTTAGTTGGACTAATGGAGAGGACTATAATGAATTAACCGATTCAACAGAAATATGGGTTTCTAATGATAATAACAGGTCTAATTCTATATTACTAGCTGTAGTTGACCACGCTGAAACTTATACACATACAACAGGTGTTCAAAACGATAAGTACTATTGGATAAGACATAGACGAATTACAGAACCAAGAACAATAACCCAATTAACACATTCAGACTACCACCCTGCAAGCAAGACAGGAGGTCTTCAAGGGGTTTCTCAATCTATTAGTGCTGGGGCAGCCACAATCGAATTAGTACCAAGCACCCATGTTATAGATTATAGTAAAGGTGGAGTAGAAACTACTTCTGTTACTTTTAGTACTACTACTTTTAATATGACAGGAACAATTTACTATGAATTCTTGGTAGGAACTACTTCAAAGATTAATAGTACCACATCTACCTTTACTTTAGCAGACTCAGATGAACCTGCAGTAAACGGAGTGCCTATACAAGTAACTGTTAAAGCAAGACAAAGCTCAGTAAGTGGAACACTACTTGCACAAGATGTTGTAACAATACATTCAGTACAAGATGGACAAGATACTGTAACAGGTATACTTACAAATGAAGCACATACAATACCAGCAGATGTAAGTGGAAGCGTATCAGGAAGTAATTTAAATAATGCAGGTGGTACATTCCAAGTTTATTATGGAAATCAATTACAAAATGGAAATGTAGCAGATAATAAAATATCTTTTTCAGTAGATTCTGAAACTGGAGTAGATGTATCTATAAATGAAAATACAGGCGTATATACAGTTAGCTCTATGTCAGCCTCTCAAGGAACAGCTACATTCTCATGTACATTAGAAGGTAGTTTAGTTGGTGGAATTGATAATACTGATGATGTAACAGTAACCAAAGTTTATACAATATCAAAAGCTCTAGCAGGAAGTACTGGTACAGCGAGTGCAATTGTATATGCATACCAAAGATCTGCCTCTACTCTTAGTTCAAATCCTGGGCAAGTAACAGTTTCTTTAACAGGCACAGACTCAGGAACAATAACAACAGGAAGCTTAGCAAATGGGTGGTTAAAAGCAATACCTACGGGCAGTGATGATTTATATGTTTGTGCTGCTACTGCAAGTGGTACAGGAACTACAGATACTATTGCACAATCAGAATGGAGCTCACCAGTATTACTTACTCAAACAGGAGCAGATGGGTTAAATACAGCAACAGTAAACTTATATCAAAGAACCTCTACAGCGTCAGCGCCTTCACAAGGAAGTAACTCTGGTAAACCAGAGGGTAATTCAACATATACTTTTGCAAGCGCAGCTTTAAGCTTTGGTACAGCAAACGGTTGGTCTTTAACAAACCCAGGTATAAATGATGCTAATCCTTATTTATGGATAACTCATGCAACAGCAGCTTCTACAGAAACTACTGATACTATTGCTCAGACCGAGTGGTCTACTCCTGTGCTTTTATCTCAAAAAGGAGATACAGGAGCAACTGGAGCAGTAGGAAAGACAGTAAGATTATTCGCAGATGATTATTCAATAGTTTATGATGCTGCAGGAAGTAATCCTACACCTAGTACTAGTACTGATATAGTACTTACAGCTACGACTCAAAACTTTACAAATCCTTATTTTAAATTTACAGGAGATGGAATTTCAGACGAAACAAGTTATAGCGATGGGGCTTCTTCTGTACATGATACTTTTACATTCCCAGTACCTGCTTCTCATTTTACTACTCCTAAAACTTTAAAAGTAAGCGTACAAGAAGGGTCTTCTGGCGGAGAAGTTGCTTCTGACACTATAAGTATATTTGCTGTTAAGCCCGGAGCTGATGGAGATGATGCATTTACAGTAATCTGTTCAAATGAATCTCACGCCATACCAGCAAACGCCGATGGTTCAAGTCCTTCTATGGGAGGAAGTGGAACAAG
>Ga0209404_10001737_pt1 | contig 14272 bp, 20 predicted proteins | sample TroAtlMetagenome_2_FD_187447 | JGI IMG/M metagenome (GOLD analysis project Ga0209404, IMG submission 187447) | Marine eukaryotic phytoplankton communities from Atlantic Ocean - Tropical Atlantic ANT8 Metagenome (SPAdes) (version 2) | ecosystem: Environmental > Aquatic > Marine > Oceanic...
ATAAACGATTACCACGAGGATTTAATGTCCATGTTCCTGTAACGGGAATACATCCGGAGGGTTTAATATAATTTCCAAATGGAGCTGAAATAAAAAATTTAGGTTCTATTCTAAAGGCATAATCATAGCATCTCATTAATAAAACCCTTTAGTTTATTAAAAATGAGGTGATTACCTTCTATACTTATCCCATTTACAGACTTATTAAATGACACGGAATGTTCCCTTTCAATATTCCAAATATCACTATCTACAATACCAGATTTAAAATTAAACCAATCAGGTATATAATTATGTATCATATGTATTGTAGGTATATTTTTAGCATAAACATAGTCATCAATTAATGATAATGCCCCATGAAATCTGTCTCTATTTACATCTCTATTAAAATGTAATTTCATGAAATCTTTTATAATTGAGACATCTATAGGTTCAGTAGGTACACTAAAATTTGTGACTATATCTCTTTTGTTTTGTTTAAATGCATCAACATAATCTAAAAAATGTTGCCGACTATTCCAATCATCAATTTCATGTTCATTCATAAACATAAAATCTCTAGTAAAATTTGGGAAGTATATGAATTGAGGAGTTGAATGAAATATTATTGCTACATCAATTTCACTAGTCTTTTTTAGATTGTAAAGAATCCTTTCTTCTGAACATTGTGCTATCATATAATTTAATGATTTTGCATTAAAATGATCAAGAATCAAATCATAGAAACTTCTAGGTTTATCTGTCTGAAAAGTATTTGATCCTATTATACTAGAACCAAAAAATTCAATATTCATATATGTTGATGCTCTATTACAATTTCACCCACACAAGTATCAATGGGAGACTTGTATAGCCACATAACTAAATCATAGAAATCTTCAGTTAAATTACCATACTTAATGTTCGTTGTCTTAAATTGTACTTCACGATTGATCCACTTCTTATACAATGATTTACAATACTCATCGGTAGCAGTTTTATAAGAAACATATCTATCATATATAATTGGTTTGATATGTGTTTGTATTGTTCCTGTATTAATAATATGTCCACTTTTTCCAAGAAACATCCAAGAATGTGATACTTCGGATAATAATTCTAACTGGCTAGAATCTTCTGTATAGGTATGATTAATAAACAAATCATAATTATGACTCTCGGAAACGATTCTGTTTCTACCAACTTCCGTTCTAATATCAAATCCCGAATCCACATCAAAATTAAATGCACCATGATCAACAAAAATCTTCCCAACACCTCTATCACCACCGGTCAAACAAATATTCATTATATTTCCTATAGTTAAATGTGGTCGGGGCGGCGAGATTCATACTCACAACTTCCCAACACCATGTTGGACGTTTTAATTAAACTACACCCCTGCCCAGAGCGGGACTTTCGTCTCCATTCTCTGGTGTAATATATATCAAGTGAATTTTCTCAGCGATGATGAGATTTTAGGTTGCTCTCTTTTATTATCTCTACCATATCTATAATGAACATCTCCGATTTCATCAACACTCATATCCTTAAAACGTTTTGCGGGTGGTATCCCACAATAAGTTCTTTTTAAATCAATCAACATAATTAATCTATGCTCATCAGTATTATTATGGGCACTATGTATATATTGATTATTAAATCCCCATGGATGTTGCCAATCAACTTCCTCACCCCGTGCTTCTAAAAATAAATCTCCTTCAGGCACTATAAGAGGAATGTGTATTCTAATATTTTGCCCTTCCGCGTTTTCTTGACCCGTATGCCGTTCAATAATACTTTGAGCAGGCAAGATACTATATTCAATTATCGGACATATATCACCATAATGTTCAGCGATCACTTTCATTGTTGGGAAAGCATCAGGATTATATCCATCTCGCCTTTGCTTGATCTTTAACATTCTTTTCTGAACACTTTCATCAGCAACAATATTTGGGTTGTAATATTTCATAACTAATACTCGCCAAGCATCATTGTTATATTTACCTTTAGTTGATTGACCTTTTAGTAAAGAGTTATCATCCATACCCACTTGCATTTTCGCTCTAGCAATCGATAAGTATTCTTCAATGTCAGGCCGTTTCATCTGACTGTAACTTGCTTCTAATGCAGAGGTTGTCCCTCTTTGTAAACAATCTTCAATATCATTATACTCTGTTAAGAAATCTTTTATCAGAGCATCTTTATATGACATAAGAAAATCTAACTCTTGGTCAAACCTTGCTACATCACCATATCTAAATATTTTTTGTGTTATTAATTGATTCTTTATATTTTTCATTTCATTAAAAACTTCTCTATAAACCAACCACTAGGATCTATTTCGTTAGAATTTACTTTGGTACTATAGTTAGATGGATGAGCATGATGGTTATTATGTAATCCTGCCCCTACTGCAAAATAATTGACTAACGTATTATTTGTACTATTATCATTTAAATCAAAATTTCGATAACCCCATTTATGACAAATAACATTTACACCTAGATTGGTAAAATGGAAATTAATAATAGACGGCACAACTAGAAAAAATATAAGTATTTTCCAATCTATTAAATAGAGTGATATAAACATTAAAAATGTCAAGTAGAAATAATACTTATGTATAAAAAATGTTAATGGATCTTTCAATAAATCAATACATTCTCTAGGTTGAGGTATTACTGGTATCCATAAAGTTGCCCACACTTTTTGCCATGGCATTAAAGTTGGTGAATGAGGGTCACCATCTTTATCTGAAGTTTTATGATGATGTCTATGAAACATGGCCCAAACCATAGGAGAACCGGTACACGTTACTATAGTAGTAATCTGTAATAAAAAGTCACGTATTTTTCCCGTTTTAAATGAACGATGAGTAAGGTATCTATGTGTTCCGATTTCTACTCCCAAAGCCTGTAAAAATAGTCCAATGAATATTAAAAGTAACCAATGATATGATGGTATATAATATAATCCTATCAACGTTAAAACATGGTTTAATAATATTAAAAACCATACACCTTTCGCATAACGAATCGATAATATCTTATCTTTATTGTTTCCCCAAATTTTCATGATAATATGTTACCCCCTTATGAGCCATTTTTATTCTATCTTTATTCCAAGCTGCATGATCAATGCCCTTAATAATATGATTACCAGCATCCATAAACATAATCATACTATGTCTTTCTTTTTTTGTTTTATTCGTTATCCTATGACGAGTGGATTGTAATTTATTATCTGACCAAATTTGCATAAAATCACCTATGTTCACAATCAAAAAGTCATCACTTGGATGTACTATTTGTTTCCATTTATCATCATGAAAAATTTCATACTCTTCTACTGGATCACATACATGAACAAGTGTTAGAGTACCAAAATCACAATGTTCACCCACTCTTATTAAACCCTCCTGATCTTTATAATATTTAACAAATCTAAGATCGTTGTCGGAATCAGCATGTTTCATTGTTATAGAATTGGGTGGCACATTTAAAAATTCTTCAATAACATATAAAATTTCACATCCTATTTTTAAAAATCTTTTTCTGATACTATTGCACGTACTATCAAATGTTCTCGGATTTGTAAAATCATTACTTAAGACAACCTTTGTATAACCTTCTTTATTTTCTTCCGAGTCTCTAAATTCATTTTTAAGTTTTTCTTTAAAAGAAACTAGAGTTTTTTTAATATCCATAAAAGGATAATTAACTACAAGGAACCCTGATTCCAAAAAACTAGAAATAATATTATTATTGTTCCATTCTGAAGGAACATTGTAATTTAAGGTTTTCATCCTACCCGTTTACACTATCAGAAATAAAAACAATGGCTACTACAAAGTCTTTTGTATCCGACAAGGAAAGTCTCACATCTTGTCTTTTTATATTCCATTCATTTGGTTCCGTGACATAATGCACAATAGGAATTTTATCTACTGTGTGTGAATAACTTGCATTTAATATCAAATATGGAGAAGAAATTGCTTTTGAAAATGCTTCTTTAACACACCAACATTTTGTCAAATATTTTGCAGTCATGGGTTTTGGTGCATTGTTCTTTTCTATATCTGTTAATATTTTATTAACAAATTTATCACCCCATTTATCATATATTTTTTGAATGGGTTCAATAGTTTGTAAATCTATTCCTATCAAATTTTCTCTACTCAATGGATTCATTATATATGCTTCCTATTATATGTAATCTATTTTGTGTTGAATTACAATTCATTGCAGAATGCATGTTAGTAGTATTAACAAAATAAGCCTGACCAGTATTTAAAAAATAAGTTCTATTTTTAACAACCATAAAACTTCCTTGATGTGTCCATACAGGAATATGTATTCTAGGAAAATTATCTCTATGCCATGGCAGGCATCGCATGGGAGGCAATGATACTAAACGTGTGCGAAACATTTTCAATGAAGTAATTAATTGATTAATATATTCACAATTCATTGTAAATTTTACAGCTTTTTCATCTGTAAAACCAAGATCCTTCATAAAGGGAGAAGTAAAAACCAGTTGAGATGGATCAATATCAAGTCCGTGGTCTTGAAGATTGATTACCTGACTCCCTGCAAAGCCAGTAAAGTCCATCATACCTTCCTCCACCTTTTCCATTCTATCAATTATTTTTTCAGATTCTATCTCATGCAAAATCCTATCTATATCCACTTCCCTTATTGGAAAAACATCATTCATATTTCTTGGGTTATTAATTTAATTTCCGATTGTGCCACTACCTTGTCTTCTACACTTGCTATACTATCAAAAGTCCAAAAATTTCTACGCTGATTCTTCAAGGTTGATTCTAATATTAATTGATCACCGGGAATAACAGGTTTTCGAAATTTCGCATTGTTTAGTCCTATTAAATAAACAAATTCAAAAGGTTCTTCTATACAGGAATTCATTACACACCCTGCCGTTTGTGCAAAACACTCGATAATCATTACAGCAGGCATCATTGCACGATGAGGAAAATGTCCTGAAAAAATCTCTTCATTTCCGGAAACATTTTTCAAAGCTTTACAATATTCCCCAGCACGGATTTTTAACACCCGATCTATCATCAAAAAAGGATAACGTTGCGGGAGAATATTTTTTATTCCCTCCAAATTCATCATATTATATTTTTTCTAATAACATCAAATCAATCTGAAATCCCGGCCCATAAGAAATCATAACAGTTTTACCTGTTTTATCAAAATCATGTTCTAATGTTTTAATTACTGAAGTTGCGGACATATTACCAAAATTTCTAAACATTTCAAAAGATGAATCTAAAGCATTTTTTGCTAATCCTAGACCATTTATAGTATTTTCCATAACAATTTTTCCACCCGGATGACATATCCAATTATCTATAGTATGTCCTTCAATAAATTCCTTAACTTTACCATGAACTTCTAAAGATTCTTTTGGTATTTCTTGTAATTTTGTCGAATCTATATGATAAGATAATCCATCTTCTCTACCTTCAAGAGTGATATAGTCTTCTGTATCAGGTAAAACATATGATCTATGTTTAATAATTTTCCAACCCTCTTGTCTTTTATAATCATCTCCGGCAATTACAATAGCTCCAACACCATCACCAAATATTGCCGATCCAAATATAGTTGTTAATGTAGGTTGATCGGGCCTGAAATTTAAGGAACATAAATCAGTAGTTAATGCTATAACTAATTTATCCGGATTTCCTTTTAAATACTCTTCTGCTATTGCCAAAACATGAGTCCCGCCATTACATGCTAAGCCAAACAGGGGTATTTTAACTAATGATTCTGGAAAATCAAATTCTGTTAATAATGAATGAGGAACAGTAGGTATGCCAACGCCCGTCATCGTTGTAGATGTTATCATACAAACATCCTGAGGATCAAAATTCAATTCCTTTACACATTCCAATGATAATTTAATAACAACTTCATTAAATGTTTTATTTTTTACTGTGAAAGTTTTCGATTGTTCTAGTATTTTTTCTGTAGGAAAACAAGTATGTCTGGTATCATTACCCGTTATTGGCATATATCTATCAAAAACTCTACCAGAGTATCCATTTTTCTCCCACCAAGATTTCAAAATTTGCAGTGAATCTTTATCATGAGAATCAATTATGTTCTCTGGATGTCTTGTTGATATTTGTAATATTTTACTCATTCTGTAGCCTCTAATGTAATTTCTCTTACTCTACCACTATGATTCAACATAAAATCTATGGCGTCTACACATTGTTCCGGCTCTAACATTTTAGGAGGCCGGCCTTGCCAAATATCCTGATCATATAAACGATTAACCATAGTAGAAATTTTTGTTGTTCTAGGAGTATTCACCCAACCAATTCTTAAATTAGAAACCTTACAACCATTTTTATGTGCGGCTTTCTCATGACATTCTAAATTTATTTTATCAAGTGCAATTTTTCCTGCTGAATATCTACTGTGGGAAAGATTCCAATCATGTGTATCTTTTTCTTGTGCGATTGAACTTACTGATATGATATGTTTAGTGGGATCTTCTCCCCAAATAGAAAAAGCAAATAGAAGTGCCTGTGCTTGAGCCCACCATTTTAAATCATTATATGCATTGTTTATAAAAACATCAGCTTCTGGATTAAACCATTTTTTAATATTCTCTATATCATGTTTATTATGTCTTCTACTATGTCCCTCAACCTCAATTAAATCTTTATATTTTGGAAGATATTTTTTATCATATTTTTCAACAAGTGCTTTTCCTATACCAGAAGTCACACCTGTTATAATCATTTTTCTCATAATTAATCTTTACTATAGGGTCCAGTTTCATTTTCTTTATGTTCTTTTAATTGATCATAGGCTTTTGATTTTGCAAATTCATTATCACCAGCTTCTTCCAAAAATTTATCTACTTTAGCCGTCTGTTTAATTTTAAATTCAATTAAATCATAAAGATCACCTACAGTAGTTGCACGTTGAAATTCTTCCGCATCTAACCTAACATGAAGATTATCTTCAATGATTATCATGGCCTCTAAAACATGAATGGAATCAATATCTAAATCTGATGCAATATTTTTTTCTGGTGTGAGTTCCACGGTGTAGAGGCCCATTGCTGCTTCTTCAAATGCCTCTTTACATACTTTTTCAATCTCTTCTCTTGTAATCATTATAATCCTTAATTATATTACTATTGTGCCATATCAAACTCTAGCATTTCACAAGCCGCTTCTAAATCTTCATTTTTCTTATCATCTGGTCGACTCACGTATGTTTCCCTAACATAAGTTAATAGGTCATTTAATTGTTCCGTATTAAGATTTGAAATTGCTGCAGTATTTTCAATATCAATTTCACCAAATACCTTTGATAGTTCTGAATATCTCAAATGAACATTACCTAACTTAATAATATATATGTACTTGGAATATGTAGACCCCACAAGTTTATTATGTAATGATACATAATTTGACGGTAACCAACTTAAACTTGAAATATCAGAATCATTTGGACCCTTTAAATTATCATCGGGAGCTTTTTCTGTTGCAGAAGAATACCAAGACCTCGCCTTTTCATCAACAGCATTTATTAAAATCTTTGTTGCAATATTCCATCTATCATCATTATTAAACCATGTTATATCTTTATCATTCATATAATCAATAGGTAATACATCAACACTATCTATAATAAATGGATAACCACTAACATCGGGGCCCCTTTGATACGCAAAATGTAAAACTCTATCAAACCATTGATCTTCAGAAGTATTTTCAGCCAAATAATATTCTTTATTTGTTTTTAATAATTCTATAATTTGATCAAATCTATCAGATGCACTTCCAGTAGCAAGTGTAAGAATATCATCATCACATTTAAACCTATTGTATCTTGAAGTCCATTGATCCTCTGAAAGTCCATTTTCTAAATAATATTCTTTATTTGTCGTTAGTAAATCTAAAATTTGGGTAAATCTATCAGACTCACTTCCATTAGCAAGATCAGAAATTTTGGAATCACTTCTTGCAGTTCTCCATGTAGTATTTCCCAATGTGTCGTTGAAAGCCATTACTTGTCCGATAATTCGTTATACTTGTCTCTCATTCTCTGCCAAAGAACGGATCCTGTTGTTGTGAATTCTATATGATCTTCTAATAATTCCATATTTTTATATGAATCAAGAGAAACATTAAATCGTGATTGTGAGGAATCTAACAAATCAACTATACGGGAATATTTATCTGAAATATCACTTTCTTCTAAATTTTTTATCTTCGCAAGAATTGCAACAATATTAATTGAAGATAAATTAACTACCGTCATTTTGTACTCCAGAATCTTCACCTGGCATAACAACAGGTTTATCAGGATCTAAAGCAAATTGTGTTCTGTCGCCATCTAGAGGTTCTTGTTGTGGTTGTGGTTGTTGCATTTGAGGTCTTGGTGAAACTTTTATTCCTAATTCTGTATCAATAAAATCTGTGACATCATCCATTGCTTCATCAAGAGATTTAGTATCTTGTTCTTCTCGTTCCTTATCAATAAATTTCATATATTCTTTTGGATCACCTTCTGCTTTAATCAAACTTTCTTTACATTGATTATCACAATATTTGTGAAATTCAGAAGCAAATTGACAATTACAAAGCATACCCTTTACATATTCAATTTCATTACCATCTTTATCAGTAGTTACAGGATTAGATTCATGATTATCCATCATCTCCAATTCTTTCAATGTATCATCTACTAATCCCTGTACTTTATTTTCTTGTTCAATATCTCTCTGTATATTTTGAGGAGGTTGCACATATCCACCAACTACTTGTGATTGTTGAGTTTGTGACTTGGGATCCTCATTTGATAATGTAATTAATCCTATATCAAGAGATTTCAATAATATAATACCTACACCTTGTGTTTCTTCATTATCTAATAAAGGTGATAATGCTTTTATCGCTTCACTAGTACATTTTTTAATCAGTTCTGCACTCATAATATTCTCCTAAGATTTTTGTAAATGTTCTGTACCTGATCCCTGACCAAAAGTGTCTACAACACCTAAACGATCAAACATAGTTTTTGGTAATCCAGTTTTAGGTAATTCTCTTTCTATTTCAGGATCTGCATCCGGAAAATCAAAAAAATCTTCTCCCACTCTTACATTCGTATTTTGAATTCTTGCAAGACCTTGTTCACTATAATAAAATCTATGATCTTTCTTTTCACCACATGAATTACACATATCACAAAAGAAAGTACACACAGGATAATTTATTAAATTTCTTCTCCACTTTTCTCTAAGCCAATCAATTTGTTCTTTTAACAACCATTTAATTTTTGCTTCATTTTCAGGAGTTTCTCCTTCTGCACATTTATTATCTAAAGATGTTACTATTCTATCCGGCCCATATGTCGTTGCTATATGAAACATATCTTTTGCGAAACACATCACATTTGATCTATGAATAGTATATCTACATCTCCACCGTATTTGATCTTCGTGTGATTTATCTTTATTATATTCCATAATATTTCCGAAACATTTTAATACATCCGCAGTAGAATCTTTACCTGAATAATATACTCTATCTTGACTACCTATTCCATCAAAACTAATATCAAAAGAAACTCTTTGTTTTATTTCAGGATGCTCTTCTAAATATGAGGTCACTTTTTTAAAAAAAGCAGGCTTACTCAATAATATACCATTTGATGTTATATTAAAATGACAATTATGTTTTGATTTATAAGCATAATCCATTAAAAATCTACAATTCTCCCATTCCATCAAAGGTTCACCACCAAAAATACAATAAAGAGTTTGTTCATCAGGTCTATCTGATTCCATAATATTATCAATAAGATTAGCAATCAAAGGAGGTTCAGGTAAATGTTTAGGTCTTCCTTCTAAATGTTGATAGCAATAATTACAATCTAAATTACATTGACTTGTCATATAAAATAAATGAATTGCACCACCATGTGCAACTCTTGTTTTTTCATTTTCTCCATGTGTAAAATGTCTATCATAAATTTCACTAACAGTTGCCTCTTCAGTCTTTATTTTACCCTGTTTTAAATCTTCAATACGATATCGATGTTTATCTGTTGAAACAGCTTCAAAATTTTTCTTTACTAATTCATTCAATTTTCTATTGGAAATATCGCGAACTTTTGAATCTGGATTTTTTACAAGACTTTGTTCTTGGATAGTAGCCAGTTCATGAAGTTTATGGGTTGTATATGGTTTACAAACAGTTTCACCTGTTTTTAATCCCCTTTCATAATCGATAATATCATCCAATTTACTAAATTCTGGACAAATTTTATCTGAACGTGATCTCATTTCGTTCCTTATATTTTTTAATTATGTAAGACATATTCTTCATAAAACCCGGAAAGTCTAAATTATATTTGTACATTGGTTTATGACCTATTCCTTCTTCTGCTTCTTCTTCAAATGATCTTTTTAATAAATTTTTATCTCTTGCTTGAACTTTATCAGGAGTTTCTTCATCTTGTAATTGTCTTATTATCGCATTAATATCACCTTCACGTGCCGCCTTTTCTGAAATTTCTTTTCGTTCATCTTTATTCATTATGGCTCCGTAACTAGTGGTGCGACTGGAAATGTATCATATACTTCTTTATATTTATAGAACTTTTTCAACCACCCCTCTCTCTCATCATCTGTTGCTCTATCTATAATATGCCAAACACTTCTATTTTGTGATATCCATTCTTCAGCACCTATATTTTTACCTGCGACCACTTCAGGATCATCGCCATAAAATTGTTCAAATACTATACATCCCTGTTCAATCGGACTAAGAAGTTCCCAACTTAAAGTACCTTCTTGTTCGTATGTAGATTTATGTAAATCTTCTGTTAATTCTTTGGTATCTTTAAAATCTATCACATTATTATGTAATGTATTTTTCGGTAAACTTGACATATAATCATATCTCAAATCCTGAGAATATAATATTTTATCAACCACATTTCTAAATGTTTTTCTATTCAATTCTTTTTTTGTTACTACAATTACATATTCATTTTTTCTTACTGCTCCACCCTCTATCGTTCTAAATAAAACTTCATTCATTACATCAACTTCAATTTTTTTATCATAATCTAAAATAACCATTACATTATCTTGATATTGATATAATGTCAAATCTTTTTTATCTAATAATTGTCCCGGAATATATTTTATGGGACCATCGCCCGGTTTATATCTTGGGTCGGGTACAGGTTCATCAAATATCATGCTGATAATGCTTTCCTACTGGATGGTAATGAATTCAAAAATGTTTGATGTTCATTGTGTTTTATTTGTGAAACATCAAGCATTGAAAATAAATCTTTTTTCTCTTCAATATCAAAAGGAGTATAAAAATCTACTCTACCTTTAAACAATTTACCGATATAATCTTGAAATGTCGGCATATCTTTACACTCATCAACAATTCGTATTGCTTCGTCATAATACATATGAAATAATTCACATATAGAATCTACTGGTTTATTTCCATTTCTAATTTGAGAATATGTACATCCTGCATTACATACCTTATATAGATCACACCCTTTACATTTATCATATGTTTTAGGATTAAAAATATGTTGAAAATATGAAAAATTATATTCATCACCTTTCATTGGTAAAACCTTTTTAGATCCAAATCTAGCACATGGATAAAAATCTCCATCTACTGACATTACTGAACCACTCACTCCCGCAAAACATCCAAAAGGTCTCTTGTTTTTAGTAAGACCTAATAATGTATCTTGTAATGGCAAATTAAACATTCCATTAACTGCTAAAATTCCTTTCTACTGACATTACTGAACCACTCACTCCCGCAAAACATCCAAAAGGTCTCTTGTTTTTAGTAAGACCTAATAATGTATCTTGTAATGGCAAATTAAACATTCCATTAACTGCTAAAATTCCTTTAGAAAGATATTCTATTTGTTTATCTGCTAATCTTCTAACTTCTCTTCTAAAATGTTGTAAATCATCAGTAGACCAAATATCATCTCTTACTACAGAAAAATCTGGACAAGGAATCCCAAAGTCAACTAAGAATTCAAAATTTTCTGTCATCGCATCAACATTGCCAGGAAAAATCATTACCTTACAAGTCTTACTATATTTGGTTAATCTTCGAATTAAATGTTGCTTCTCATTATACATTTCAAAAACACTTGAATAGCCCTTATTTTCCCCCATATTTTTAATTACAGGTCGAGACTCATTTGAAGATATTCCATCAAAACTCCAACTTATTCCAACTTGATTTTCTTCAAGCCAGTCAGCAATTTCATCATTGATTAATGTCATGTTTGATATGATAGACAGGGCATGTAATCTATGAGCATATTCACTTGATCTACATTTTTTAGTAGCATGTTTAATTAAAGGCATATTTAAAAGAGGTTCACCACCAAAAAAAGTAAGATGAAATTTTCCCGCAGGTTGTGATTTTGATCTATCAACCAATTTTATAAATTCTGGCCATGCTTTATCAAAAATTTCTGGAGTCATGAATTTATCTTGATTTGCAACATAACAATATGGACAACCCAAATTGCATTTTTCTGTTACTGATACTTCTAAATGATATTCAGGCATATTGTAAATCCCTCCATGGGTTGTGACCGGCTCGTCTTCGTTGTGCCTCTGTTCTTTGTTCTTCAAATCTCATAGTAGAATTTATTCCAATAGTTTCCTCTTGACAATTACCAAACTCTATTCTATCTTGCTCACTATAAATCTTACTGCAAGTTTTACAACCATCGGAAAGTGCTATTGGACATTGTTTAGGATCGCCTATTATCATAATCTATGTCCCGTTAATTGTCTATATGCTTTAGATACCGGTTCTAAAGTTTTCCATACTGTACATAATTGATGATTTGCTGTATGATCTTGCCATTTCTCACCCAATGTTTTTTCAGGATATTTTGTGTCTGATGCATCGAAAGAACCAGCTGGACATTTCAAACAAAAATCTGCAGTACAACTATTACATGCTAATGTTCCATTTGTTCTAAAATCATTTAAATAAGATTGATATGTCGCAGTTGTTTCATCAACAAGTTTTTGTAACGAATTAGTTTTAATATCTCCTCTATGATGATCATCTCTTTGTCGATACATACATCCATGACATGGATAAGTTTTACCATCAAGATCAAGTGATAAATAATTAATTCCCGCTGAACAATTTTGTTTTTCTCTCTTGAACCATCTGAAAGATTGTGCTAAGTCTATGTTATTATCCATACAATATTTGACAATTTTCATTAAATTAACTCTTAAGTCCTTCATATGTTGAGCAAATTCTTCTTCTGGAACTGCGCCATCAGGTCTATCTGGATCCACACTATGGGTATCAGGAGTGGGACCATAATGTTCTCCACGGTCATAATGCCATTTCCAAACTTCAAAGAGATATTTAAAATTTCTTGATGATATAGTAGGTTTCATTCCTACAGAAAATCCATCTTGTTTTAGTTCATCATATATTGCAAGAACGGATGCAGATAATTTTTCACTTTCACCCTTTTTAGTTCTTCTTTCTTTTGTATTAATTGGCTCACCATCAAAGGAAATTTGTATATGTAATCTATCCTGATTTGGATAATCAACTCTCTTACCAAGCATGTCACGGATACCTGTTAATTGTTTTTTGTATTTTTTTAAATACGTGCCATTTGTGTAATACATAAAATTAACTTTTCTATCATCTTTCAATAATTTCATAGCTGTACTTGTAAAATGAAAATTAGCAAAAGGCTCTCCACCCCACCAATAAACATTCACATCTTTATATCTGTTATAATCTAATCCTCTTACTGCTTCGACTACTTGAACAGGAGTCATTTCAGTTGGTTCCTGAAAAGCAGATGATAAACCACAGGATTCACCCTCTGAACAATATGTACATGCGAGGTTACATTCACTTGTTACATTTACATCAAAATTAAAACTTTGCATAGGATTAAAATTGGGCATCGATCCATTATTTTGTTGTTGCTGTGGTGGTGTCCATCCGCCAGTTGGTGAAACAGTTTCTAAATTATGTGATTGAGTTTGCATATTATTTCTCTATTTGGGTCCAAAATTACAGTTACAAGGGCAAAAATTGCAATCACATGGACAGAAATTGCAATTACACGGACAAAAGTTACAGTTGCAAGGGCAAAAGTTACAGTTGCAGGGGCAAAAATTACAATTACACGGACAAAAGTTACAGTTACAAGGACAAAAATTGCAA
>Ga0209404_10001738_pt1 | contig 14268 bp, 13 predicted proteins | sample TroAtlMetagenome_2_FD_187447 | JGI IMG/M metagenome (GOLD analysis project Ga0209404, IMG submission 187447) | Marine eukaryotic phytoplankton communities from Atlantic Ocean - Tropical Atlantic ANT8 Metagenome (SPAdes) (version 2) | ecosystem: Environmental > Aquatic > Marine > Oceanic...
TACAGATAGATTTGATTTAGATACAGGTCAAAGAGATAACTTCTATGACGTAGGTAGAATAAAATTAAAAACTGGTGAGTTAACACCAACAGGTAGATTACTTGTAAACTTTAACTATTACTCTCATAGTGCAGGAGATTATTTTGATGTTGATTCATACTCAGCAATAAGTTACGAAGACATTCCTGCTTACACTTCAAACAATACAGGTGTTAGATATGAATTAAGAGATAGTTTAGACTTTAGACCAAGAGTTGATGACGCAAGTACAATCAATTCAGGTAGCCAAGATAGATCATTTGATGGTACTGGTGCTTCAGTTGTACAACCTATCAAATTTAATTCAGACGTAAGATCAGACTTTGAATACTATTTAGGAAGAGTAGATAAAATATTCATTGATAAAGAAGGTAACTTTAAAGTATTAAAAGGTGCTAGTTCATTAGAACCAAGAGTACCTGGTACATTAGATAACGCAATGCACCTATACACATTATTTTTACCTGCATACACATTAGATACATCTGAAGTTGGTATAGAACACGTTGACAACAAACGATACACAATGAGAGATATTGGTAGAATAGAAAAGAGAATAGAAAATAGTGAATACTATACTCAATTATCTTTATTAGAAACAGCTGCACAGAATTTACAAATACAAGACTCAAATGGTTTTGATAGATTTAAAAATGGTTTCGTTGTAGATAACTTTACAGGTCACGGTATTGGTGATGTAGGAAATAATGATTACAAAGTTTCTATAGATTACGCAAACGGTGAGTTAAGACCTACGTTCCATGAAGACGCTATTTCATTAATTGAAAGAGATGATGACGGAACAGCAATAGTAGCAGCCGATAGAACAGCACATAACTATCAAAAGACTGGCGATCTAATAACTTTACCTTATACAGAATCAACACTAATAGATCAACCTTATGCAAGTAAGGCTATCAATGTAAACCCATTTGGTGTATTTACATGGATAGGTGCAATAGAATTAACACCTCCAGGTGATGAATGGAAAGAAACAGAAAGAGCTCCAGAATTAGTTATCAACAACCCTAACGGTAGTTGGGATAACTTAACTAAAAACTCTGGTAACTCTAGTCAGTTATCTGAATTTCCTATGTCAACAGTTTGGAATTCATGGCAAGATACATGGACAGGAAGACCTGTTGAAACAGAAAGAAAAAATGTAGGTACATATAAGAAAAGAGGTGGTCATGGTTGGAGAGTAATTGCAAAAGAAGAAGTAACTACTGCTCAACAAGTATCACAAACAAGAACAGGAATTAGAGCAGTTGCTGTACCTGAAACAGTAAGAACATCTATCGGTGATAGAGTTGTTTCAGTTGCATTTGTTCCTTTTATTAGAAGTAGAACATTATCATTTACTGCAACAAGATTAAAACCTAATACAAGAGTTTATCCTTATTTTGATAACATAGATGTAACCGCATATGTAACACCATCAGGTGGTGCATTGGCTGGTAATCTAGTTTCAGACGCTAATGGTAAAGTTGAAGGTACATTCGCAATACCTGATCCTAAAACTAGTTCAAATCCTAGATGGAGAACAGGTCAAAGATTATTCAGATTAACAAGTTCATCTTCAAACAGTTTAACAAACGCAAACGTAGAAACGGCTGCAAACGTTGAATATGTTGCAAGAGGTCTATTAGAAACAGTAAGAGAAACTATTATTTCAAGTAGAGAAGCTCGTGTAGAGATGAGAAGTGTAACAGAAAGTCAAAATATTACTAGAACATCTACAAGAACGGAAGAAAGACAAGTTGGTTACCACGATCCACTTGCTCAAACTTTCTTAATTGATGATGAAGGTGGTGTATTCTTAACATCTATTGATGTATTCTTTAGTACAAAAGACGCTGCGATTCCAGTAACAGTTCAAGTAAGAGATGTTGTAAATGGTTATCCAGGTCAGAAAATATTACCATTCTCGGAAGTAACTTTAAATCCTAGTGCTGTAAATACAAGTACAGATGGTACAACTGCAACTAAATTTACATTTGCAAGTCCTGTTTACATACAATCAAACGTAGAGTATTGTTTTGTTGTAATGGCAAACTCACAAGACTACAATGCTTATGTGGCAAGAATAGGTGAAACATCTTTAGATACAAATAGAACAATATCTGCTCAACCATATGCTGGTGTATTATTTAAATCACAGAATGGTATGACATGGTCTGCTGAACAAAATGAAGATATGAAATTTAAATTAAGAAGAGCAGAATTTAGTAACGTAACAGGTACAGTTTCATTAACTAACGATACATTAGGAACAAGAACACTTAAAAATAATGCTTTAAGAACAACAAATGGTTCTAAAGTTATTAGAGTATTCCATCCTAACCATGGTATGCACGGTACAAGTAATAACGTAACAATCGCTGGTATACCTAGTGGTTCACATAACGGTCTTGCTCATAGTGATATTAATGGTACATATACAAGTATTTCAAACGTAACTTTAGATAGTTACGATATAACTTCAGGCAGTTCATCAAATGCTACTGCAACAGGTGACATCGGTGGCGCTGCTGTAACAGCAACACAAAATAGATTGTTTGATGTATTAAACCTAGGTGGTATTCAAACAGTAACTTTACCAGATACAAACATAGATTACTATGTAAGAACAACAACTGGTAGATCAGTACATGGATCAGAAACAGAATTTAGTTTAACAGCAGCTTCAAGTAAACTTGCTGTTATCAATAACGACAATATTGCTTTCACAGCACCTCAAATGGTTGCAAGTGAAATAAATGAAACAAACGAAAGTATATCTGGTGGTAAATCTTTCTATACAATATTAGAAATGACAACTACAAATACTAAACTTTCTCCTGTATTAGATACTCAAAGAATGAGTGCCTTTACAATTCAAAATAGATTGAATAATCCTAGTTCAAGTAACACACCTAGTTTTGTTACTGACACAGCAAATACAGGAACATCATCAGCTGCTGTTTATTGTACTAAACCAGTATTATTAGAAAACAACTCAAAAGCATTAGACATTAGATTAACTGCAAACGTAAGAGCAACATCTGAAGTTGAAATGTATTATAGAGCTGCAACAGACGGCGACAAACTAGATGATTTAAGTTGGACACCTTTCAATACAGATGGTAGTCCAGATTCATCTATTGTACCTGCTGAAGATGATACAACATTTAAAGAATACAAATATTCAGCAAGTGATATAAATGACTTTACTAACTTTCAACTAAAAATAGTTATGAAAGGAAGTAACTCATCATATCCACCTGTATTAAGAGATATGAGAGGAATTGCATTGGCGGTATAAGATGAGCAAATTAAGAGTAGAAGGATTTTCTGGACTTGTAAGAGATACTAACTCAAATGCCATTGTTAATGTAAATAAAAATGAATATCAATTGTATATGTCACGTCACAAGACTAGAGAAAAACAAAGTGATGAATTACGAGGCGCAATAAAAGAAATAAATACTTTAAAACAAGAATTGTTTGAAATAAAAAGATTAATAAAGGAAATTAAAAACTAATGGCTGCAAGACAAATAACTGCTACACAAACATTAGAAGACTTTAGAACACAGTTTAATGCTCTATCGGCTACTGATTTTGGTGATATTGCTACGTTAAATGCTGGTTTAACTGCAACGTCTGTAATAGGCGCTGTTAATGAATTATACGCTGCGATTGCTGGTGCATTATCTTTTACAATTTCTGATAGTTCAAATACTCAAACACTTGTAAATGGTAATACATTATTATTTCAAGGTACAGCTAATCAAATTACAGCAACTGTATCAGCAACAGATAAAATTACATACGCATTAACGGATGATGTAACAATCGCTGGTGAGTTTACTGCTTCAGGTACAGGTACTCATACATTAGGTCCGTTAACATTTGCAGGTAGTACAATTGCAAGTTCAGGTTCTACTATCACAATGAGTGATGATGTAACAATGCCTGCAGCTAAAACGTTAACTGTAGATAAAATTTCAAGTAATCAGTCATTTGTTGATTTTGGCAGTAAGAACATATCAACTGACGGATACTACTATACATCATTGGCAAGTGGAGGTCTGATATTTGAAGGTGCAACTGCTGACGCATATGAAACTAAAATAACTGTTGTAGACCCTACAGCAGATAGAACAATCACATTACCTAACGTAACAGGAACGGTTATTACAACTGGTGATACAGGTAGTATTACAGGTACTATGATTGCCGCAGATACTATTGCTGAGGCAAATATGGCAAATGACGCTATAGGGCAAGATCAACTAAAAAGTGTTGTAACCCTACAAATATTAAACTCTAGTGGTGTTGTTGTTAAAACAATGTACGCCGCAGGTGCATAAATAGTATAAATAAGTAAAGAGAGGTACTTACTGAAAGAAGTGGTACCAGATATTAAATGGAGAAATTATGGCAGTAAGAAAACCCTTATATGTAAGTTCAGGAAACTTACAAGAGATGGACACTACTATGGTCGGTCAGATTGTAGATCAGGCTGTCTATCAATATTCATTAAGTCCTAGTGTTGCATTATCTGTTGTCGGTTCAAGTGGTACACTTTCGGCTATAACAGACACTAGAAAACAAGCAGGTGCTCAATCAACGAGTGCTAGTTCAACACCAAGTGAAGGTACTACAGCAGAACCAAGTACTGTTACAGTAAGTTACGATAAAGTAACTGAAACTAGAACAGCAGGATCGCCTACGGCAGATACTGGTAAAACATGGCCTGTGTATTACAACTCATCTGGTCAGATACAAGCAATGAATTTAACGGATGTAAAAGATACTTTTTTACACCCAGCAATTGATCTATTGGCTTCAGGATCAACAGGTACTCAACAAGGTGGAACTTATCACGTTTCAACAAGTGCTTCTGTTTCTGGATCAACTGAAGTATCAGGATCATCAACACCAATATTCATAGATACAAGAGCAGATACAGGTGCTTATTCTGCAGGTTCAATTCCTGAAACACAGGATCAACCTACAACTATTACAAGTTATTACCTACAAAGAATTACTGGTGCAGCTATTTCATATACTGAACCATACTTTTTAGATGGTTCTAATAACATCAAAGAATTTACAGCTGCTGCTTTTAATACATTGTTACAAGAATGGATGCAATACACAGCAGTATCATCTGGCGATGGTTATTCATTGGCTTATAACATCGGTGCTTCTGGCTCTGGTAATACTAGAGGTTCTGGTATGGTTGATACTATATTAGATGGTTCTGGTAACTATCAAACAAGATATGTAAATACAGACGACTATAGAGCACAGGAATTTCCAAATGGATCTGTGACTACAGCTGCAACATATTATTTACGAATAAATAAATCTTAATAGATTTATAAATTATATTATGAATTATGAAAATATTATTAACAGGTAGTGAAGGCTTTATAGGTCAACACCTATTTAAATTCTTAATAAATCAAAGACACGAAGTAATTTGTCTGGACAAAACAACAGGCAATGATTTACTTTCTTGCGACTTTAAATATTCTGTAGATTTAGTTATACATCTCGCTGGTTTATCTGGCGTTAGAGATAGTTTAGATAAATCGGAAGAGTATTGGATACAAAATGTAATCGCAGGTCAAAGACTTTTTGATTATTTCAAAGATACAAGAATCTTATACGCAAGTTCATCAACAGCACACGAACCCTGGAAAAATCCATATGCAATGAGTAAATATGCTTTAGAGCGTGTTGCTCCTGCTAATAGTATGGGTATGAGATTTACGACCGTGTATGGTCCTAATGCTAGAGAAACAATGTTGATACCAAGAATATTACGAAATGATGTTCCTTATATCAACACAAATCATAGTAGAGATTTTATACACGTTGACGATTTAGTGAGAGGGATAGATACTTTAATTAAATCAAATTTAAGAGGTGTAACAGATTTAGGTTCTGGTACTACAAACAATCTTGTAGAGTTAATTGAATACTTTGGAATTGACTGTAAACGTGTTGTGGGAGAACAAAACGAAAGATTGGATAACCTTGCTGATAATACACTACTAAATAAAATAGGTTGGTCACCTAAAATAAACTTATATGACTATATTAAGGAGAACAAACATGTTAACTGAAGAATATTTAAAAGATCATTTTATAACTGCTCATTTTATTGACAATGAAAGACAAAACATTGAAATATTAATGACAAACGAAGATAAGACAGCAACTATACCATACATTATTCCTTTTGATGAAAAAGATGTTAAGTATCAAGCGCTACAAACTGTTTTTACTGTAGATCAATTGCATGAGGCAACATATCAACAAAAGAAACAACAAAGAAAAGACTTTGAAGAAACAGTTTTACAAATTGCTAAAAATGATGGTCTTATAATGGATTCAAATAAAATTGATACTAAATTTTACCCTAAAGTAGTAGAAGCTATTTTTGGTGATGATGAAAATTTAGATCATATATTTGCGTTAAAACTAGCAGTATTTGAATTAAAAGAAATAAAAGATTCTAAACAAGAAGCTTTAAAGAAAAAGTTAAGACAATCAAAAAATAAAAGAGATATTATTGCTACTGCTTGTCAGATTTTAGATGGTGATATTTTTAATTTAGAAACTGATAAATCTTCAGTTTAGAAAATAGTCTGAATACCATCCAGTCCAACCTTCTTCCATTATATGTTGCATTTGACCAAGTGTACATATACTAAACTGTGGAGGTTTGTTGTACATATAGTCTTTAATTGAAGGACAGACTTTATCATACGTTTTATAGTCAATGAATTTATAGTACCATTCATCACTACCTTTAGTGTAGGTATCCACGTAGAAATCGTCTTGTTCTCTAAACTTATCCCATATGTAAGATACATCACCAGTCCATGATACTATAGATGAGTTTAAAGGTGTATGAGCAGGTGCTCTCCACCACGTATCATCTAATAACGTAAAATCTTTTCTTACTAGATTAGGTAACTTATCATAGATTACCATATCTAAATCAAAATACAAGTTCTCTCCATCTCGGAACTTATCGTACATCTGAAATTTGTTAAACCAATTACCATATAGGTCATCTTCTATAACTTCAAAGCTATCATACTTTAGACCAGAGTATTCATCTATCATATGTTTTAAGTTATCAACGTGCCATTGAGTAAACTTATTACCAAATCTACAACAAATAATCCGCATTTATTTTTCTTCCTACTCCTGTAAAGTGTACTACTTTTAATTTTTCGTTTACCTCTTTATCTAATATCATAAAGTCAGTATCAAACTTTTGCATATACATTTTATTGAGGTTTAAATTTTCAGCATAGTCATCTGTATATTTTGCTATCCATTGACTAGGTGTTTTAGTAAGTTTTGCTTTATGTTCTAATACTTTTAATTTAACATAGTTTTGTTCACCATAATACTTTTTATGTACGGTACCGTTATCATAAAAATGCAATTGCCAGTATTCGGGATTGATTGCAAAGTCATCCCATACAAATTTTAAACTGCCTGATTTAAACTTATAAAAACCACCATTGATACCTAGTTTGTTTTCCCACCATTGACCATACGTTACTAATTCATTATCTGATACAGGATGACCTAGTAATTCATCTATATTGTTTACTATGAGTTGATCTATATCCATAATGATTATATCATCACCTGGATTCTGATATGCAAATTGAGGACTAAAGAATTTTAGTTTATGCCAATGTTTTACTATATTACTATTATGATTATAAGGTAGGACTACATCTGCTTTGACATCTGTATCACTTAAACATACAAACTCAAAGTCTATTGATGAGTGTTTACGTAAACTATCATGTAGTCTTTCAACGTAATCAGGTGTGTAGAAACCATCAAAATATACTGTACATATTTTTAGCATTTAAAACCATTCACGGTATTCGGCAAGTCTTCTCCACACAAGGTCAAAATCTTTATTGATAGTGTGGCAAAGTACTGTTTCTTTAGGTATGAATCCTTGATGATATAAAAAGTAATGCCACTTGTTATCTAACCATTGTACAGGTACATTGTTTTCTTGTAGTTTAACTGAAAATAATGTTTCATTATCCCAACCAAAATATTGTCGTACTTTTTCAGGAAATATATTGTCTTCGGTTACCTGCGAACCTTGTTTTAAATCTGACATCATCTTTAAATTTTTCTCAAAATCTTTAAAGTAATTTAGTTTTATTAAATGTTCTTTATTGATACCTACAATACCTGTATTAATGACATCATTTTTTGTACTTAAACCTTTTTCAAATAACATTGCCTGAGCGTTGAAATATTTTGATGATGGACTTCTTATTGTTTGTGATGAATCTGTTACTGACTCTATTATAGTTATTTTATTATTGTTGTTTAGTACAGCTATACCTTTTGTTAAATCCCAGGCCTCAAAAAAGTTTTCATTTTTCATAGGCACAACGTCAAAATCTAAAAATAATATTTCATCATATTTTAAAGCCAATTCATACATTAAATGTATTTTATAGAAATTTATTATATTGTACATAGTAAGAAACGGATAAGCGTTTTTTACTTTATCTGACCATATTGCAAAATTTGTATCATACTCATACATAATAAAATCAGCACCTATTGCTTTAGCATAAACTTCTTTATAAGCACAAAGATCAGCATAATGTTTTGCAAATTGTTCCTTTGTTCTTATGTTCATAGGTGTATCACCTTCTTTTAAAATATTTTTATCATGTAAATCAATATCCTTTTCAGGTATATCAATGTACAAACTATAAATTACTCTTTTCATAATATCTTTCCTATTAATGTAAACCTTGTTCCTCTTTCATCATTGATCTCATCTTCAATAAGTACTTCGGTGTTTGTAGGTAATTGTGTTTTAAATTCATCGCCATTGTTTACACAATTTATATGTGTATCAATATTGAACATGTCATTTGATTGAAAGGCAAAATGTGCTGTCTTTTTCATTCTTGTCCACCATGGAACTTTACGTGTAACAGGCACACCAAATTTTGAATTGAAATATAGTGATTTAGGTCCTATAGGTCCCCATTCAGACATTGGTCGCATATGTTCACACGAAGTATTAATGAATAAATCTGTTTTCTCATATTCGTTTCTAAAATCTTTGAATATGTCATCTGATATAAAGTTTACATTTTCATAGTTGTAAAATAATTTATTTTTTGCAATCTTTATAACTCTATCGTCCATATCTATTGCTGTAATCTTTTTTACTCTAGGCGCCAATGCAGGTACTAGAATACTACCATACCAACAACCAAATATTGTTATTTCTGTTTGATCTGTTATTAAACCAAGTTTATCACAATGGTTTATAATATTCATTTTTGCATTAACTTGAGGACTACTAAAAGAGTCTAGTATATTATACTCTAAATCAGGCTCTTCTTTAATTGTATAGATTATTTTTTCTAATAGATTATAATCTATGTGGTTATTATGTAAACTTAAAATATTTTTTAAGTATTGTAATTGATCTCGTTCTATCATTTAATCCAACTCACTATATCTGTTATTGGTGGACATGTGTCAAGGCCTAATCTACCTTGTTTCTCTAACCATTGTTGTCTTGTTTCTTCAGCATATCCACAACTCATCATTAATATTGGTCTTCTTTTTACCCAAGTAAACCCTAAATCATGCCATTGTTTTACATCTCTTATAAAACATATATTATACGACACATCTAATCCTTTTTCTAGTAAATAACTTGATAGATTAGTTGCAAACATTCCTACTTCTAAAGCAATGTGATCTATAATTTTATTTACATATTCTGGATACATCTCATCTGCTGTATGACTACCATTATCTATTTGCATTTGATAAAACGCATTTGGTTTATGTACAACTCTGCTATGAAATGCAAACAAATAAGGATTTGTTCTTACGTGATTGTAGTTTGGATTGGGATTCTTTTTTGCGTCATGTGTTACTTTAGATAAACCTAAAGCATTTGTATCTTTGTCAACTTCTATATGATTTCTGTTAGATAGAGTCCATATCTTTTCTTTCCATTCTTGTTGTTCGGGACCATAGACATTTATTCTATATGCAAACATATTGTTTTTAGATGATGTTGTTATCAATGCTTTTTCTAAAGCTCTATCTATAATTTCTTTTGCTGGCACATCTTTCTTATAACTGATAACGTGTCTTCTTTTCTTTTTTAAAAGATCGTAATGTTTCATTTTCTAATTATCCAATCGTTAATAACTAACATGTTCAATGCTGTTCTTCTAAAAGTTCTTAATGCGTGTTGAGGTGTTTCTACAATAGGTTCCTGACAATTGAAACTTGTATTTAACAACATTGGTATACCTGTAATTTTGTAAAACTCATTCACTATATTATAAAACTTCTCATTGTCTTTTATATTTATAGTCTGTATTCTAGCAGTATTATCAACGTGTGTGATACCTGGCACTTTATCAGTTTTTACTTTACATATCCTAGACATATAAGGACTAGGGCCGCCTTTTGTATCAAAGTATTCTTTGTAATGTTCTTCTAACACTACAGGTGCAAATGGTCTAAAGTCTTCTCTCATTTTTATAGTGTGATTAATAATATTCTTTATATCAGGATTACGAGGGTCTGCTAATATACTTCTATTACCTAATGCACGATTACCACTTTCTGATTTACCTTGAAACCAACCTACAATAGCACCATCTGCTATTGCTTGTGCTACTTCTTTATAATTTACTTTTTCTTCTCCTATATACTCATACTCTTTGCCAGCATACAATTCTGATTTATGTATATTATTGTTTAGAGTATAATCAGCATGTTGATAGGCACCAATGGCCTGTCCTTCATCACCAACAGCAGGTGGTATAAAGACATTTTTGTATTGTTTTGTAAATTCTTCATTCATGTAACCATTGTAAGCAACACCACCTGCAATACATAAGTTATCACAAGTCTTTAATGGATATACATGTTCTTTTATTTTATCTAAAGTAAATTTTTGTAGTGTGTATGCTAAGTCATCTATGCCGTGTGTATCTACATCTATTTGTTTAAAGTGTTCTTGTTTCTTTTCAGTAATAGGACCATCAAGTATAACTTCAAAACATGTATAGTAATATCTACTAAACTTACCATATCCCACTTTACCCATAAGTTTACTTGCACCTAATGTACCAAAACCTGTAAGGCCAGACATATGATTCCACAACCAACCTATAGGTAACTTATCTGATAGATCAATTAAGTTTTCATCTTTATCAAAAAAGACACATCTAAATTTAGAACCTATACCATCTATTGCTAGAATATCTGATTGTTTGTAACCTGAATTTAAAAACGCATAAGCAGCGTGTGATTGATGATGATCTATAAAGTATATGCCACCTTCATAATAGCGATCCCATAGTTTTTTAGGATCATAATCAAATATTCTATCATGCCCTTTTAATACTGTATTCCACAATTCTTCTTTTGATTTTCGTATACCACCAAATGTATATGTAAATGCTAATATGGCGTCATTTGGTTTTTTAAAATAATCTTCAGTAAACTCATCATTTAATCTATAATCACTTACATTGAGTATATCTGATTGATGAGCATATGCCTCAGCGTGATATGGTAGATTGTGTTTAAATCTAGTTTGTCTTTCTCTTTGATTATGATACACACCATCATAGGTATTATGGTCATGTAAATTTAATGCTATAGAATATATCTTTTTACTCATAATATTTTTTCAGTTCAGGAAAGACATCAAACAAATTCATTTCCCATTTTGTGCCTTTATAGTATTTATCAATATTTAATAAGTATCTTATTGTGTCTTTATAGTCTAGTCCATTGTTATCTTCTTTTAATACGTTTTGTATATCTGGAAAATTAGCGTATTTAGGAATAAGCTCTTTTTTTATTTCTTCGGGTAAAACATTAGCACATAACTTCGCAGGTCCTCTTATATTAGACCAGTTAATTTGTCCAAATTTACTAGCTAATTTACTAGATTTGTCAACAAATAATTCTTTATAATTATCAAACCATTCTATAAGTTCATAAAATCTCATAACACTCAAAAAGGATACAGCACCATTTACATTTATTTGAACATTAGGATATTTTTTTATTTCTTTAATGTTCTTAACTATTTCATCCCAATCTGATCTACGTCTAATATAATTATTAGTTTTACCAATACCATCAAGTGATACTGTAAGTTCAAATATTTTAAAGTGTTTAGTGTAGTCTGTAATTTTATATTTGCCGTGTCCTAAAACAGACATGTTAGTTTGAAATTTTACATACATTTGTTTAGAGTAACCAGAATCTACTATTGCGTCAAGTAGTTTATAGTATTGTTTCATAACTAATGGTTCTCCACCAATTAGTTTAAGATTGTAGATATAAGGTGCAACATCTTTTATTTGTTCAATAACATCTTCCATGCTTTTATTTTTCATATCAGCCATTTTAATTTTATATTCATCTGATCTCCAACCACCCATATTATACTTTTCTCCTGTATTGAATATGTTTTGATCTTTTAACTCATTAGAATCCATTGTTTTAATTCTTGTTGTAGAGTCAAATGGATGACACATGTAACAATCTAAATTACATTGATTGCCAAATGCTTTAATTTGTATTTCAAAAATTCTATGTTTTATATGACCTTGCATAGTTTCTTTATATGCTTCAACTGCTTTACGCATTTCTGGCCATAAGAAATCATTATTACTTTGTATTTTTAGAGAGGCCTGTCGTCTGGATCTGCCATATTGTTTTTCTTGTTTGATACATGATTTACATGATTTTTTTGTTAATTGTAAATCTGAACCTGGTGTTAACATTTCATTTCGTAGTTGATTAAGTTTAGGGTCACTTTCAAACCAATCTTTTATTGAAGTATCTTTTATACTTGTTCCAAATTCTCTTGTTTCAGCCCAAGAGCATGGTGCATAATCACCTTGAATATTTGTGTATAGTAATTGAAAAGGAGCAGCACAAAAAAATATATCTTGGTTTTTAATTTGTTTTTCTAACGTACCTACATCAACTCCTGGGTCTTCAAACCATTTAGACGTATCTACTTTACCATCGCCTAGAAACTTATCTCCAGGACCGCCTTTAGTTAAATGTTCAGGAAGTTTACTCATCTATAAATTTAAATATATCTTCAAATGGTGCGTCTGTATCTAATTTTCTATTTTCAGGTCTCATTGTTTGCCATTTAAAGTAAACACCTTTACCTATTGTTTGCATTAGTGTGGGATAAAATTTTATAAAAGGAAAGTCTTTCCATGATTCTAAATCAGATGGGAAACAAACGTTATATGACGTATCCCATCCTCTATCTAAAGTTGCACCTGTTATTGCTTTTGCTAACATGCCTATTTCTACTGCACAAGACTCTCTATTACGTTTATCAATAAATTTAGGGTCTTCTAATTCCCATAGTGAGTCTGATTCTTCAAACTTCCACTTGTGAAATTCATTAGGTGGCGCAAGTCTTGGTGTTGTTATTAAAGTCCAAGGTGCTGAACGCATATGATATAGACCAGGATTTTCACTATGTTTTTTAGGGTCACCCATTTTTGCTTTAACGTCTGTATCAATCTTATTTCCTTCACATAGATTCCATAGTTTTTTACTACGCTCTGAATTAGGACCAAGAACAAAAGTCTGATAAGGATATGCTTTTTGTTTAGACGTAACTAAAGGGTATGCTGTTTTAAGTATTTCTTCTATGGTTTCTCTAGTTGGTATTATGTTTGTATCATAATGAACAACATGTTTTCTATTTTTTAATGAATCAGTTATACTCATAATATATTCGCATATTTTGATAAAGGAAAATGACCTTTAGGTTCAACCCATTCCATACATGTTTTACAATAGTTTTCATATTTAAATAATCTAAAATTCATCATCTTATCTACATTCTCCTGTGTGATCTCAAAGTTCTTTGAAACAATAGGATTGTTAGCAAACTTTTTACTACAATGTACTATATGCCTTTTCTCAAAATCAATAACAGGTACCATAGGAAAGGCAGCACACATCTTACGATCTATTTCTGCAGCTTGTTCATGTACTGCTGTAACATCATCTTTATTAGGTGTTCTACCATTAAATGATTTCCACATTGTGTTTTTATGATTTAACATTTTCATTTCTTCAGGAAACTTATCTTTGTATTTAAAGTAATTAGGTGTTTTTACACATAGAT
>Ga0209404_10001742_pt1 | contig 14230 bp, 25 predicted proteins | sample TroAtlMetagenome_2_FD_187447 | JGI IMG/M metagenome (GOLD analysis project Ga0209404, IMG submission 187447) | Marine eukaryotic phytoplankton communities from Atlantic Ocean - Tropical Atlantic ANT8 Metagenome (SPAdes) (version 2) | ecosystem: Environmental > Aquatic > Marine > Oceanic...
AACGCTTTATCAGATATATCAAATTTATTTTATCTCTCAGGTGCAGGTATAGTAGGCGCATATATGGGATTTAATTCAAAGAGGTTTTAAAATGGCAGACGAACCAGAAGGTAAATTAGAAATGGCAATTCGTGTATTAGGTAATGAATTGTTTGCATTTAAAATGACAGTAGATGATTTCAAAATGAAATGGGTATTGATCGGAGTAGTTGCTTTGGTTATCTTGCTTTGGGCTGTCGGTAACTTTGGTCCACAATTACAAGGACTGATCGATGGCTGAGATGGAATTCGGAGGAATGACCTTTAGAGGCGGTAAGATGATGGTACTTCTTACTGCATTATCTACATTAGGTGGTGCCGCATGGGGAGGATTCGAATTCTACAAAGACTATATGGACATGAGAGAAATTGTTCAGAATGTAGATGTAGATGAGATAGCAGCCGCTAATGATTTACAATTACAAAAACTAGATGATGCTATAGCATACACAACAGAGATTAGAGAAGATTTAGCCAATGATGTTTCACGTCTCGAAGGACAAATAGTCATTTTAGAAGAACAAGTGCAAAGAGCAGAATCTACGGTACGTAAACTACGTAATGAAGTATATACTAAACTTGATACATTTGAAGAGAGATTTAGATTAACTCTGAAAGATAATCAAGACACGATGGCAGATCTCAGAGATAAGATCAGTACAAACCTTGAGGAATCAGAAGCACGAATCAAAGCTACGCAAGCTAGTATAAGCAATACACTAGAATCTATACGTAATGATATGAATGAACAACAGAAAGATGTTACCGCATCTATACGTGAGATTGAGGCTAGTGCAAGGCTATTAGACAAAGATATAAGAACTGATATGAAAGCACTAGATAAAGAAATCTTTGAAAGACTACAGGAAGCATTAGATAATCCATTAGCTAATAAAAACTAGTGTAACATTTTTGTCACACATTTAACTATTTTGAAAAAAAGTGCGCTTCTCGCGCATTTTTTTATGTACATTCGATATGAATTAGTGTAGTATAATAATATAAGCAATGAACATGAAGGAGTTTATTATGTGGATGGAAAGAACATTAGGTGATTTAGAGCCTATTATTGACAAGTTGAATGAATTAATTCCTCTTGAGGGTTCAGTAGAATCACCTCGATCAGCTAACAAGTATCTTGAGAGATTTCGTAAAGCTCAGAATGCTGTGTACGATTGCTTTAACAATGGTCTTATGAATCAGCGTAAAGAGTTTGCTACTATCTTTGGTATGAGATATGCTGAAGTTCCTGTTCCTACTATTCGTAGTCAGATGGCTTTCAATGCACGAATCAACTGGGAATATGTTGAGGACGAAATCCATGCTGAGTTTCGTAGGATTATTGGGTTAGCAGCTGCTGAGCAGTTCGGTATTCATTATCGCTCAAACATGATCATTGCAAAAGCGATGGAAGAGGAGGCTGCTTAATGGGTGTTTCTGAAAAAAATAAAGAATTACTAGATGACTTATATTTCGATTATTATCGAATGTCATCTAGTGGAAAAGCAACTCTAGACTACATAGCTGATATAAAAGCTTTGACTGTTGAAGGCTGGAGTGCTTCTCTTGTAAAAAAATTAATCGAAGATTTATATTTCGATTGGGATAGGCTATCATCAAGCGGACAAGAAACGCTAGATAAAATAGCAGATAGGTTTGGTGTGTAATGACAGTATATTTGGATATGGATGGAGTCATCGCTGACTTCTTTGGTAAACTCGAAAACGATTTCGGTGCTGATCATTGGAAAGATATTAAGAATATCGAGCGATGCTTAAATGAGATTCGCAACACAGATTTCTTCTATGAGATTCCTGCGTTTGCAGAATCTGCAGATATCGTTCAACTCGTAAAAGAGCATTCAGATGGAGATTGGGGAATCTGTTCTTCGCCTCTTCGAGATGATATGTACAACTCTGCTTATTGGAAACGTAAGTGGCTTACAATTCACGATTTCATGCCTGATGATCTTGAGAAGCTTATCTTTACTTCTAATAAGCATAAGTATGCAATCAGTCGATTGTCTGGTAAACCTAACATCTTAATTGATGATAAACCTTCCAACATCATTGCATGGGAAAATGCAGGTGGAATCGGCATTAGGTTTCAGTGCAACAAAGATGATGTTGAGTATCTTGATGATCAATTGACAGATGTATTCAGAATGCATTCGTTTAAGGTGTGACAACTTGTCACATGTACAAACTCCTACAAATGTTGTAGGATCAATTATATTATGGAGGTCACATGACTATAGCAACTACTCAAGAAGAGCGTATGGCTCTTATCAAAAAAGCAGCGGATCATCTTAATCGTAAGAAAAAGATGGACGCGATAAAACGTAAGACACGTTCTATCAAGCCTCAGATTAAAAAGTCTAAGAATCTGACAAATATGTCTTTGCCTAAAGAGACTAACATCTATCAATGGACAGATGCGTCTAGTTATGCCAAAGAGTATTATGGCGAAACTATGTACGAAACTACTCGGTACGATAACGATTGGGATTAGTATGCATATGATTCGTGGTGTACAAGTTCATGGTAGCCGGCGTAAGGTTAAACGTAAACCTGGATGGAAAGAAGCCATGGCACATCACGAAGCCTTTCTCAAAAAGATGGGCGTAAAGGGTAAGGCATCAGATTGTCGATCAGAAATACCCTCATATAGAAATGACGGAGATTCTGGCGTAAAGACATCTGATGCCATACCTGGCACTTGTCCAAAGGGCAAGTCAAATCAATACACAGGTGACTATATCATTGGTATTGGTACTATGCATAAATCTAATAGTGTACCTGTTACACGTAAAGAGGATGCCGAAGCTATGGCAAAGATGAGACGATGAGTAATCTAACATTAGCATTAGGTTTATCGATGCACCTTGGTTTTGAAGGTGACTATAATCAGTTCCACCCGCACGTACGGTGGCAAGAACCCGCGTATATGGCAGGTGTCTTTCTTAATAGTGAAAATGACATTAGTGCATATGTAGGTCAAGAATATATGTTCAATGACTTTGGTCTTGAACTCGGAGTTGCTGTAGGATATAGCGACTTTCCTATAAAGCCTTTTGTAAGAGGCACATATAAAAACTTCTTCATTGCTCCTGCAATAGAAACAATTGTATATTCAGATCATGAGGAAGTAAAACCTGGTATTGTGATTGGATTTGAATATGGACTGGGAAAAGATTAAGCGAATCGAAGTTATAGATAATAATGGTAGACAGCTTGTAAGAGATAATGTGACTGCCGTACAATTTGATTTAGAGGATGACGGCGGAACATTAAAGATGTTTATCGATTATGAACCAGAAGAAGATTAATGTTTACAATAGAAAATGATATGGATGAAACTGTAATCACCGTTCTTAGTGAAATGGGTGGTGAGGATGTTTCTGTTCTCATTTATGATGACTTAGTTTATATACGGCAATGGAATGAGAAAACACAATTCTTTGACGTTATAACTATGACAGCGACAATGTACTACAAGCTAATGAAGGCTTGGACATTACCAGAAGGCACATACACATTGGAGGTGAAAGATGCTTACGAGAAACGAAATGAAAGAAATGCTGCTCACATCACAGTGTCGAGTGATATTTACAAAAGTAAACGGTGAAGAACGAAATATGGTTTGCACATTGCGAGAGGATATTATTCCTTCAGCAAGTAAAGACCCGATTACTCAGAAAAAGGTTCGCGATATTAGCGAAGAAGTTTTACCTGTATGGGATGTAAAGGCCGAAGGTTGGCGATCCTTTAGGATTTCTAATGTTGTTAGCTTTGTATGTAACGAATGACAGGTATTGATTATCAAATATTAATGTGGATTCTATTAATCATCGCATCAGGCGTTGCTTATATGATTGGTAAGTCATATGCTCAACGTCAGACTGACGAAATAATAGATACGACTATAACTATTCTCATAGATAAAGGTTTCCTGAAGACAACGATTCAGGATGGCGAAGAAGTAATTATACATCCAGATAATAAGGTGTGACATAATGTCACATAGTTAAATTAACTGTGTACAAATGCCTAAAACTGTGATAGAATAACATTATGAAGGAGAAATGTTATGGTTAAAATTCGTAAAAAAAGAAAGCCGATGACGGCTGAACAGCGTGCAGCTGCTGGTGAAAGACTAGCGAAGGCTAGAGCTAAAAGACAGGCAGCTAATCCACCTCAGTACAAATACATTCATGAGACTGTACTAGCACGTACAGAGGATGATCCCTTTCACTTTCGAAAGGTACAAGGTTGGATCAAGACTCAGCGTGAGGAACTATCTGTTGCTCGCAAAGATGTTCGCAATAAGTTAAAAGGTGGAGAAGCACGTGTTGCTAATCACCAAGCTTACATCCGAAATCTTGAGAAATACTTACGTGATGGAGACTATGTTGATGATTGCTATGGCGAGTATCAACAGAATAGAATTAAATGGCGTAGCGTTGTTCCAGCTTTTGACGCAGACGGAAATGCTAAACGTACTCATGGAGTATTTTACTCAGACATCGGAACAGTCTGGGACGACCTAACGATGGGAGACCTATGACCGAAGATTTTTTATCTAAATCTAAATTTAGCAAGATGATCGAGGAGGCTGTTGTACAGAAAAAGCTATCCTATATGGATGCTATCCTCGACATCTGTGAAAAGAACAACATCGAACCAGAAGATGTTCGAAAGTTTGTGAGTCCTATAATAAAGGACAAACTTGAGGCTGAGGCAATGTCTCTTAATTTATTGCCTAAAACAAATTCACTGGATGATAGTTTTTTTGAATAAATACTATGTACATTATGAATTATCCAGTGTATAATATTTCAGTAACATTTCAGCAAATACGAGGTAACATATGAGTTTTGCAAACTTAAAACGCAATCGCGATCAAATATCAAATTTATTACAAGCTGCCGAAGCAGTCGGTGGTGGTAATACAGAAAAGAAATCCTATGCAGACGAAAGAATGTGGAAACCAACGGTTGATAAAGCCGGTAATGGTTACGCAGTCATTCGTTTTCTACCTGCGGGTGAAGGAGTCGATGTTCCATGGGCCAGATATTGGGACCATGGTTTCAAAGGTCCACAAGGCCAATGGTATATTGAGAAGTCATTAACATCTATTGGATTGAATGATCCAGTCGGTGAGATGAACTCACTGCTATGGAACTCAGGTATTGAAGCGGACAAAGATAAAGCACGTACGCAGAAGCGTCGACTTCATTATGTCTCAAACATTCTTGTTGTATCTGATCCAGGTAATCCTGCCAACGACGGCAAGGTATTCATGTATCAGTATGGTAAGAAGATCTTCGATAAGATTATGGATATGATGCAACCACAATTCCAAGATGAAGAACCGGTAAATCCGTTTGACTTTTGGGAAGGTGCTAACTTTAAACTGAAGATTCGTCAGGTTGAAGGATATCGTAACTATGATAAATCTGAATTTGCAGCGAAAACCGCAGTATCAGATGATGATGCAGCCTTAGAATTAATCTATAATCAGATGCATGATCTATCTGAGTGGACAGATCCAAAGAATTATAAATCATATGATGAACTAAAGACTAAGTTGAATAATATTCTTGGAATGTCTGCACCACAAACAGTTGCCGCAGCCGTATCTCTAGATGAGGTTGCACGACCAGTTGAACCAGCAGCGGCTGTGAATCCTCACATCCCACAAGAACCGGTAACTGCTGAGCAGGTATCGGAAGAAGGCGAAGAAGACACTATGAGCTACTTCGCACGGTTGGCAAACGCTGACTAATTATTACCAAAGAGCGAGCGCATATAGTCTTTACTGTATGGCTCGCTTACATCTCCTGATGCAGTTAGGTTCGTAATATTTTGTGTTGAATTACCGCCAGTTGAAGAATTATCTATAATAATTGGCATATTTGCAGCACTTTCCATAGCACCAGCTAAATCTAATCCGCCTTCTTTTCTGGCTAGACTAATTAACTTTTGGCGTGAACTACTTCTACCACCAAATGCCTCGTTAACTATTTTATAAGATGGTAACTTTGTATTTCCTAACTCTTTTGCAGTTAGTATACCATCACCGTTTATATCTAAAACTTTAAGCTTATTTAATCTTTCCATAGTAAGCTTTTTATTTTTAGCTAAGAGATCCATCTTTTTAAATCTCTCAAGTTCAGGATCAACTGGACCTTTTTCTTTTTCAGGTTCTTCGTCTTCTATACCAAAAGCTTTTTTTAGAACTTTAGCTATACCAGTGAATACGCCGCTAAACACGTCTACTACTTTATTTTTTAATGCCTTAAATTGTTCTTGAATAAAGCCTTCTTCGGTGAAGGCCTTTACTGCAAAGTCGAATATCTTTCTTGGTATATCTAGAATATTCTGTAATGCAGAAGTAAGTAAGTCTTCAAAAGAAGCGTCTTTTAAAGCCTTAAATACGCCATCCTCTCCTACTTCGAATCCAACAAATTCTGCAACTTTAAATATTAAAGATTTTATAAGATCTGCTGGTGCTCCTAAAAAATTACCTAAAAATTTTCCAATAAAATCTGTACCTTGTTTCATAATATTAGATTCGTCTGTTGTCATCCAATCATCAAAAGCTGCTTTGAATGATAAGAAGAATCCGAGCGGTGCAAGTATTTTACCAAATACTCCGCCTATCTTTCCTAATAGACCACCGCCTAAGGCACCTATTGTCCTAAAGAATGTAAATATAGGCCTACCTGCTCCTTTTGCAAACTTAGCAATTCCGTCAGATATATTTTTAATAGGATTCATGATCCTACCAAACTGAAACTTAAATCTTTGAAATAAATTTTTCTTCATTAATTTAGGGTCAGGCTTTGCCTTTTCTACTAATTCGCCAGTTGGACCCAAGCCAAATGATTGTAACGCTGCAATCCTAAAAGCGTTCATTCTCATACCTATTTTAGTAGTTATAGGTGTCTTCTTAAATCTACCTTTTGAATCTCTTGATAATTCTCCAGCTTCTGTTAGTCCAAATGATAAGAACAATGCGTTTCTTATTCCTTTTGCACCATCGACTATCTTATCGCCCCAACTTGCCCATTTTTTAATACTCTTAACTGGTGTTAAGGCCCAGCCTCTTAATCCATCAGTAGCTAAAGTAACAGCTGCAATACCTGCGGCAATACCGCCTAAGTTGGACGTTAGACCTTTTAACAATGCCGCAGGATTTAAAAAGAAACCCATGCCTAAACCATCTTTTGATAAATTAGCAATAGGAGAAACGAAAGGTACTGCGCTGCCGCCTTTGCTTTTTTTAGCTTCTCGTTTGTTCTCTAGTCCTTGCCCTTGTCTTTGAAATTTTAATTCTGCAATAAAATCAGTTAAGGCAGTACCTTGAGCGTCTACCAGTTTGTTAGTTGCTCTGATTTCTTTGACTACATCTTTGAGGCTCATAGAGCTCCCAGCAGGTCCGGTTCCGGTTGACTTAACCATTTCTATCCCTTTGCGCTTGTTCTTTTTGTTCTTTTATATGTTCCATTAACATAGACAAATAAACTTCTCTTTCCCATGGTATTAATCCGTCTATCTCACTCAATGAATAATTATGATGCTGCATAAGCTGGAATGTAGAATCATAATATTGTGCTAAATTAGTATGAGATAGACACACTAGAAAAAAGACTGTATACCCCTCAATTCTGTTTTATTAGCATGTCCACACGAACAAGTAAATTCTATATCATGTGCCATGGCTGGTATATGTTCTATCCATTCACGTATGGATTCAAATTGAGTTGTGTTCATACTCTCTAAAAACTCATCTAATTCTTTAGGGTCTTCTTTTTGTAATTCAATTATAGAATCTTCTGTTCTTAAAGACTTCAAACACATTCTAATCATAGCAAATGTTGAAGCTGCGGTGTCGCCTGACCTAACAAGCTCATCTTCAAATAACTCAAGATAAGAAGGATGCCTTAATTCTAGTTCCATACCTGGAGCTAATTCAATAATGCTCTTTACATCTTCGTTTCTTTTGATACCTATGTCATCAACTGGTATGATTATCTCATTTGTTGTTTCACAGGCTTCGCATGGAAGACCTACTTTAGTTGTTTCACCAACCGATTTAGCTCTTATTTTAGTAAACAAATATTCAATATCATATGTTGTTAATTCTCTAGTATTTAATTCGTCTACTATACATGCTATAATCGTATCTAGTATAGCTTGGAGAATATGATCTTGATCCTCCGATTCCATTGCCAATAGTAATACTTTTTCTTCCTTCACTAAAAATGGTCTAAATCTTACATTTTTATTTGTTGATGGAATAGTAATACTATACTTTGGCGCTTCATTCAGTTTTGGCAGTGCCATTATATAACCTCATTAATTTACAATATTATTAATAGTATTTATTAGTGTTCCTACAGCTCTTGCATTACGCGTACTCGGGTTAACTGCAAAGTGTGAGCTTCTCCAATTATCATATTCAAATCCAACCGTTAATTCTACTACTCCTGGTTCGTTAGTTAATGCTATCTCTCCTAAAGTTACAGGAAAAGCATTTAAAAGTGTGCATTCGTAAATGACGTTTTCTCTTTTAAATATATCGATATCAATACTAATAGGACCAAGTCTTAAATCCGTGTCTAAAGCAAATCCTTTTCTTAGTTGTAATATTTGCATATCTCTGGCATATTCAGATTTATAATTAGGTGTAAAAGTATTTTGATTGACTATTTTATTTTGCCACATTTCAAAATAGTTTTTAATTCCATAATCATTCAATACTGTAAACTTCATTGTTACTTCTTCAGTAGCAAATCCATATGCAACACGGGTTTGTTTTACGCCTATCGCTCTATCTGATGAAAGCATTCTACGACTAGGTAATGTTGTCTGACTACACAATAAATTCAACTCTCGAGAGCTATATGCACCTAAGCCAGGCAATGTAATCAAATATTGATGCTGTTGAGCAAAGCCTCCTCTTGCTGAAGCGAGACCTTTCAATTCATTAATACTAGCCATTCTTCATTTTCCTTCTTGAGTCTGAATATATTTTACCTTGGCCTGCACCTCTCCATTGAGCTGCTGGCAAGAACGTAGCAATTTCCCATTCAGGTTTTTCAATTAAAGCAAATCTACTTCTGACTTGTGTTGTCAGATACCTATGAATAGTAGGTCTAAAATACTTTGATGGTAATCCATCACCACCAATTAATGAATTTAATGCTTTAGCCCTAGTGGTAGGAGGCAGATAATGCAAATTTAAACCATAGAACCCACCTTCTGCCATCTGTGTAATAACTACAAGAGGGAATGCATCAAAATATGGTAATGTTTGTCTATGCTTTGCATTATAATAAAACATATACATGTTACCAACTGGATTTCGAAGTGAGTCTTTTAGTTTTATTTGTTCTTGATTAAAGATTGTACCGCCTGTAACTCTACCAAGTTTACCTGCTTTATCTTTAAACCATTTAATAGATTCTTTTGTCCGCGGAGTTATACCTGCACGGAATGCCTGGATCTCTAAATCTGAAAATAGGTTGCTTTGTGCCATGCATCTATTTATACAGATTTTTTACGTTTGTATGGTTTTAGTGGCTTACTAGACTTTGGCATAATGCCCATCTTTTCAAGAGTATGCTCGGTCCATATCTGAAAACCATAACCACGATCTTTTGCGTATCGTTGTGCAGCTTTCCATTTGTTCTGATTCTTTACATATGTCAGACCTTCGCTAATATATCTCTTTGTCTTCCTGCCCGGGTACACTGGAGGTATGGTCTGATTTGACGGTTTAATCTCTACAAGAATTGTTTGGCCTGATTTAAATGTAATCTTGAGGTCCATGAAGTACCGATGATACTTCTTATCTACTTCATATAAGTATGGTATCACAGTCTCTTCGCTAGACCATGATTTCACATCTGCGTTCTCATCACACCATTTAAAACAATATTTCTCCCACATCGATCTGAAAACAATGTTAGTGAAGTCACCTCTGTACTTCTTAGGATTTTTAGGTTTGAATTTTCCAGAGTACGCCATGAAAATTGTTATAAATAGTGTAAATATTTATTTATAGGATATACAAAATGCCTCCACTTAAATTAGACATACATGATATAGGATATACATATTCCTTTCCTCCTAGTATAGACGAAGGAGGTGATTCCCTTACTGACGAAAAGTATAGAGCTGTGTTATCCTTTAATCCAGTAAAAGTAGATGCAGTTACAGTCGGTAGTTTAATAGGAAAAGATTCTTATTTAGGTAAAATTTTAAGTGGCGAAATAGCAAATTTAAGTGATTTGGGCGACGAATATAGAGATAGACGTCTAAAAAAAGAAAAAGAACAGGCAGGCTATCCTGGCTCAAGCAATACAGAAGATGCTAAAGCTAAAGCATTAGCTACAAGTTTAAAAGCAAAAAGAAGTACAGAAAATACTACTGTGCGTGGCAAAGGTAAAGATGATTTAGGATACCCAGATAATAGATATGTTCATTTGTATATGCCTATGAATATTCAACAAAATGAAAGTGTAGTAGCTGGGCCTGAGCAATTAGGTGTTGTAGGTGGAATGGTGTCTGGTACTTTAATGGGTGCCGCCGGCAGTAAAAGCGTTGCGGATATTGCAAGCTCTGCAGTTAAAGGAACATTTGCTGGTATGGGTGAGCTTATGACAGGTAAAACTGCACCAGAGTTTGGTTCGTTAATAGCTAATAGATTAGTAAGTAAACTAAGTACTAATGCCGGTAATGCAACTTCGTTAGCCACAAGAATTGCAGTAAATCCTAATACAAGAGCTTTATTCAAACAAGTTAATATCCGTGAATGGAATTTTGTCTTTCAAATGATACCTACTAGTCCTGATGAAACTAAAAGAATAGAAAATATAATCGACTTTTTTAGGACTGAACAATTACCGACTGAATTAGTTAGCGAGGCTACGGGTGTAGGTATGGCGTATAGATTCCCTAATCTAATGCACATTAAAGCATTATATAGAGACGAACGCACAAATCAGTATAAACCTATTCTCACTAGATTCTTACCTGCATACTTACAAGCAGTAGATGTTACATATAACACTCAAGCAATGTCATTTTATGAGGGTGGTAAATTTCACGATGCTACAATGAGTTTAAAGTTTGTAGAATATAGACCGTTAAATAAAGACGATATAGATGTTGAAAGAAAATATCTAGGTAAAGGCGACAAGATTAGGCACGGAGTGTAACATGAGCCATTTTAAACATTTTCCAAAAGTGCTATACAACTTTGGTAACGAAATTGAAGCAACAGTATTTCAAAAGCTTGGTACATATGTAGATATTATAGACCAAGTTAAAGATGATATAACAATATATGCTGATTATACTATTCTTGACGGAGATAGACCAGATATTTTATCTTATAATTTTTATGGAGATATACAATACTATTGGTTAATGTTTTATGTAAATGATCAGTTAAGAGAAGAAGGATGGCCATTAACTGCTAATGAAGTACAGGAACAGATGGAAAAATATTATCCTCATGATTATATAAGAACATTTGATAATTGGTTTAAAAGCGATTTCAAAATAGGCAATCGTGCTACTGGTAAACAGAGCGGAGCATTTGGTGATATTATGCAAACTCATCCTGATCTAGGGCAAATCATTGTAAGTAATACTACTAATTTTAATTTTAAAAGATCAGAAATAGTAGAAGCCGGATTTGGGTTCTTTAATCCTGATACAATTACAGTACAAGCTACTGATAAACAGTATAATGCAGTACATCATTATGAAGATGCATCTGGTAATTATGTAGATATAAATCCATTGCAAGACGCACCATCTAATCTTACTCCTATTACATTTTCTGATAGGTTTATAGAAGAAAACGAAAAACGTAAAAGAATTAGAATAATAAAACCTGAAGTAATTAATCAGTTATTTAATGAATTTAATAGAGCACTAAAATAATGTCCGGTACATATTCAGCCAGTGAATACCATTTCCAAGAGGTAGTATTAACGATTCCTGAAAGAGGAATTGAATTAGATATTGGACCTACTATAATCGAGCTAATGTTATACGAGTCTGTAAATACTCCTTATATTACAGGTTCTATGGTTTGTGTTGATACACAATATGTATTTGATAGATTAAGATTTGATGGCACTGAACGAGTAACTATTAATATTGCTTCTGACTATGACGAGGTTCTAACTAAAAGTTTTTTTATTACTCGTACAACCGGTAAAACTAAAGTAGACGAAAATACATATGCATATAACTTTTATATTGCAGAAGATATATTCTTTTTAGATGTTTTAAAATCTGTATCACGAGCATATAACGGAACACCTGATGAAATAATAAAGAATGTTTTATCTAATGAGTTTAAGAGAGAATTATCATTAATAGGTAAAGCACCATATCAATCAGCCTTTAACTATGTTTCTCCGTTCATATCTCCATTGGCTATAATAGATACTATACGTCGTAGAGCTTATGACATAAATGGTTTTCCATATTTTGTATATGCTTCTTTAAAAGAAGAACAGATAAGAATGAAAAGCTTATCTGAAATGATAGAAAATGAACCTATCAATAAAACAAGCTTTGTGTTTAGTAATGCTCAGAATTTTAAACTAGATCCAGTACAACAATTAATTAATGTAGAATCATTTGTAGAAGATAATACAAACGATACAATCGAATTATTAATTAAAGGTGCAGTGCAAAACCAGTACAATGTTTTAAATCTCAGTACTAACAAACGAAATCAACAGAATAGATTCAATATTACAGAAGCATTAGAGGCTGGTGCTAATAAATCAATATTTAATAAAGATTTTACAATAGAAGATAAAGGTTTAAATGACTTCGACCCTAATGTCGTATATAAAATCGTAAATCATACAACAATGGATGAGCTAGGATATCATGATGAAAGAGATATTGAACAACATTTAAATAGAGTAAAATCAACTGCACTTGTATCTGCATTGAGTAAAAAGAAAATAACTATCGGTACTACTGGCGTATATAATTTTTATCGTGATACAGTATTCATTGGAGAGCAAATTAATTTAATGCTACCACAATTTGAATCAGAGACTAAAGATACTGTTACAAGTGGTTCTTATGTTGTTTTAGAAACTAAACACGTATTTACTGAAAATAAATATAACATGTTTATGACATGTAGTCGCTTAACACAATCTAGCGATGAAACAACTGCAATTGGACCTAACAAATGATAAATTTTTATGGTGATAATGTAAGATGGTTTATAGGCGTTGTAGTAAGCAATGCAGACCCATTATATGTAGGTAGATGCAGAGTACGTATATATGGTGCACATAACGACGATGTAAATGAAGTACCTGAAGCATCATTGCCCTGGGCTTCATGTTTAGTGCCAACTACAGAAGATGGTGTAAGCGGATTAGGCCGAAGTCCTAATATAAAACCAGGCGCAATGGTATTTGGTTTCTTTATGGATGCTAAAACATCGCAGCAACCTGTCATAATGGGATCGATACCTAGAATAGAAGTACTAGATGATGAGAAAATAAGTTCTCAAGATGCACCGGCAATTGATGAAATAGATATACCTGCTGAAAGAAATTTAATAGATGTACCTACAAGAGGCACGACGTCGTCATTAGAATCATTAGTTGGTAGTAATAATACAGAAAAAGCATTTAATTTTCTTGTAGGTAACGGTTATTCTAAAGAACAAGCCGCGGCAATATGCGGTAACTTTATTGTAGAATCAGGCATGGATCCGACAAAACCATCTGATGTACCGGGTGAAGACTCATATGGTATTGCTCAATGGAACCCTGCAGCTGGCAGGTTGCAAAGACTTGAAGCATATGCAGCAGATAGAAACTTAGATTATCGTACACTAGAAACGCAGTTGCAATTCTTTCATTATGAATTTAAAACTGAAGGGTCATATTATGGGTATAATAAGTTCAAAGCTATGCATAGTATTGTAGATGCGACCACACATATATGCAATAAGTACGAAAAGCCAGGTACTCCACATCTGGATAGACGTATTGCAGCCGCTAAAAGAGTATTGGAGACTTATGGATGAGCGTAGATATTCGAGACATAAACCTCACGCTTTTAACTGCATTCAAGAACTCTAATTTTATTATAGTTGGAGAGAAGGCATTACAGGCCGCTAATAC
>Ga0209404_10001745_pt1 | contig 14200 bp, 10 predicted proteins | sample TroAtlMetagenome_2_FD_187447 | JGI IMG/M metagenome (GOLD analysis project Ga0209404, IMG submission 187447) | Marine eukaryotic phytoplankton communities from Atlantic Ocean - Tropical Atlantic ANT8 Metagenome (SPAdes) (version 2) | ecosystem: Environmental > Aquatic > Marine > Oceanic...
TATCCAGCGGTTGAGGTGTAGTCGTGTTGTTGTCAGCGAAATAGAAAAACTCAACCTCAGGGGCACAAAACATTTCGAACCCAGATTCTCTCGCTTTTTCAATATTTCGGCGTAACACTTGCCGTGGATCTCCAGCAAAAGGAGACCCATCTAGATTAGTTATGTCACAAAAAATAGTTCCCGACGGTTCGTCTTCAGCCGCCCATGGCAACAATTCAAAAGTTGAAGCATCAGGACGCGCTAAAACATCGCTTTCCTGTATGCGGCTAAATCCATCAATTGCAGAACCATCAAATTGCAAACCTTCATCAAATACTGCTTCTAGCTCTGCAGGGGAAATCGCCACAGACTTGTGCTGACCAAGAACATCTGTAAACCACAGACGAATTAATCGAACACCGCGCTCTTCAACTGTTCTCAATACATAGTCTTGTTGACTACTACGTCCTTCTTCCATACAACCAGCATGGAAGGAAAGACCGCTACGCGCTAATAAATTTAGAAACGTTTACACACTGTTCACATAAGAGCAACAAAAATGAAATCCCATCACACAAAAATGGGGTGTATACGACATAATCTGTCGGATACCGATTACTAACTCAGTAATTAAATATTTATATATAAACCAATCGCTTATAGCGCTCGAGAAAAAGAGAAGAAAAAATGGCAATGCGAGCTGAATACATTTGGATTGACGGAACTGAACCTATTCCGTATGTCCGATCAAAAACAAAAATTGTTCCCGATGGAACAACTGAATTTCCGATATGGGGCTTTGATGGATCAAGCACAAACCAAGCTCCAGGAGACAACTCTGATTGTGTACTCAGACCAGTTTTCTCTTGCCCAGACCCAATTCGTGGAGGCGGAGACGTCCTTGTACTTTGCGACGTATGTTTACCCGACGGAGATTTAACTCCTCATCCTTCAAACACACGTGCCGCATGCGTAGAGGCCTACGAAAAATATGCAGACCAGGAACCGATATTCGGGATCGAGCAGGAATACACCTTCTTTGTTGACGGTCAACCACTTGGATGGCCAACGGATGGATTTCCCGCCCCACAAGGACCTTATTACTGTGGCGTAGGTGCAGTTGAAACTGCCGGGAGAGACATTGTTGAAGCTCACACCACCGCCTGCATGGAGGCTGGTTTGACTATCTCTGGAACTAACGCGGAAGTAATGCTTGGTCAATGGGAATTCCAAATAGGGCCACTTGACACCGTTCGCGCTGCGGATGAAATATGGATTGCACGTTATTTGTTGTACAGAGTTTCCGAAGACTTTGGTGTAGATGCCTCAATTGCAGCGAAACCAATAAAAGGAGACTGGAATGGAGCCGGTGCGCACACAAACTTCTCCACCAACAAAATGCGTGAAAACTATGACGCAATCATCACTGCTTGCGAATCTTTAGGAGCAGAAGGCAAACCCGCAGAACATATCGCCGGATATGGTGTCGGTTCAGAAGATCGCCTAACTGGTGAACATGAAACCCAACGCTATGACCAGTTCAGCTACGGGGTTTCCGACCGCGGCGCTTCAGTTCGAATCCCCTGGCAAGTACACATTGACCAAAAGGGATACATCGAAGACCGTCGACCAAACGCAAACATGGACCCATATGTAGTAAACCGTTTAATTACAAACACTTGTTGTGAAGCACTTGCTTAAAGTCATTGCCATATGAGATGAACCCCGGGAGGTTTCCCGGGGTTTTTTCTTTTTCAAGACAAAATGTGACCCCTAACAAGTTCCTAACAAACTTCTCGTAAAATGATCACATAGAAAAGAAATGATTTAGATGTAAACAATCTAAGGAGATTTCACATGAAGAAATTTTTAGTAACACTAGCGGCAACAGCCACCTTCGTAGGAGGGGCATTTGCCATAGCTATGTGGTCACCAATAGGGACCGCTGGCGCTGAAGAAACAAACTTGCAACGCTCTGCAGGAGTTGAAAAACAACGAGACGGTATGAAAGTTGACCGTGGAGAACATTTTGCGGGTATTGCTGAAGTGCTTGGTTTAGAGGTAGAAGATTTGCGTTCACAGTTAGCTGAAGGCGCAACAATGGCTGAAATCGCTGGAGACAATGTCGATGTTTTAATTGCAGCGTTAGTTGATGATGCGACTGAGAAAATTAATGAGGCAGTTGCTGCTGAAAAAATGACTCAAGAAGAAGCTGATGAAAAGATTGCTTCGCTTGAAGAAAACATTACGGAGCGAGTCAACACCGCACCAAAAGACATGAGAGATAAACGCCCTCCACGTGGAAAAGAATTCTCTAAAGGACCACGTGTCTCAATACAACCCGTTCCGGATGCGGCGATTCAGAACCTAAGTGGAGTATCGATAACGGCAGCATAACGGCTACATCGTTTTCTGCTTAGAAATCGATGCGGTCTAAAGTAAATGATTTATATCAATTGATCCTGAACCATGGGATGTGTTGTTAGACCTTCTCGTAATTAGAAATGCTTTATATGGGTGGCGCATTGCGTCACCCATATAACTTTATGGAGCAGGACTAGCGGATAAAAGTGGTTGGTGTATTGTCTATGCAACTGACCGCAGCCCTAAAAAAAGGATCTCGTTATGATTTCTCGCCCGCTTGACGGCATCCGTGTCGTCGATCTCACTCATGTTCTCGCTGGGCCGTACTGCTCGTATCAGCTCGGCTTACTCGGCGCTGAGGTGATTAAAGTTGAGCCTCTTTCTGGCGATCTCGTCCGTCCGTGGAAGGGTACCCGGGAACAGGTCATGTCCGGCATGGGCACCGGGTTCATGGCCCAGAATGCCGGCAAACGTAGCCTGTCGGTTGATATCACCCAGCCCAAAGGAAGCGACCTCGTTCTTGAGTTGGCTACTGGCGCCGACGTGTTTCTTGAGAACTATCGCCCTGGTTCGCTTGCTCGTTACGGTCTTGGTTACGACGACGTCGCTGCGGTGAACGACACGGTGGTGTATGCCTCGATTTCGGCGTTCGGCCAGACTGGGCCGCACGGCCACCGTCCAGGATTCGACGATGTTGTTCAGGCGACATCTGGTTTTATGGCCACCAATAAGCGCGACAATGGTCCGGTCCGCACCGGCGGTCCAGTGCTTGACTACGCAACCGGCATGCACGCGACTTCAGCGATTCTGGCTGCGTTAATGCTGCGCGACCGGACCGGTGAACGCCAGCGCGTGGACGTCGCGATGCAGGATGTCACCATGTTGCTCGTCAACTATGACACCACTTCCGCCTCTCAACACGGCGGCGTTTCCGAACCGAATCCTGATATCGAAGCCCCGATGCTCGGACGGTTCGCGACCGCCGACGGCTACGTGATGCTTGCAGGCTACTTACCCCGCCACTGTCAGTCCATCGCCGCCGCCATCGGACTCGATGAATTTACCGACATTGAGTTTGATGACCTCTTTACCCGCGGCGACGAAATTCAAGCTCTCGTTGAGGCTCGTCTTCTAGAGAGGACTACCGACGAATGGGACCGAATCTTCGCTGAAGCTGGTGTGGTCGGCGGTGGTGTCCGTGAACTCGCCGAAACATTTGCCTCAGGTCAACCCGACGCCCGTGGCGTCACCGAACCGCTCAACACACCGGTCGGCGAAATCCACGTCACCACCAACGGTTACCGAATCAACGATCAGGTCTGGGGCCCTCGCTCAACCGTGCCGATGATCGGTGAACATTCTCGTGACTTGCTTGGCGAACTTGGTTATGACGCTTCCGCCATCGATACTCTCATCGCCGATGGCGTGATCCGCGAGGAGACCTGAGTTCGAGATGCGCTGGTCAGAGAGGATAGAGACTGACTTGAGTCGCCGCTCTACTGTCATCAAAACGGAACGCGGTGATGTAGAGGTTGCCCGAGAAGGCGATGGAATTCCAGTGTTGATGATTCACGGCAGCCCCGGCGGTTTCGATCAAGGATTGATGTACGGCCGCCACCTTCGTGATAATGGATGCGAACTCATTGCCTTGTCTCGCCCTGGTTTTCTGCGCACACCGCTTTCGTCGGGTCAAACGCCAACCGAGCAAGCCGACCTGTACGCAGCCGTGCTCGATGCCTTAGAGATCGATCAAGTTACAGTGCTTGGCTACTCTTCAGGCGGTCCATCAGCGGTACTTTTCGCAGCCCACCACCCCAGTCGGGTTAGATCGTTACTCCTTGATTCGGCGGTGCTAGAACACTACAACTTCTCTCCGGGCCTAGTCGAGCGGTTATTACTCTTCTCATCTTTTGGTGCATGGTTCTGGCATACGGTAAGTCAGCGCTGGCCGAAGGTTGCAGCGTCTGTTCTTGTTGACAGTAGCTCGACGGGCCTTGATAAGGCGCAGAGGCGAGCAGCAGTAGAGTGGATCTTGGATGATCAGGAGCGGCTCAAGGTTTTTAAAGGAATGTTGACTTCGTTAATTGCGCCGTGGAAGATACGGCGAGCAGGGTTCAACAATGACGGAGACAATGAGAACGATTTGGCACCGCTACCGATCGCGGAAATCACGTGCTCGACCATGATTACCCACGGGCTGAATGACGGCTTAGTCCCCGTGGAACTCGCTATACGAGCGAGCGAGTCCCTCAAGAGTGCTGAACTTGTACTGATTGATGAAGGTCATCACTTTCTGCCTATCGATCAGCATTTCCAGGCGGCAATGGAACGACGCCTCCAATTCGTTCGCTCCGATAAATGACTCGGACTCCCCATAAGACTCCTGAGTAACTGCCTTCAATAATGGTTCGGTAACCTTAAGTTATGGGAAACATACGAGTCGCACTTGCCCAACTTAACTCTGTAGTTGGGGATCTTGAAGGCAACGTTGAACGTATTCAAGAAGTTTTACCAAACCTAGATGACTGCGATCTAGCAATTTTCCCTGAAATGACCATTACTGGATACCCACTTGAAGACTTAGTCCTTAAACCAGGATTTGTATCTGATAGCCGTGCAGCAGTAGAAAAAATTGCCAAAGACAGCAAATCATGCGCTCTTGTAATCGGATTCGCAGACGAAGGACCAAATGGTGAGGTGTATAACGCTGTAGCAATCTGCCACCAAGGCCAAATAGTTGGCATATACCACAAGCGAGAATTACCAAATTACGACGTATTTGATGAAGCACGACATTTCTCACCCGGAAATAAACCTCTTCAGCTATACAAAATTAATGGTGTAAACGTCGGCATCGTTATCTGCGAAGATCTTTGGGTATCAGACGGACCAGCACAAGAATTTGTCCAAATGGGAGCTGAACTTCTTGTAGCAGTCAATGGTTCCCCCTATGACAACACAAAACCTGCTGCTCGAGAAAAACTCATTACAAACATTGCCGCATCATCTCAAATCCCGGTGGTGTACCTAAATCTTGTCGGAGGACAGGACGAATTAATTTTCGACGGCGGATCAATGATCACTGACTCGCACGGAAAGATCATGACACAAACAACAAGATTTTATGAAGAAACTTGTTTAGTTGACATAGACACTCCGAGCATCCCAACAACAGATTTTGCCACTCAACTAAGTCATGACTGGTGCGTAGAAGTATCAGAGGCAACAGATCGCACCAATAAATATGAACATTCACTGACTACCCCACTCAGCGCTGAAGCAGAGCTATATACAGCACTCGTGGTAGCTACTCGAGACTATGTGCAAAAAAGCGGCTTCACAGACATCTGTCTTGGACTTTCCGGCGGAGTTGACTCTGCGCTAGTAGCAACTATTGCAACCGATGCACTAGGTGCAGATCATGTACACCCTGTGTTAATGCCCTCGAGATACTCCAGCGACCATTCATTGAAAGACGCCCAAGATTTACTAGCACGTCAAGGAATTGACGCACAGACAATACCTATTGAAGAATCCCATCAAAGCTTCCACAATCTATTGTCCCCCTCACTAGGAAATGACTTTCCAGGGTTTACTGATGAAAATCTTCAAGCAAGAATTAGGGGAGTCTTATTAATGGCACTATCCAATGCTTTTGGATGGCTCGTCCTTACAACTGGCAATAAAAGCGAATCAGCCGTCGGATTCTCGACCCTATATGGTGACACTGCAGGTGCTTACGCCGTCATACGAGACGTATATAAGACACAAGTATATGAACTATGTCATTGGCGAAATAAACAAGAAGATACGCCAGTCATCCCGGAAAACATATTGACTAAAGCACCATCAGCAGAATTACGACCAGATCAACGCGACGATCAACGGCTCCCACCATACGAAGTTCTTGACCCCTTATTAGAGGCCTACATAGAAGGTGACCGAACTCGAGCAGAACTCGTCAACGATGGGTTTGATCGAGAACTAGTCGACCGGGTAGTAAAAATGGTTGATCTCGCAGAATACAAAAGACGGCAAACACCTTTAGGACCCCGAGTAACAACAAAAGGATTCGGACGTGACCGTCGTCTTCCTGTCGTTAATCGCTATGACGGTTGATTAATTTATTGGCAAATGAGCAACTAGATTTTATTTTTCTTATCTGAAGCGATTTAACAAAAATAAAAAATAGTGACAAACGTCACCATTTAACGTTGTTGTCTCTGTGACCGTGGGTATGGTGACGCCATGAAACGATTTATAACCGTTTCATGGGAGCCGGTTCAAAACCAAGAAAGTTTTGGTTAATAAACCGCCTTTAAAGGAGAAGACAGGTGACAAATAATCGGGTTGAAAGAGACGAAGAAGATCTTGTCCGTCTTTATCTCACCGACATTGGTCAGTACGAACTTTTAGATAAAGAAGATGAAGTTCGTTTAGCTAAGAAAATCGAAGAAGGCGTTGCCGCTCGAGAAGCTCTTGATAAAAATAATGGAGCCGACCTAACACCTGCAAAAAGACGAGAACTACGCCGGGCACTTATTAAAGGTGAACGTGCCACATCAGAGTTCACTAATTCAAATCTCCGACTCGTTGTTTCTATAGCCAAAAAATATCAAGCCTCTGGATTACCTCTTCTTGACCTCATCCAAGAAGGAAACCTCGGGTTAATGCATGCAGTCGAAAAGTTTGACTGGAGAAAAGGTTTCAAATTCTCAACCTATGCAACGTGGTGGATTCGACAAGCCATTACACGCGGTATCGCAAACACGGGACGCACCATTCGCCTCCCAGTTCATGCTGGAGACACACTTGCACGACTCACTAAAGCCAAATCACGACTTGAAATAAAATACGGTAGAGCAGCGACTTTGACTGAACTTGCAGCAGAAGTTGAGATGGAAGAAGACAAAGTTACTGAAGCGTTACGTTTTGCCGCAGAACCGCTTTCCTTAAGCGAACCTTTACGAGAAGACGGAGACGCAGAACTCGGTGATGTTGTTGAAGACAGAGGAGCACAATCACCATTTGAATCAGCAGCAACCTCATTACTACCAGAAGAAATAAGCCGCCTGCTTGCTCCACTAGATGATCGCGAACGAGAAATCCTTAAATTACGATTCGGATTAGATCGAGGAGAACCTCGAACTCTTGAAGAAGTCGGCGACTACTTTAATCTCACGAGAGAGAGAATTCGCCAAATTGAAGCTCGAGCAATGTCAAAACTTAGACACCCAAGCAGTGACACCGGCGCTCGCGATCTACTAGCTGTTTAATTTTCAGATTTGGCGGAGGTGGACGGGAATCGAACCCGCCGGACAGGGATCACCTATCCCACCCGCTTTGAAGGCGGGGGAGCCCACCAGGTACTCGGACACCTCCACTAGAAACACTACGAGCAAGTACGCCTGATCACATCCCGACAGAGTCGCGAAGCAAAATCAAGGCCTATATTGGCTATATGAAAAAGTTTTTTATGTTAGCTGCCTTAGCAGCTTTGATATCGGTAGCCGTTAAGAAAGTACGGTCAATCTAAGTTAGGTTTCCTGACGACCAATCAGTTTCTTCTCAGCAGCCATCATCTATGGACGCGCTAAAACTTAAAAACAGTTCATCTTTTAGCAGCGATGACATGCACCGTAGTAATTTTCTTCTTTTAGTAAGACTTAAACCTCACTGCTTAAAATTTCCCAACTTATTGTGATCATGGATAGCCACCAAGACTCATGTCGCTAAAGTCAATTAAGACAGAAGGATTGGGAATGACTCTTGAGCTTAAACGGACAACTTATTCGCCTTGGTTAGTTATCTCTGTTTTCGGAGAAATAGACATGGGTAGCTCACCAAAATTACGAACTGAGATTATTCGTGTTATCAATGAAGGGCATTCCAATCTCGTCCTAGATTTAACAAGCGTAGATTTTATTGACTCTGCTGGTCTTGGAACCATAATCGGTGGTCTCAGAAGAGTGCGCTCACATGGGGGTGATCTTCTCTTAGTATGTCCAGAGGAGAGAATTCAAAAAATATTTACTCTTTGTGACTTAAATAAAATATTTACCTTCTATTTAACTCATACTGAAGCGGTCGAAGATAATAAGGAAATGGATTAGTAATGAGCAGAAATGACTATTCATCTGGAATGGTTGAGCTGCGCATACCTGCTAAAGCTGAATATATACAGCTTGTCCGAACTGTTATTGGAGAAGTGGCATCCATTAATCCAAATCTTAATCTTGGAAGAATCGCTGATCTTAGACTCGCAGTCTCTGAAGCAGTCACAAATGCTTATAGAGAACATACCCGGCAAAATATTGAAGATCAGATTGTTATTCGCTGCGATTTAAGCAAAGGAAAAATTGAGATTGAAATTAATGATCAAGGAGCCGGTTTCAATCCCGATCAAATACCGACTCTCCCGGACTCAGAAGATCCCAACCGTTTGAACCATGAATCTGGTGTTGGGTTTTCTTTAATTCAGGAATTATCTGATGAGACAGTTGTTGAAGTAGGGGAACACGGAACAAAGGTGCGACTTATTTTTAATCTAAATGAGGCCTAAAAATAAGCAAATTTGAGAGTATGGGTGTGAGAAGGCATTTTCACCACTACGGTTTCTTCCGCATTTAACTTCTATTGATTTGACTATGGCACAACAAAAACCACATTCATCAAAAACTTGGCTCGGTAAACGAGAACCTTTATTGGCACGCCGAATTGGCTTATCAATGCAAAGATTTTTAGGTATCGAAGCTGCTGGAGGAATACTTCTTATCTTCGCGGCGGTGATTGCTTTGATATGGGCTAACTCTCCGTGGAGCGATAGTTATTTTGACCTATGGAACACTGAAATTAACTTATCACTCGGTGAATTAATTTCGCTCGAACACCATGGTCACGCCCTTACTCTTGGCGAATTTATTAATGATGTTTTAATGGTCTTGTTTTTCTTTGTTGTAGGACTTGAAATTAAAAGAGAGTTAGTCACAGGTGAGCTGAACACTAGACGCGCAGCATCGTTACCTGCTACAGCGGCAATTGGAGGCATGGTTGTTCCTGCACTTATTTACTTTGCATTTAATCAATCTGGTGAAGCAATGGATGGCTGGGGAATACCAATGGCCACAGACATTGCATTTGCAGTTGGAGTGGTTTCTCTTTTAGGTAATCGAGTTTCAACTTCTTTAAAAGTGTTTTTACTAACCCTCGCAATTGTTGATGACATTGGCGCCATTCTCGTTATTGCACTCTTTTATACCAACCAGTTGTCGGTTGGATGGTTAGTAGCCGCGGTTCTTGCGGTGCTTATAACTATTCTGTTTAAAGTTATAAAAATTTGGTACATGCCTGTATATGTAATTCTCGGTGTTTTCGTGTGGTACGCAATTTTTCAATCAGGAGTTCATGCCACGATTGCTGGCGTCATCATGGGATTATTGGCACCCGCTCGACCTCTCTTGGAAAATGAGGAAGAGGTTGAACTACTGAAGATGCAGAACATAGATGAAGTTAGAACCCAGTCGCTTTCAAGGCTCGCCTTTCAGATAAAAGAAACTGTTCCAGTTACCGAAAGATTACAAAACCTCCTTCATCCATTAACCGGATTCATAATTCTCCCTCTTTTTGCTTTAGCGAACGCAGGAGTTGTATTAAGTACAGAAGCGGTAGGTGATGCAGTTTCATCTGGTATCACGCAAGGCATTGTGGTCGGACTGGTGGTTGGGAAGATCGTCGGAATTACATTATTTACACTTTTAGCTGTGAAAGTTGGGCTATGTACTCTTCCACCCGGAACCACTAAACGACATATTGCTGGGATTGCTTCAATTGCTGGAATTGGTTTCACGGTTTCAATGTTTATAGGCGGGTTAGCATTTGATAATGCAATGCTTCAAGACGAAGCAAAAATTGGAATCCTTTTTGCTTCTGTTGTCGCAGCAATCATTGGAACAGTAATCCTTTATAAATCTTCTGAAAGAGAAGTAGTTTCTGAAGATGACGCAACGACGGAGACCATTTAATGTCAAAAAAACTTGTCATTGTTGAATCTCCAACAAAAGCAAAAACTATTTCTGGCTACCTTGGCCAAGATTACGCCGTTGAAGCATCTGTCGGCCATATTCGTGATCTCCCCCAAAAAGGTCAAGCCATTGATATCGAAAATAATTTTGAACCCAAATGGGAAGTAAAAAATAAAGAACAGGTTTCAAAACTTAGAAAACTTTTAAAAACTGCAGACAGCCTGTACCTCGCTACAGACCTTGATAGGGAAGGCGAAGCCATATCAGTGCACCTTTTTCAAGAGTTTTGGAATGAAATAAATAAGAACTCAATACCCGTTTATAGGTTACGCACTCCAGAAATTACAAAAAGAAGCATTCAAGCAGCTATCAATGATGCAGTGCCCTGGACCCCAAATGGAGATTCCTCTGAAATCCCTGAAGAGGTTAAACCTGTCTTTGAAGCATATTTAGCTCGACGAATACTTGATCGTCTTTATGGTTTTGAACTTTCTCCTGTGCTTTGGAGAATGATTTCAAAAGGCTTATCTGCAGGACGTGTTCAAAGCGTCGCTACCAGGCTTGTAGTTGAACGAGAACAAGATCGTATGAGATTTAGTTCCGCAGAGTATTGGGACCTAAAGGGAACATTAGTAACAAAAGCTGCAGAAACTTTTAATTCATCTCTAATTGAAATTAACGGAAAACGTGTAGCTACAAGTAGGAACTTCAACGAGAATGGTGAGGTAACAACTGATCAAGTCGTGGTCTTAAATAGAACACAGACCGAGGAAATCACAAAAGATTTCACCGGGGCACTATTACAAGTTTCTTCAGTAACCAAGAAACCTTTGACTCGCCGCCCCATGCCTCCATTTATTACCTCAACTTTTCAACAGGCAGCATCAAGCCGGTTAAAAATGTCGCCTTCAATTGCAATGAATGCAGCTTCTTCCTTATTCCAAAAGGGTTACATCACGTATATGCGAACTGATAGCACAACTCTTTCAGTAGATGCACTTAATGCCGGCAGAGCAGCAATAAAAGAAAAATTCGGAGATGGCTACGTACCTGATGCGCCTCGGTCATATAAAGGAAAAGTACTCAATGCTCAAGAGGCGCACGAGGCAATTCGACCAGCAGGTGAACGATTCAAAAGCCCTGAGGAAGTAGCGGGAGAAGTTTCACCTGCGGAGGCAAAAGTTTATGAAATGATCTGGCAACGAACAATTGCCTCCCAAATGAATGATTTTGTTGGTGAAACTACTCAAATTCTTTTAAAAGCAAAAGATGGGAAAGAATCCGAACTTACTTTTTCAGCATCAGGAACAGTTGTTATTCATCAAGGGTTCAGAAAAATTTGGCATCAGAGCACTAATGATGAAGATGAAGATGAATCCGAAATGATTCTCCCTGACCTTCAAGAAAGTGATGAAGTCACAATCAGCGAGATTACTTCAACCGGAAAAGAAACAAAGCCGCCGAATAGATTTAGTGAAGCCACCTTGATTAGAGAGTTGGAAGATTTAGGAATTGGAAGGCCTTCTACGTTCGCTTCCACAGTAAAAACTATTCAAGATAGAGACTATGTTTGGAAAAAAGGATCAGCACTCGTTCCAACTCTTGCAGCTTTTGCAGTAACAGAACTTCTAAAAAAACATTTTCCTAAATTAATTGATTTTGATTTCACTAAAAATATGGAAACAGACCTTGATGCGATAGCTGAAGGAGAAGTTAACTGGCAAGACATGCTCAGCGACTTTTATTTTGGATCCAGCAATGGTGAAGACTCCGGTATTCATGACAAAGTCACAAACCGGCTTGGCGACATTGACGGAAAAGCCATTTCAACAATTTCGTTAGGTAATCATCCAACAACGGGAGAACCAGTCGACGCATCCTACGGAAAATTTGGACCTTACGTCCGCACCGGAGAAATAACCCGATCTATCCCCGATGATATTCCTCCAGATGAACTAACTGTAGAAAAAGCAATTGAATTTCTTGACGCTCCGACTGAGCGTCATCTTGGCGATGACCCGGAAACTGGCCTCCCAGTCATTGTGAAATCTGGAAGATTTGGACCATACGTCTCGTTAGGCCGACCTCCTGAACCTCTTAAACGTTCTCCAGAATTGCTTGCACTTTCTGCTTTAGGGCTACATCGAAAAGAAATCAAAGTGGCCTTAAATTATTTGAAACTTGCACATGGTTCGATTGATGAGAAAACAATTCGTCAAATAATTAATATTCCAAAAAGAGAGGGACTCGGTAAAGGCACCCTTGACAAAATCAGTAATTTTGGGAATGAATCAAATAAAGATTTTCTTGATGCTCTAGAGAATGCTGCTGAAGTCGGAATAAAAGGTAAAGCGCTTGAAAGTGTAAAAAGCTTCTTGAGAGTAAAAAAGAAATTAGAAAAACTCTTTCCAGAAGGCCCAGCTGTAGTGGTAGAAGCTGCACTTACGACGTCTTTACGTAAAGAATTAGTAGCGAAAGATGAAAATCGATCAGAAAACCTTGATTCATTAATTGAAGCACTTCAAGGATTTTCAACTGAAGAAATTTCAGGTGCTGACGCAGTAACAAATGTCATTGATCAACTTGAAAGTCTTAAGTCTGTAGAAGATGGACCAAAGCCAAAGATGGCTTCTTTATTTCAGACAATGACACCGGAACGAATAACTTTTGAAGAGGCGCAAGAGATTTTAAGCTTACCGCGCACTGTAGGTGTAGATCCTAACGATCAGGGAACAATCACCGTGCACAATGGACGCTTCGGGCCATATTTAAGAAAAGAACTCCCTTCTGACGAAGGAGATCCTGAAAATAGTGGACCTGTTGACACACGTAGTCTTGATAACGAGGAAATGTTATTGACAATTACTTTAGACGAGTGCCTAACTCTCCTATCTCAACCGAAAAAATTTGGACGTAGAGGCCCTAAACCTCCACTAGCTCAGTATGGGAAAGATCCCGAATCCGGAAAAGAAATTACATTACGTGAAGGAAAATTTGGTTTGTATGTCTCTGATGGCGAGTACAACGCTTCTTTAAGAAGAGGTGACTCTCCAGAAACTCTTACTGAAGGAAGAGCTCAAGAGTTACTTGCAGAACGTCGCTTACAGGGTCCGGCAAAGAAAAAGAAAAGCCGTTAATTTGAAGAGTCTGTACGTCTCGTAAAAGACTGGTTTACAGTGGAAGAGATGTCAGAGCACCAAGACGGGATCCAACCAGAAGAATTAAGTAATGATTCTGAGATAGGTAAAACTCAGGATGGATTCCAGACGCGTGTATTTGGAACACCTGAATTCTTTCGACTTTGGTTAGCGCAAGTTGTTTCTGCCACAGGAGACTGGCTCGGATTACTTGCTATAAGTATTCTTGCGATTCGAGTTGGGTCAGGTTCAGAAGGAGCGGCACTAAGTCTTGTTCTAGTAGCCCGTATCGCTCCTGGATTTTTCTTCGGGCCAATTGCAGGAGTGTTGGTTGATCGATGGGACCGAAAAAAAGTAATGGTGCGTTGCGACCTCGGCAGAGCAGCAGTAATGGTTGCGTTACCATTCGTTGACACCATATTGGGTCTCGTTATCGCATCTTTGATACTTGAAGCGTTAACTATGTTGTGGTCTCCAGCAAAAGAAGCCTCCGTGCCTAACTTGGTTCCCGCAGAGTACCTGACAACAGCGAACTCGCTTTCAATGATCGCAGCATATGGAACTTTCCCAATTGGGGCAGGTTTGATGGCTTTGTTCGGAAGATTGTCTACAGCACTTTTCAGTTCAGAATGGGCGGATGGTTTTCGACTCCATGAGGAAGGGTTGGCTTTTTATGCCAATGCTCTCACTTTCCTTGTT
>Ga0209404_10001746_pt1 | contig 14193 bp, 14 predicted proteins | sample TroAtlMetagenome_2_FD_187447 | JGI IMG/M metagenome (GOLD analysis project Ga0209404, IMG submission 187447) | Marine eukaryotic phytoplankton communities from Atlantic Ocean - Tropical Atlantic ANT8 Metagenome (SPAdes) (version 2) | ecosystem: Environmental > Aquatic > Marine > Oceanic...
GGTGGACATCATCAGAACTTCATTGATGGAGTCAAGACTAGAAAAGAATGCATCTGCCCTGCAGAAACTGGACACCGTTCGGCTACTCCAGGACACCTTGGCTATGTATCTGACAAACTTGGTCGTGCCATTAAGTGGGACCCAGCTAAAGAACAGTGTATTGATGACCCAGAAGCTGAAAAGCTGTTAAAAACAGTGAATTATAGAGGGGATTGGAAGTTTGGTTAAACTTCGATTCTAGATTAAAATTCAAAAATAAGGGCCCGTCTTAAACAGACGGGCCCTTTTCTTTTGTCTATGTATAATTATTTATTCCAACCGTTATCTTCTATCAAACCTTTGAGAGCATCAACACCTGGATGGTCAGAAGGCATGAGCTTATGTTTCACAAGAAATTTAACTGCGTTGTTTAATTGCATAACGTCTCCCTTACGACCCTCTGGTTTTTCTGAAACATCATTGACGAATTGCTCACCCAGTTTTTCTGCCTCTGCATGGGCCTCTGCATTTTCTTGATAGTAAAGTGACTCCATTAATCTTAGGAGTTTATCTTTGCCTTTCTTAGTCGATGCGTCTTTACGGATTTTTGCAGCAATCTCAGCTCTTTTCTTTGAGGTTGCTTCTGGAGACAATTTACCATCAGTGCCTCCATCAACAGGTCTTTTTCTTAAGTCCCTATACCAAATATTGCGAAACCTTACTGGGTTTCCATGGTCTTGAAGAGAAAGTGGTCCTTTCTCAGGGAATGCTCTAGATTTTGAGCGGGCTCTGTGTCCTCCTCCTCCTTCAAGTGGTGTAGAATCTTGGACAACAACGCCATTAATGAGAACCGTCATGGATCCTTCATCTACCACTTTTCCATCCTTAAGAATGGGTCTTCTAAAAATGATATCATAGCTTTGCCACTTTCCTGGTGCATTAAGTGAATTAGCCATTGGTGGCATAACGCCATAAATTGATCCTGCAAAACCATCCGGATATGTAGGGTTATTAAAATTATCAAGAACTTGGACTTCGGTTTTGCCCATCAAGAAAACCCCACTATTGCCTCTTCCTTGACTGCTACCAACAATCTTTGAAGGAGCGGACCACTCAATATGTAATTGGCAGTCAGAAAATTCTGCCTTCGAAGCTATTGTTCCAGCTCCACCTACCGAAATTAGTGATCCATTTTCTACCTTCCAATCCTTCTTACGCTTGGCGTTAGTGTGAGACCAATTTTTTGTAAATGATTCAAGTGAACCATCAAATAGCACTACTGCATCTGAAGGAGCTCCCCCAGGATTTTTTGCAGGCTCAACTCTTGGTGGCTGAGGCCTGTTATTATCATGTATTGCCCAAGGGTGAGTATTGTCTGGCGGGTCTCCATAGAATTGTGCAGAGCAAAACGGCTGAATGCAAAGAAGTACAAATAGGAAAATAAAAATCTTCGGGTAATTTTTTAAGTCTGATTTCATGGTGATTTTTTAGCCGATAAAGTCAATTGTGGCAAGTTCTGAGCCCATAATCCTTAACTCCGTATTTTTTACATAATTTAGAATAATTTATGGTGTTTTTGCTTTTTTATAATGAAGCATTGATGCAAAATATTTGAAATAATTTGTATAAAACGTCATTAAGATGATTAAAAACACTCTCAAAACATTATTGGTATCCCTTCTGGGAATTTCTTTATCTAGTGCAGCCGATACTCTTTTTCTCAAAGGGAAAGATGGTCCTGGCAAAGGGAAGCACATTGTAATAATAACAGGTGACGAAGAATACCGATCTGAAGAATCAGGCCCTATGTTGGGCAAAATTCTTTCTCAAAAGCACGGCTTCGATTGCACTATAGTCTTTTCGTGGACTGAAGGATACATTGATCCAAACAATCAGAAATCTCTTCGAGGTTTAAAAGCTCTCAAAGGTGCTGATCTGATGATAATTGGAACACGCTTCAGGCAACCGCCTAGCACTGAAGCCATTCATATTACAAACTTCCTCAATAAAGGAAAACCGGTGATTGGTTTCAGAACTGCGACTCACGCGTTCAATGGAGGTAATAAGTTCGGCGAAGGACCTGATGCGATTGGTTTTGGCGCATTCGGTAGAAAGGTTCTTGGAGAACAATGGGTTAACCACCATGGGGGACATAAGAGAGAGGGTGCTCGAGGAGTTATTGAAGCAAAAAACAAGGATCATGAAGTTTTGAATGGTGTAGTTGATGTTTTTGCTCCATCAGATGTTTACGGTGTACGCCACCTCACTGATCAAGATACCGTTTTATTGCGTGGGGCTGTCACTAAAACTATGGATCCTAAATCTGAAAACGTTGATGGAAAAAAGAATGATCCTATGCAGGCATTGGCTTGGCTTCACCCCTATGTTGCACCAGATGGTAAAACTAAAGGGCAATCCTTTTGCACAACTGCGGGAGCATCTTGTGATTTTGTAAGTGAGGGCTTACGCCGTATTGTTGTTAATGCTTCTTATCACTTAACTGGGCTTAAAGTTCCAGCCAAAGCTGATGTCGATTACGTTGATCCTTTTTACCCAAGTTTCTACGGTTTTATCAGAGACAAGAATTGGTTTAAGGGACTAGATATGCAAGCTGAGGATTATGGTCTTGGAAAAACTCCTCACGCTCCTGATCCTCCAGGAAGCCCTGCTTGGCCTCACCGACCAACACCAAAAAAGGGTTAATTTACTTTATACCCAATAAGTATTCAATATGAGTGCGCACGATTTTACCCATCGTGTCAGCATTTTGAAATATCTTTGTTTTATAATGATCTGCTAACTCCCTATTAAGCTGTTTGGTTTTTTCGGGAGTCGATAGCTGCTCTTTTGACATAATATTTAGTAACGATCCTACTCTCCTTTCTGCGGTTTGATAACGTCTTGATATTAAGGTTCTCTCCTCTTTTTGGTACTGCTCAATAGTTTCTTGGTTAAGTAAATTCATAACCATTTCAACGATTGGATAATTATCAGCAAAAAATTGGGCAAGATAAATTTTACGCCTACCTTCATATGACTGTTGATCAAAATCAATAGGTCGAACTCGGTACTGCACTTCTTCAAAATCAGGTGTCATATCTACGACATAATTCACAGATCTCATGTCACCGAGCAATCGCACAAAGCATCGTTCATTAAATTTGACAAATTCTTTAGCAACGCGCACAGCATGAAGGTCCTCTTTTTGTAGTAGGTCTCCCAAAAATACATTTCCAGGTAACCCTGCTATGTGCTCCTCAATTAATGTGCCTCCATTAATAAGATAATTAATTCTTGTGGGTGAAAGAATATGCTCTAATTCGAGACCATATATTCTAGATGCATCAGCAACCTTAACATAATAGTGATCAAAGTTATCATTGTATCGATTAATGATTCTAATTCTGAATGGTCTAGAATTCCCAAAAACTCCAAAATCTATCCTCTCCACATCTAAGTGCTTAGCCTTCTGAGAATTCCCGCCCATCTTAAGATCAGCATAAATTCTAGTTAGCTGAGGCCTTAACTCTGCCATCTCATCTGGCTTGTACATAACTGTCTGCCAATTTGTTTCAGAGCCATCAGGTGATTCATATTGAATTGCTTCATTGAAACGATGAAGATCACTGTAAATCTTAGGAACGCTTTCTAAGTATCTACCATATTCTGATAGATAACCTTTTAAATCAGGACTTACTGGATAGGTTTTTTTCCTTTTAGAAATTTCCATTTTGATTAGGGCGTCTCACTTAAAGTTTCATCGTTACTACTAAACTCCTGAGATTTTTCTTTCATTCGTCCTTCAATGGCAACTTTCAAATAAGATCTGAGATTAATCGCAATAGGTGCCATGGAAATTAATATCTTACTTCCAGACTCGCAGTCTATATGCATGAATTTCATGTCTTCACTGACAATGGCTTTATCCATCTCAGACCAATATATCATCCTAAAGTTTTTCACCGGAAACCAGAATGGAAACAATTCCAAGCCTAATGGGGTAAGGATTATGATAGCATGCCGCGTACAATGAACTGCGACCCAAAAAAATAGAATCGCGAGAACAATAAAAAACGTACTCATAACAATTGGAATAATTAATTCCGTAGTTTGAGAAGATTCCAAATAATCAAAATAAAATCGAAACCAAATAAACCCTGCCATACAAAAGCATAGTAGGCTTACAGCTACGAAAGTAAGACCCTGACGAGACCTAGTGAAGCGTAGCTCCTTTTCAGGCTCCGTAATATTTAGTGGTTTGCCCAAGACGATAAATTATCTAATGCAATCATAGCATGATCATCTGGTCATTTCCATAACGTTGAAAATGATTACAAAAAACTACTCTTCTTTAGGTTTTTTAACCTTAAGATCCTGTTTTGCGTTGATAGTAGACCCATCAATTGCAGGTAAACCGAGTAAATAAAGGGCTAAATTACCTGCATCCCCATTACGAATGGGCTGAGGTTCAACGGAATCGTATTTAGGTCTTTTTTCAGCAGGGTTTTTCCTTGTGCTTGGATTAATATCATAAAGCTCTAAACCGGCTCCGACTCCTGCCCCCCAAACGTAAAATGGAATGGTATAATTAAGCTTATGGTCTGATTTTGTATGCGTTTTGGTTTCAAGCCGCCCTCCATGATCTGCTGTTAGAATTAATGCTGTTTTACCCTTAAGCTTTTCATTAGCCTCTATGAAATCAAAAAGTTTTCCTACTATCCAATCCATTTTCGCAACTGCAGACATATAGATTGATTTAGATGATATCTCCCAGCCGTGGGCATGTCCTGAAGTGTCAGGGTCTCTAAGGTGAAGCATACTTAACCCGTATGAATTCTCCGAAAAAGAATCTGTAAATGTTTTAATGAGCTCCTCTGTTTTATCATTATGATGATAAAAATCTAATTTATCTTTGCCATTATCTTCTCCAATGCTATCAGGCCTTCCACTTCGTTCATTGTAGCTAAGATCGTATAGAACAAACTTATCTTTACTGCTAAAGAGTCCCGTTCTGATCCCGTGATCGTGAGCAATATCAAAAGCACTGGCCACGTAAGCTTTTTTATTACGATGTAAAATTTGCCCCAATTTGGGAGTTGAATTTTCTGTCCAAGCGTGTCCAGCCTCACCAGTTACACCTCGACCGGTTAACATACTAGTATGGTTTGGTAGCGTAATTGAATAATCAAAATCCGTACGGGCATTATGAGTATGAGCTCCCTCACTAATGAGTCGATAAAAATTTGGAGCCCATTTTTTTCCTAAAAATTCAACAGCATCTGGACGCAATCCGTCACAACTAATCAAAATTACATGCTTTGCTTTGGGTTCGTGATTGTCTGCTTTCAGGGGGCTGAGAACTGAAAACGCCATAACCAATAAGGTTAAAATTTTATTTGGGGATTTCACAATGAGAAGGGTTAGTTTAACCCTTTAATTTAATTATTTATAAGAATATTTTGATTAAATATCGTCAGCACCAACGCCAAACTCTTCAATAAAGTCTACAAGTTCCTCTACTCCAAAATCTGAGAGAATTTTGTCGATCGAACCTTCAACCTTAAGGCGCATACTAGGAGCAAAGCTTTGTCCAGTCATCTCAACCATTTCGTCAAATTTCTTTTGATCTGCAATAACATCATACTCTCGATATCTATACCCATTTTTTTTAAGCCATGCGACTACAGCAATGCACCATGGACACTCGGGTTTGATATAAAGATCAATTTTTGGGTCTGACATTTTTAATAAGCTTTTGAAAAAACTACTCTTCTAGAACTTGGCTTTCCGGAAAGTATACATTTTCCCTCTTCAGTAAACTCATCACCATTGGGAATGCAGCGAATAGTCACTTTATAATCTTTTGCAATTTTTTCCTCTTCTTCGTTAGATCCTGCCCAATGGCATAATGCAAATCCGCCATGAATTTCAGGTTTATCTGAATTCGATGGAGTAAAAAACTTGATGAAATCGTCCATTGTGTCGATTTTTATCATATTTTCATCACGGAATGTAGTAGCGCTATCCAGCAAACTGGTTTGAATATCTTCTAAAATATTTGCTGCCTCGTTTAAAAATTCAGACGATTCAATGAATTGTTTTTCCTTAGGTGATTGATCTCTCCGGGCAACAGCTACCGTGCCTTTTTCAATATCTCGCGGACCAATTTCTATTCGAATGGGAGCGCCTTTTTTTATCCATTCCCAATTTTTTGCTCCTCCATGCATTTCTCTACTATCAACCTCAACTCTTAGAGGTAAACCTGCATACGTTAAATCAGATACCTCATTTGCAAATTGGTTCACCGCATTCATAACATCTTCCCGGTTCTCCTCTTTTGGAATTATAGGCAGAATAACCACTTGGGTTGGTGCAACTTTTGGCGGCAACTTAATACCATCATCATCTCCATGAGCCATAATGAGAGTACCAACAAGTCGAGTACTAACTCCCCAACTGGTTGTCCATCCGTATTGTTTGGTTCCATCTCTACCAGCAAAACTTATGTCTGATGCTTTACTAAAATTCTGACCGAGAAAGTGTGAGGTTCCTGCCTGTATGGCTTTACGGTCTTGTACCATAGCCTCAATGCATAAGGTTCTATCTGCACCAGGAAACCTTTCGTTTTCTGTTTTCTCACCCGTTATTACAGGGATAGCCAAGTGATCTCTAGCAAACTCTTCGTACACATCCAATATTTTTTCTGTTTCTTCCCATGCTTCTTCAGCTGTCTCATGGACAGTATGACCCTCTTGCCACAAAAATTCTGCCGTTCTTAAAAACAATCTAGGTCTCATTTCCCACCTCATAACATTTGCCCACTGGTTTATTAATAACGGAAGGTCACGATAACTTTCAATCCAACGCGCAAAAGCAGCTCCTATAATTGTTTCGGATGTCGGTCGTATAACGAAAGGTTCTGAAAGCTTGCCAGTGGGCACCATTTTTGTTTTTCCATTCTCATCTTTCTGAGCTTCTAGCCTATGATGAGTTACAACGGCACACTCCGTAGCAAATCCCTCTGCATGATCGGCTTCTTTTTCAAGATATGATAAGGGAATTAGTAATGGGAAATAAGCATTTTTGTGCCCTGTCTCCTTGAACATTTTATCCAGCTGACTTTGGATTTGTTCCCACAAACCATATCCCCATGGTTTAATAACCATGCAGCCGCGGACTTCAGAGTTTTCTGCAAGATCTGATGCCCTAACAACCTGTTGATACCATTCGGGAAAATCTTCCGAACGGCTAGGAGTAATAGCATTTTGTGGTTTAGCCATAATAATTTATCTCTTATGTTCGCCGAGCGACAACATTTTGCAAATTGTGGTAATTTGTATTCTGTATTTTTTATATTCTAAAAAATATTTTTTGCAGCAATTCGGGAATCTATAAAGGCGATTAATGATGAATATGATTCTTATAAGCCTGCTGAAATCAAAAAATTTTGGTAAAAATCTGCACCTGACTCTAGATCTTTTTCTTTGATCCATTCATCCGCAGTATGCGCCTGATCAATGTGACCTGGACCACCAGCCACAGCAGGTATATCACCTTCAGATGACAAGACAGCCGCATCACAAAACCATGGAGCTCCAATAACTTTTGGACTATTTGGCAAAGATTTTAGCGTTTCAACATAAGGATTTGTGTCTTCAGTATTGAGTGGTTCACAACTTAATTTTGTTGAAATTTTCGTGTCGGTAAATCCGTTTTGCTTTAAGAATGATTTAATCTTTTTGAGGGCTTCGGTGGTTTTTAGTTCTGGAGTCAGTCGTAAATCAATTTCAATTTTACAATGCTCCGGAACAATATTTGTTCGAGTTCCGCCAGTTATCATACCTATATTGATAGTGGGGTAACCAAGGTATTCATTGTGAAAAGCTTTAGCAGAAAGATCTTTCTTGAATTGAGTTTCCAGCAATATAACGAGTTCGGACATCTTAATAATGGCGTTTTTTCCTTTTTCTGGAGTCGAGCCGTGGGCCGATTTTCCTAATACTTCTAAAATAAGCCATAGGGTCCCTTTATGCCTACAGACAATATTATTACCTGTGGGTTCACCTACTAGAGCAAAATCATATTGACCTTTATATCTTCGCGCAAAATGCCGTGATCCAGGTTGCCCTGTTTCTTCGCCCATGAAGCCCACGAAGGTAACACCAACATTTAAGTTTTTTATTTTTTGTAATCCCATACGATATAACGCCCAGATCATTGCAGCGGCAGTTCCTTTAGTATCTGATGCACCGCGCCCATATATTTTACCACCTTCCTGAGTGCCCCCAAATGGATCGATGCTCATTCCTCCAACACCAACTGTATCTAAGTGAGGTGCCAACAAGATTTGAGGCTTATTTTCTGATCCCGGAAATTTAGCTATTATATTAGGTCGGTCACGCTCTACTTCATCGTATTGGACTTCGGCTCCTATATTTTGAAGAACTTCACCTAAAGCAGTGGCGATTTTTTTTTCACCAGTATTCTCTAATGCTGTGCCAGGATCACCGTCTGGATTAACACTTGGAATCTTAATCAATTCAGAAAGAAAATCCTTCAGCTCATATGCTCTTAAATCATAATTCATTTGAGGATATTGTTCTCTTTTTAACGAATCTATCTGCAACGCCTCCAATAATAAAGATATCTAAAACGAACGAGAGAAAATGTTCTATTTAACTTATTTGTTTAATATTACTTAACTAATTTGATAAAAAATTGAAAAACTTTCTCCATTTTGTCTAATCGATATAATTTTAAACACTTAGATTTGTTGAAAAGTTTTGACATGATGGTACAGAATAGCCATAAATATACCTCACATTATTTGATTTCCCCCTATTTGAAAATTTTTAAATCATGAGCGAAGACAATCCTCAAACCCCATCAGGAGACAACGATTCTTCTGTCCCATTAAAAAAAGAAACAACCAGAGTCACTCTGAAGGCGCCTGAAGGATCAGCTCCGCCACCGCCAGCTCCGGGTGCCCCACCAGCTCCGAAAGCTCCGGGTGCCCCACCGGCTCCGGCCCCTCCTCAAGCTACTCAACCACTGAAGCCAGCTGCGCCAGCGGCTCAGCCCGTTGGAGCAAAAACTGTGCCTCTTAATCCAATTCCCGGAACTTCCTCGCCATCCCAGGCTACCGTTAAATTACAACCTAGCTCACCTAGCTCACCCAGTTTACCGGGATCTGCTGCTGCGCCTCTATCAACAGGTAATCTTTCAGCAACTTTAGATGATGATGGTGAAGAAGGTGGTTTGGCTCCTATTGCTGCAATTTGTGCGGTGTTGGCTGCTGTCGCAATATTAGTCGAAGTATTCACTTTGCCTTTTGCAGAATCAGATAGTGTTTCTGCTGCAGATCCTGGAATGTTAAACCTTCCTAACAACGATTATGACAGAAAGTTTGTTAATGCTGATGAAGAAAATCCGTATTCATTCAAGCTCCTTAGCTATGGAAAAGAAAGTGGGCCTAGTAGCAGAACTTTCAATAATGGCCTCGATGAAAATTTAAAGATCGAAAATTACGAAACATACATAAGCAATAAGAAATAAGTTTTTCTTTTTATAAATTTTACTGACACCATCATGATCCAAGGATTTATACTTTTATTTGTTGCCCTCGTGCTCGTTGCTCTTCAAGTAATGGCACAAGGATAAAATCTCCTTCTTCAATTTGATATAGCCTCTAAAAAATGGAGCGCTCGAAAAAATATCTATAATTAGATTTAATATTATGGCTGGAATAATAACCATTACTCCTGAGAATTTTAATTCTGAAGTTAAGGAAAGTACAGTTCCTGTACTCGTAGACTTTTGGGCTGAGTGGTGTGGTCCTTGTAAAATGCTTGGGCCGATTCTAGATGAACTTGCTGAAGAAAAAGGGGATTCTTGCAAAATTGCTAAAGTTAATATCGATGATTGTAGAGATCTTGCTGTCGAATTCGGTGTAAAATCTATACCAATGCTCTTATTTTTCAGCGGAGGCGAAGTTAAAGATGAAGTCGTCGGATTGGTAAATAAAGAAGCAATTTCATCTAAGTTAGATGCAATAGCATAAATCCATTAGGGTTTAAAAAATTTTTCATTTATCAAATTCTTGTCTTAAACACCATAGGGTGTTGAAGTTTTTCCTTAACAAGGTTGAAAAACTTGCTTAGCTAAAGGTCATTATATTATGCCTATTCCTTATCAACGAACTCTTGCATCTAATGCATCACTTGAAGGCACCTCATTGCACACGGGTGAAAAAGTCACGCTTACCATGAAGCCTGCCCCTCCTAATCATGGTATTGTTTTTAGAAGAATTGATTTGGAGGATATGCCTTTTATTCCTGCTAGTGTTGACAACGTTCAACAAGTTGAGAGGGCCACAACTCTTGCGGTAGGCTCAGTAAAGGTTCATACCGTAGAACATGTTATCAGTGCACTTGCCGGCATGGGAATAGATAATGCTTTAATTGAAATGGATGCTAATGAGCCGCCCATTGGAGATGGGTCAGCGGCGCCTTACGTCAAATGCATTAAGGAAGCTGGCTCTATTGAACAAGACGAACTCGCAAATGTGTTTGAAATCAGAGAACCTATACATTTTGAAAGTGAAAATGGTTCTATAATATCGATAGTGCCTAGCAAAAATTTTCGTGTCTCGTGCACCCATGCATCAGACGGCGGAAAAATGACTCAATACTATTCGGCATCTATAACTCCAGAAATTTATGAAGAACAAATTGCTCCTGCTAGAACTTTTGTTTTTTATGAAGATGTTCAACCATTGTTAGAAAAAGGACTTATTAAAGGTGGCTCTTTAGAAAACGCTGTTGTTATTCGAGATGAAGAAATCCTTAGTAAAGAGCCTTTAAGGTTTGATGAAGAGTTTGCCCGCCATAAAATTCTTGATGTTATTGGTGATTTAATGCTTTCAGGTAAAAGAATCATGGGTCATGTGATTTGCATCAAACCTGGACACGGTCCAAACACCCAAGTGGCAGGACTACTGAAAAAAGCTTTCTCTCAAGTGGTGTCGATGACTCCAAGTGTCAATATACCTACCGGCGAAGGAGCATTGGATATTAACGAAGTAATGAAAATTTTACCTCATAGGTATCCATTTTTATTACTCGATCGAATTGTCAAATTTGAAGGTGAAAACAAATGCACAGGGATAAAATCTGTCACTATTAACGAACCATTTTTTCAGGGTCATTTTCCAGGCCATCCTGTTATGCCAGGGGTTCTTCAACTTGAGGCCATGGCACAACTTGCAAGTATAATGCTGCTGCGGAGACCAGAAAACCAAGGCAAAATTGGTTACTTTTTAAGCGCTGATAAAGTCAAATTTAGAAAGCCAGTCATGCCTGGAGACACTCTATTTATCGAAGGTGAAGCACTAAAAATTAAAAGTAGTGTTGCTCAGGCAAAATGCAGATGCTTTGTAAATGATGCTTTGGTTTCAGAAGCAGAACTCAAATTCAGTCTTATTTCTACATAAGAAATATAATCTCATTGATACTCGCTTGCGGTTGTCCCAGTAGTAGTCCATCCTAAAGAGTGCAAAATGATGTCATACATTCCACTGCATTAATCAATCCCAATGCCAAAATAGGTGAAGGAACAACCATTGGTCCCTATTCCGTCATTGGTGACGATGTAGAAATTGGTTCAAACTGCACAATTCAAAATCATGTGGTCATAACCGGAAAGTGCAAGATTGGAGATAACAATAACTTTCATTCCCACTCTGTTATCGGGGGCCAATCACAAGATCTTAAATATTCAGGTGAACCTACATACTTAGAAATTGGAGATTCTAATAATTTTAGAGAATTTGTAACAATTAACAGAGGAACTGAACCAGAAAGTAAAACTGTAGTTGGAAGCAATGGCAATTTTCTAGCTTATTCTCATATTGCTCATGACTGTGTTGTTGGCGATCACGTCATATTTTCGAATAATGGCACCTTGGCGGGCCATGTTCATATGGATGACTACGCCATTCTAGGAGGATTAACAGCCGTTCATCAGTTCTGTAGAATAGGTAAGCATGCAATAACAGGAGGCTGTTCAAAAATTGTTCAAGACGTCCCTCCCTATATGGTGGCAGACGGTAACCCTGCAGAAATTAGAAGCATTAATAGTATTGGTCTTCAAAGAAGAGGTTTTACAGAAAAACAAATAAAAACATTAAAAGAAGCCTACAAAGTCTTGTTCCTTAGAAATTTAACGATCTCAGATGCGATAAATCAATTGAAGTCTAATTCTTCAGATTCAGATGAAGATCTGCCACTTCGTGATCTTATTGATTTTATTAGCACTAGCGATCGTGGAATTATTAGACGCTAGTTAATAAATTATGTTTAGTGACTGCATCAAAAGATTAAGAATTATCGGATTCATAGAGGGCATTTCTTATCTCATTTTATTGCTTGTTGCTATGCCCCTTAAGTATCTAGCCGATTCACCGCAAATGGTTACATGGACGGGTTCGATACATGGAGCCCTGTTCGTGATTTACGCTTTGGCTTTACTGCAAGTTACTATTGTTAAATCTTGGAGTATTTGGACCGCTTCAATACCCTTTATTGCAGCTATGGTTCCTTTTGGCCCTTTTATTATTGATGGTTGGATAAGAAAAAAAGACCTTTAATCTGATCTGCCAATTATCTGATTTATCTGGCGAATTAAATCTTTAAATTCATTATCTCCTATAACCGGTTGGCTTGAATCTATTATTGCAGAATTAATTTCTGGAACCTTTAACCAAGATCGACACCCGCCATATTTTTTTTCGTAAGATAATTTAATGCTTTGACTAAGTTCGAAGACTCTGAGTATCGCAAGACTTATGAATGGCTTTTCTTCCCCTTCTTTAGACCAACGATACCTTTCCAAAATTGTTGGCTCATCCCAAATATGAAATTTCTTCAATGATTGAATAGTGTCCCATTGATCCATTATATCGACAGAATGAATTTTACATAAGTACCTTAATTCAACCTGTTCTCCCTCCTTATATTCTGATGGGACTTCCTTGGAAGCAGTGGACTCTTTTAAATGAACTTTTTGCTCTTGTTCATGAAAACGAGTAGGAAATAATAAGAATTCATTGTGCGTAAATTGAAATCCTCGTTTTCCTTCATGGATTCCCCCTTTTCGAAAAATGATTGTTTGTTGGCCTTCACCAAGCGCATCACACACTATCGACCATTCTTTAAATGCTATATTTTTTCCACTAGTAGGCACAATTTATAAAGTTTAATGATATAGTGTTTATTGCAAGTGCCTGCGAGAAAGTTTCAGTTTGATTGATTATTATTATAACCAAATATCCTTTCATAATCCGTTTCCTTGTAATTAAGGGTATCCATTGTTAAACTAAAATTAGATACTCTCACATTAACTGCTCTAAATCCCCCAATTATGAAGTTTCTCCTTCTTAGGTTACCCCTATTTATATTTATTGTATTTCAGTCAACGCTCATCTTAAAAGGTGAACGCGTCACCTTTAGTGAAATTCACTATGCCCCAAAAAATGACATGCCTGAATATATTGAGTTATTTAATAACTCTGGGTCAGCGGTTGATTTTGCCTTTTGGAAGTTTACAAATGGAATTGAATATAGGTTTCCTGATTTCTCTGCTTCAAATCCACAACAAACATTTTTGTGCGCGTTCGAAAGAATTATTGTAACAAATGTTGATGCGGCAACTTTCCGTACAAAATACACAGTACCTGCGGGTGTAAAGATTTTTGGTCCATACCAAGGTTCACTAAGTAATGCAGGGGAAGCTCTAGAACTTGAAGATAAAAATGGAGCAAAAGTTTGCAGAGTTCGATACAATGATCGAGGAAAATGGCCAGTTGCTGCTGATGGGGCGGGCCACTCTATTAAACTGAAAAATAAGTATCTTAGTTGTGAAGATGCTGATAATTGGATTGCGAGCGCCTCTCCAGGTGGAACGCCAGGAGCCGAACCGGCCGGTACCGATGGACAACGTTTTTCTGATCCTTCAATAAATCTTTCTGAATTCTTTCCCATCGTAAGCCTGGGTGATGAGTGGCGTTATGATGAGTCTGGTGATGATCTAGGGTCTGCTTGGAAGCAAAGTGAATTTGATGACACATCATGGAAAACAGGTAAGGGAATGTTTGGTCGTGAAACTGCCTCACGAATTCTTTCAATGCCAGAACCGAAAATTCAAACTGAATGGACT
>Ga0209404_10001751_pt1 | contig 14171 bp, 16 predicted proteins | sample TroAtlMetagenome_2_FD_187447 | JGI IMG/M metagenome (GOLD analysis project Ga0209404, IMG submission 187447) | Marine eukaryotic phytoplankton communities from Atlantic Ocean - Tropical Atlantic ANT8 Metagenome (SPAdes) (version 2) | ecosystem: Environmental > Aquatic > Marine > Oceanic...
GGTGTTCAACTTGAGGTTGGCGAGAAGGCTACGGAATTTGAGCATGAACCATTTTCAGAAAGTCTCAAAAAGTGTCAACGCTACTATTTTCGCATGTTGGGTGCGGATATTGATGGAGGAAAGTATTCTACACACTATAGAAAACGAAGTGGTTCAGGTTACTTTTATACGGACACTGCTGTTATTGGAAAATTTAACTTTCCAGTACCTATGAGAGCCGCACCTACAGCACTAGAACAAAACGGTACAGATAGTGATTATGATTTTGTTTATAGAAATACAACATCTACTCCTAGTGGTTCTGTAATCCAATTTAATGACGCTACTCAGTATTATTGTACTACTTATCAGGCAAGTCATACAGATAATAATGCTCAAGGAGAAGCAGGGCAACAAAGAATTAGGAATGCCGCAGGATATTTAGGATGGAGTGCAGAACTATGACATACGCAGTATTAGGAAAAACAACAGAAGATATAGACTTATACAAAAGAACAGATGCAGATGGCAAAGTTCGCTTTACTTGTCTTGCAGAAAACCTTGAGTTTCAGACTTGGTTAAGAGCAAATAAAGATAGCTTACCCTCTGACTTACAAGCTAAAGTTGACGATGGTACACTAACAATCAAGGACGCTGATTAATGGATATAAGCCCTATGATATTCTGGAATGTTATCTTGACATTAGTTATAGCCCCTGCGTTCTGGCTGTTTAAAGGGTTGATTTCAGAGGTTAAACGTATAGATATTCTTCTTAATAAAACTCGAGAGGACTTCACTCCGAGGTCAGAGCTAAAAGATGAAATTCAAGATCTTAATAAGGCGATGCATCGTATTGAGGACAAACTTGAACGACTTCTTAGTAAAAGGTAGCTAAAGGTTTTATCTAATGATTGAGGTAATGGCACTTGCAGGCGCGGTAAAAGGGGTTAGCGCAGCCATATCTTCTGCTATTAAGGCGGGCAAGGATATTGGTTCTTTGGCGGGACCTTTGGCAAAATTAGGCGATCTTGATGCTCAAATTCAAGTAGCTGAAAGTGGAAAACACAAAGGGTTACTTGGAAAATTAAGTAGTAGCGAATCAGAAGCTTTTGCTATCGTCGCAGCTAAACAGGCGCATAAAGACGCAATGGATAATTTACGCCAGCTTATGCAATTATTTGGTGGCCCGGGCCAATGGGAAAGTTTTCAAGCTGAGTTAGGGCGTATTCGTAAAAGACGAGCTGCGCTATTAAAAGAACAGGCTCGTAAAAGAAGACAATTTGAACTGATTGTCGTAAGTATTTTTGCAGGAATACTGTTTATTGGGGGTACAGTAGCAATGGTATACTTTGCATGGGAGCTTGGAGGTAATAAATGAAGTGGCAAGAATTGAAGAAGTCAAAAGAAAATCAGGTATTGTATGGGTTGTGTACAATAATGCCGATAAAGTTGTTATACTAACTCGTGATCGGAGTATGGCTAAGAAGTTTATAGAAATAATCAGAGGAAGGAGACCCAATGAGACCAGTTAAGAAGAAAGCCGTTAAGTGCAAAAAGTGCGGGCGGTTAAAATCTAAATGTAAATGTTAAAAAGGAGTTAATTATGCCACATGTCGGAAAAAAATCATTTGCGTACAGCGCAGCTGGGAAAAAGAAAGCAAAAGCGTACGCAAGTAAAACTGGGAAATCTGTAAAAATGTCTAACTCAAAATCAACTGTTGGAAAGAAAAAATAATGCCCGCTACTATTATTGATGATTATAAAGTTTTTCCGCGTTTAATGATGTTAGTAGTAACAGTGTTGACGTATCAGGCAGTGCATTGGTTTATGACTTTACCTGATCCAAGCGTTGCTCAGAGCGGCCTCGTATCAATTTGTATGGGTGCGCTTACCGGTTGTTTTGGTATTTGGATGAATAAAGAAGCTAAAACCGATCGTGGCAGTAACAGTGCTGGAAAATAATTTATCTTTGTGTTATAACTCGATAACACGTTAAACAGAAAGGAGGGCGTATGTTTGGTAGTATACTTGGCCCTGTAGCTAATTTAGCAGGTTCATGGCTCCAAGGTCGAGCCGATGCTAACGCAGCAAATGCAAAGCTTAAGCTAACAGAAGCGGAAGCGAAAGCTAAAATTTTGCTTTCTAAAGAAACATCAACTGCGGATTGGGAGCGAATTATGGCTCAAGGCACGCAGAACTCTCTTAAAGATGAGTTTGTAACTGTAATAGTTCTTGTACCTGTGGTTTTATGTTTTATTCCAGGCTTAGAACAGACTGTTCAGAATGGTTTTGATCGTCTTGCTGAGCTTCCTGAATGGTATACGTGGCTTGTTTTTACCGTCTGTAGTGCTGCGATAGGAATTAGGGGCGGAAAACAATTTTTTGGAGGACGAAAATAATGGGTATGTGGCAATGGGTACTGTTGTTTAGTGCCGTCGGGTTAAACACAATTGTAAATTGTTACCGACTTTATTTAGAAATGAAAAGGCATCAATTTAAGGATGTTGTACCAAAATATCTGAAAGGAAAAAAGAAATGACATTTCAATTATCACAACGGAGTTTAGGTAGAATGGACGGCGTTAAAGATAAACTTCATACGGTTGTTTGTTCGGCCATAAGGCTCTCAAATGTCGATTTTGGCGTGATCTGCGGTCTACGTACCGAAGAAGAACAACGAGCTCTTTTATCAAAAGGCGCAACTCAAACAATGAAAAGTAAACATTTAACAGGTGATGCCGTAGATTTAATGGCATATGTTGGCTCAAGAGCCTCTTGGGAGCTTAATCTGTATGATGATATAGCAGATGCTATGAAAGTTGCTGCAATTGAACATGATGTGCCGATAAAATGGGGCGCGGCATGGAGCGTGGGAAATATCGCTGAATGGGACGGCTCAATGGAAGAAGCGATGAACTCATATATAGATTTACGTAGGTCAGAAGGTAGACGCCCTTTTATTGATGGCCCGCATTTTGAACTAATGGAGTAACCTATGGCTGTCTTTTCCATCAAATCGTTTGGAGGGATAGCGCCTATTGTTCCGGCAAGATACTTGCAAGATAATCAGGCGCAGACAGCTATGAATTGCCCTGTGTTTCAAGGGAGTATACAATCACTTTCTGCGTTAGGAGCTTCAGTTGCTAGCTTACCAAAAACTGGAACTGTTGATTCGTTGTATCGTTTCGGGCAAGATACGGTGTCGGAAAATAATTACTGGTTTCATTGGACATCTGATGTTGATGTATGTCGCTCCCAGATAGCAGGAGATGTATCTGAATGGACATTTTTTACGGGCGACGGCGGCCCAAAAGCTACTTATAACGCTCTTGCATTAACGGGCTCTAACTTTCCTGCAAATTCAAGACCGTTGGGGCTACCAACTCCTTCAACTCCACCTACTGCTTCAGCTGATACATTTACTGCGGCTGCGCATGCTGCGCTGGTAACACTTAACGAAGAACACGTTGATAGTTTAACTACAGCTAATGGTATATTAATTAGCACGACAGCTTCGGGTACTCCAAGTTATACAACTGTAAATCTTTCAGGTACTATCACTGCAGCAAGTGTTACAACCGCTATAAACGCAACGTCTTTAGCTGTTACTGCGACCGAAAAAAGTGGAAGTGTTGAAATAAAAACAACAGGTACTGGGGCTGCGGCTAGACTTTTTGTTAAATTCCAAACAGGAACAACGCCTAATACTGAAGGCACATTTACTTTACAGACTGATCCTAATCTTTCAGCTTCGGGAACTTCTGATAATACTGCGTTTGTCGTTATTGAAGATTCGGAAATAGGGTCAATTACTTCTGGGGATAAAATATTTGTCAGTACGAATAGCGGGACGCATGCTAATGATGTTACTTATACGTTTAGTGGTACATTGACAGCTGCTGCGTTTGCCACTTATCTTGACACACAGTTAGGAACAGATGTTGAAGCAACAGCTTACGGTTCTTGTGTTGTTTTGACACCTCATAATAGTGGAACAGGCGCAAGTGGGACTATAACTTACCGCCGTAAAGCTAGTGATGTTGTAGTAACAGAGCTGTCCAGTAGTGGTTCAGAATCTGCCGGCCCTGCTAGAATATTTGTAACACAGACAGATGTAGACAACTTAGAAGGAAAATATTTAAAGCTTACCGTGAACGGTACTGATACTATTTTACCAGTGTCTTCTACTGCATATGTTAGTACATTTGCTACACTTTCTTCTTACGGAATTGGTACTCAAGTATATGGGTCTGTTAGTCCATTTGCTGTTATTGAAACAACAGCTGTCGGAACTTCTGCGTCTATTGCGTTACGTGGGGGAGACTATCCTGACCAAGCTATTTTTACTGAGCAGCAAAGCGTTGGGTACTCAGACGAAGATGAAACGTTAGAAACACGAGTATATGCGTATACCCATGTTAACAAAGAATCTGGTTTTGAGTTTGAATCAGCTCCTTCAGCGGCGTCTAGTTCAGTTGATGTACGTGACGGGCAGACTGTTTCAATATCTGGGTTTGGATCTGTGCCAAGTGGTGGCTATATCACTACGCATAAACGTATTTATCGGTCGGTAAGCGGAACTTACTTATTTGTAAAAGAAATAGCAGCTTCGGCTGCAAGTGTTGTTGATGACGTAAAACCCGATGATTTAGGTGAAGAACTCCCGACTTTAACCTGGACGGAGCCTCCTCAAACACTTACTGGGTTGATTAATTTGCCGAATGGTATGATGGCGGGGTTTACAGGGCGAGATGTTTATTTTTGTGATCCGTACCACCCACATGCATGGCCTGAGAATTATGTTCAAACACTTGATTACTCTATTGTTGGTTTAGGAAGAATGGATACTACACTTGCGGTCCTAACTAAAGGAACGCCCTATCTTATTCAAGGCACACATCCATCTAGTATGGCTGTCGTCAAATCTGATCTTGAGCAAGCTTGTGTGTCAAAACGAAGTATTGTTAGCTTAATGGGAGGAGTTTTATATGCTGCGCCTGATGGGTTGATGCTTCTTTCGTCAGGAGGATCTAGGATTGTTACTGAAGGTTTATTTGACTACCAGCAATGGCAGACATTCTTCAAACCAGAGTCAATACATGCTTATCAGCAAGACAACCAATATATAGCGTTTTACAATAACGGAACACAAAGTGGAGGTTTTATTTTTGATGTTCGAAGTGGACAATTTATTCTTCATGATATTTACGCAAACGCGGGCTACCATGATTTGCTTTTAGATAAACTTTTTCTTGTTGTTGATGATAGTGGGAACAAAGTAAAATCTTGGGCAGGAGGCACAGCAAAGTCTTATACATGGAAGTCTAAAAAGTTTACTATGCCTCAAATTATGGGGTTTTCTTGTGCTCAATTAGAAGCTGAAGCATACCCAATGACCTTAAAATTTTATGCGGATACTGTACTAATCCACACACAAACAGTACAAGACAGAAATCCTTTTAGGCTACCTGCTAAAGTTGGGCGCGACTGGGAAATGCAGATTGAAGGCTCTAAAGAAGTTTTTTCTCTTTCTATTGCAAATTCTATGTCGGAGCTCGCAAGTGGCTAATAATTTACCAACAGTAACCACTCCTCTTCCTCGTGATTTACAGCAGTTTGTTCAACGAGTTCGTGAAGCTCTCGACGGAGGTGGGCTTGATGGAGTAATTACTGCACGAAAACTTATTGTTACGGGACTTGCAACTGCAACACCTACTGGCGGCGTAATAGCTATTGCCGGAACTGTTGAATCTCCTCGACCGCCAACAAATCTAGCGGCTTCAGGAGCGCATGCTAATATTATTTTAAGCTGGGATGCTCCGACTTATAAAGGCCATGCTTATACTGAAATCTGGGCTCATTCTTCTAATTCAATTGGCGACGCAACTCTTGTCGGTATGACATCAGGAAATAGTTTTGCTCATGCTCTTGGTGGGTCGGCTTCAAGATATTACTGGGCGAGAAACATAAACCAGAATGGATTAGCAAGCGCGTTTAATAAAACTGCAGGAACACAAGGGACAACTTCAACTAGTCCTAATTTCTTAATGGAAATCCTTGTCGAAACTTATGGTACAAACTCGCAATCTCCGTTTTTTCAAATAGATAGTGCAACAACAATTAATGGTGTGTCGGTGCCTGCGGGTACATATATGAAAAATGCCTTTATCCATAATGCGTCAATCACTACTGCTATGGTTCAAGATGCGGCTATTGATAGCGCAAAAATTGCGGATGCAACGATTGTTAATGGTGATATTGCAAACGCAACAATCACAGGCGCAAAAATAGATAGCGCAACTATTACTAGCGCAAACATTGCTACAGGTACAATTACTAGTGCAAATATTCAGGACGCCACAATTCAAACAGCAGATATCGCAGATGGTGCTATTGAGAACGCAAAAATAGGAAATGTGATTGAGTCAGCTGCTTATTCTGCCGGTTCGGCAGGGTGGAAAATTGATAAAACTGGTGCTATGGAAATGAATAATGCTACTTTTCGGGGGACATTAGATGTGGCTAACGCTACTTCTGGAGACCGGTTAAAGATAACTTCAACAAAAATAGAAGTTTACGATGGGTCGACTCTTAGAGTAAAAATCGGGGATCTGTCGTAATGGCTTATGGAATACAGGTTGATGGGTTAAATTTAACATATAGCGCTTTTAGTGTTGTTGCTAAAGGTTCTTTAAATTCTGCAACAACAGTCAATTTAACTAAAAATAATTACGATGATATAACAGAGTTTGAAGTGGTTTTTACTCCTACTGGTATAAGAGATACTTCTGACGAAGAACTTCGGCCTACTAGTTCCCAAAACTCATCAACTATTACGATTACACAACCTAGTAATGGAACACCTCATCAGTACTTGGTACTTGGGCGATGAGCTATGGCGTTGTTGCATACGGTACTGATAGCAAAGTTACGTTTCATAGTAATTATTCGTCTGTTGTTTACGCCGGCCAAATGTCAGTTCCCTCGGGGGTTAGTCCAGTGCAACCAACATATACCGGTGATCATCATTTAGCACTTAGCAGTAGTCTTCGAGACAGTAATTACGATATGGGTTGGATTACACAATATGAAATTACGTTAGATGTAGATTATATGGTTCCTTTTTATTGCCCCGACCATGATAACCAAGATGTTGCTATTATGGATATTATAAATGAAGGAACAAAGTGGGTTGTTAATTTATTATTTAGTGGGACTTCAAGTCAAGCGCCAGATGTGTATGCTTTTGCCCCACTAACTGAGTTGCCGAGTTCTTCCGTAACGTTAAGTGACTACGGGATTGCTGTGTACGATAGCGGCTCAAATCTTGTTTTTACAGACAATAAACGCCCGCTTCGCGTAGATGATGTTGTAACTATTTCCCATTCAAACTCAATTAAAACTAATTCAAAAGGCACTTGTGGAACGTCAGGCCATAGTACAAATACTTGCCATGTAGATTTTACGCCTAACCAATCAAGTACAATTTCTGGGTCAACAACAAATTCATCAAGTAAACTATATAGTATAGTACCGTCTGCCTATGGGGGGCTTGCGTATACTAATAGTGCTTCAGGAACAAGTAGCTGCGGGCTTTTTGGTTTAATTAGTCGACCTTGGGCGTGGTCTTATAAATCTTGGGCTTCTTTTAGAGGAGTTGTTAGACACCCACGAAATACTACAAACCATATTGCAGGTTGGGAAGGTGACTTTGGAGGCGCCGCTCATCAGTATGTTCAAGGGGATTGTGGGTTTAGTGGGTTTTTAGGTGCGTTAATTGGAGCATTTTTAGCTGTTTTTACAGGCGGAGCTGCGTTACTTGTTATTAGTGGTGCACTTGCAGGATTTGTTATTGCAGGTTTGACTACAAGCACAACACCGTCACTAAAAGCTTATGATACGGATGAAACTTTTGATACATCTAATAGCGCAAAACTAATGATAACAGATAAAACGTATTACGGAATTAGTTAGGAGGATCTATGGCTTACAAAAGAGAATTTATTGTCGATAAAATATATGTAATTAATGATTATCATGGGTGGATTAAAGCAATTGCCCGTGTGGAAGCCTATTGGAAAATAACAAACGACGAGTACCCAAAAGGTTTTAGAAACTATGATTTAAGCAAAGAACTTCCGATTGATAGTATCGTGCGGGAAAAATGGGTAGATATTGACAAAGTAACAAATGATAATCTTGAAGAGTGGCTTACTGTGGGCATGACAACACAAGATAAAATTGATATTGAGTTAGATTCACAAGCGGAAATTATGCGAACGAATTTAATGGATAGCTGGGTGGTGCATTATGATAGAAATGCTTAAAGAACGTTTTTCGCGTGCCATTAGAACTTGTTTTAAGTGTTTAGTTGGTCGGTTTTTACTAGTCGGTTTTACTATTTTTCTAGGTATTGAACTGTTAACACGTTAGTATGATAGAGTTTGTAGTAATGATGAACTTAATTTGCCAAGAAATAGAAGAAGAAAAGTATGCTAAAACGAAAGAATGTACTATGTTAATCCGCAAATTACCCCCTTATATGCCACAACCACTTAATAATTTAGAGCTTTGGAGCTGTAAAAGACGTCCAACATTGTGTTTAGTAGCAAAGGAGCAATAAAAATCATTGTCAAAATAAGATCATATGTGTTAACGTGTCGTCAGGAGTATTTATGTCTGAACCTCGACTAGTATTCGATGAAAAATATCGAGTTGGCGAGTGGGTAGCCGAGCATATGCCCGATGGTGCGTCCTGGCATGATTACTACGCGATGGGCGCTGAAGCAAATGGCGACTTGGTAAGTGGAATTGTATTTGAAAATATGAACGGCCACAATGCCAATGTCCATATCGCAGTCAGCAAACCCACCAAGCTGTTTTTGGAGCTTCTCGACCACGCTTTTATTTATGCGTTTGAGACTTGCGGGCTTCAGAGATTAACTGGACTGGTGGAGGCCGATCATACTAAAGCTATCCACTTAGATTTACATATCGGTTTCAGAATTGAAGCTGTAATGAAAGGAGCCGGATCATCCGGCCAAGATGTATTAATACTCGTGCTTTGGCCCGAGAACTATATGAGAGGAAAAAGATTATGGGAAAAAACACCGTCGAAGCTCCCGACTACACTCCATTAACAGAAGCGTCTAACGAGGCCGCACGTATTCAGGCTAAGCTCGGCCGTGAACAACTAGATTTTGCTAAACAACAGTATGATCGTTCTGCTCCTATTCTTGAGGGTATAGCGAGGCAGCAAGTAGATGCGCAAAACGAGCAAATGGCGCAAGCCCGAGATTATTATAACTACCAACGAGATACATATCGTCCTCTTGAAAGATCAATTGTACAAGACGCACAGAGGATGAACACTGAAGCATATCGAAACGAACTCGCATCGCAAGCTGCGGCGGATGCTGGAAGAGCGTTCGGTATATCACAACAACAGAACCAAAGAGCTATGGCCGCAATGGGGGCGAACCCTAATTCTGGAAGATTTGCAGGAATGCAAAACGCATCAGGACTACAGCAAGCTGCAATGAGGGCAAATGCTATGACGGGAACGCGACAACAGGCAGAACAAATGGGTTACGCTCGACAGTTAGATGCAGCTGGACTTGGGCGTGGATTAGCAGGAGCATCGCTTGGCGCATATGGCGGTGCAAGTCAAGCAGGCTCGGCGGCAGGACAAAGTGCACAATCTGCGGGTCAAAATTATATGGGGAACATGGTTGCTGGCGCTGGAACTATTGGTGCTGGTCAGAAGATGCAACTCAGTGGGTTAAGCAGTGTTCTTAATTCACAAACTCAAACTTATATTAATTCTAATGACAGCCCGCTGGCTGATCTTGGTGCTGCTTTAGGTGGCGCCGGAGCACTTGCTAAAGGCGGAGGATTTACGGCTATGTTTTCAGACCGACGCATAAAAGAAAATATTGAGGAGGTTGGGGTTGATCAGCGTACAGCGTTAACTCTTTACGAGTTTAACTACAAGGGGGATACTACTCGACGGTTCCGTGGTGTGATGGCTGATGAAGTAGAACTTAGCTACCCAGAGGCAGTTACAGAGACAGATCTAGGTATTAAAGCAGTCAATTATGGCGCTCTTGGTATAGAATTTAAGGAGGTGGCGTAATGGCTAGAGTTAATAGATGGAAACAGTTTGGAGACGCGTATAACGCTGTTTACAACGCTGGGACTTCACTTGGGCAAGCAATTGAGGTAGGAGGCATTGCTTTCAAAGACTATGAGGACGAAGACGGCAATAAATTAACAGGTTTAGCTCTTGATCGTGCAAAAACGGATGATTACGCCGCTGCTGAACAAAAGTGGGGCGATCCTATGGAAGCTTTACGGATGCGTACAGGTGTTGAAACGCTTGGGCAAAGTAGACTTCAAACTGATTACTTAACTGACACTTATGATGAACGAGTTTGGCAAGGTGGTGAAGGTGCGTCACAGGCGCTCAGAGCTAACACAGGACTTACCATAGCTAACACAGATAAAATAAATCAAGAGACCGAAATAAGAGGTTTAAGCAAAGACCAAGAAGGAGCCGCTAATAGAGCTAAGTACGAGGCGGAAACCATACAAAGTGAGCAGCAAGGTTTAGCATATAAGCACCCATCTTATTTAGCTAGTCTAACAGGTGCGCAAGAAGAATCCGCCGCTGAGTCAGCTGCGAATGTCGTTCGGTTTAAATCTGCAGAATACCAAGAATTTTTAAAATCTGGAGATCTAGCAGATACAGCAGAAAATAAAGAAAGGTGGGTGAAAGCTGAACTAGCTCGTTCTGTTTTAGAAGATCCTGATCATCAGAAAAATTGGAAGGCGGAACAAATCATAAAGGGGAAAATGAATTTGTCGATAGCCGCAAACGCGTTGGCGATACAAGAATCTCCAGAAACGTTGGCGATACTAAAAACTAATCTAGCAACTCTGTTGAACACTGCTGAAACAAAATGGAATGACTCCTTGACTAAATTAAAGTTGTCTAAAAACGCAGATTTTCAAGCCAATCAGTATGCGGCGGGCTTATCAAATTCAGAAGCTGAGGCGGCAACCGCAGCAAATCAGGCGATTCTTGCAGAAAGATCTCTTAAGCTTAATACTTGGATTGATGAATGGTCAAAGACTGCGGACTTTAAGGACCCAACTTCTATGATTACTTTTCTCGAAGGGATTAAAACAATTGATCCTGAGTTGGGAATGCAACTTGAGAAGAATTATGGAGAACATGAACTTTGGGAAATAACTAATGAATCTTTAAGGATGAAAGCAGAAGCTAACCAAGCGATGGCGACAAACGGTGTTCCAGGGGTGGTAGAAATCCTAGATAAATATAATGGAGACAAATTCGGAATACAACTTAGGAATAATGAAGATGGAAGTTTTGAATTGGTCGAAACTCAAACAACAGGGTACGGCCCGGGGCAATCAGTAACAGAAGTTGTACGTTCGATAGCGAGCGGGGCAAACGAACAAGACTTTATGAGGGATATTGACGCTGTTTTAGATCCTGCTAGTCTTATGAATTATGCTAAAGATCTTGCTGATATGCGGTATAAAGACGGACAAATTGCGTATACTGAGGCGCTAACTCAAGCTGCGTTATCTCAAAAACCGTTAACACTAGATCAATGGGCAGCTAAGGTTTTGCAAGACCCAAACGCAACGGACTCCGATAGTATGAATGCCTTGCAAGTTTTATTCAAAAATAATCCTGAAGGATGGCAAGTAGCTTGGGACCAATACAAAATAGACAAGGGCGCTGAAGAAATTGATGGGAACGTTCCAGAAAAAATAAACTCTGGCCCCGTAGAAGTAGATGTTAACGGCCCGAGAACTGAAGCAGAAGCGGCTGCCGCTAATGATGTCTTAAATGTTTTAGCAGACACTAATATGCCAATACATGATTTAACCAAGTACCTTGAAGAAAATCAGAAGCTTATAGCAAAATATGATCCTACTGCTTTGATTGGGGAGCAAAATAAATTAGCGGCGGCTGAAGAGTTTGTAAACAGTCTTATAAAAGATGGTACTGAGATAACACCAGAAAGCCTAACAGAATTTATGAATAAAATTAATACGGCTGCCGAGAGAGATCTATCTGGTGTAAATGACAAGGGAGGCGTAAAAGCCAAAAAACGAGATCGAGCTATACAAATGAGAATGGCCCTTAGAAACAATCCTGTAGGCGTTCTTAATGTCGTTATTGCTGAATTGCAAAATAAAATAAGCACGACAATTAACACACCGGACAGGACGGGTAAAAAGGCCAGAGACAATATTCAACGAGCAGAACAGCTAGAACAACTACAGAAGTTAATTGAAACCTTAATGGCTAACAGGTAGGTCTTAGGTATGGCCGATTTAATTCAAACTATCAGGCAGAAATTTCCAGATTTAGATAGATATGGATATAGCGATGAAGAAGTCTCTCTTTGGTGGGCAGACCAAACCGGACAAGATAGACGAGCAGTTGGTGAATGGCTTGGTGTTTACGACCCAGAGCAGGGCGATTTTATGCGAGGTATTTCTTCTGCAATAGATTCTACGCAAGCTATGGGGTATGCCGCAGGCGCGTTACTCGCTGACACAGTTGGTGCGGATAGTGCTAGAGATAGTATGGTCCGAGGGTATCAACAAAATATGGCGCAGGTTGAGCAGAGGGCTAGCCCAACTGATACCGTTGAAGGTATAAATAGTTTTGGTGATGCTGTTGATTTTGCTCAGTATTATTCTGGATATGGGTTAGCACAAGGTGCGCAGGCTTTGGCAACCGGTGGGTTGGGAAGTATAATTGGTAAACAGATTGTTAAACAAGGCATAAAACGTAAAGGAAAAGATCTTCTTTCTGATGTATCTCAGCAATCAATCAAAAAAGGTGGTAAAGTCGGCGGTTATACAGGTATTGGCGGGCAAGCTATAACAACTGAACTTGGAGCAACCTACGGAGGAGCAGTCGATAAAACTCTTGCAGAAGGTGGGAGTATCGACGATATAGATAAGGGTCCTGTCTACGGGTACGGTACTCTTGCAGGTATGGCAGAAGGGCTTGCAGACGTTACAACACTTGGTTTGGCAAAATTTGGGCCGGCTAAAGATTTAATAACGACCGCTAGAAAAAGTCGTTTAGGTACTGCAGCAGTACGCGGAACGCAAGGCGCAGTCGTTGAAGGCGTTACTGAAGGAATACAAACAGGTCTTGAAGATTTAGGAGCAGGGTATTCTGCAGACGAAGCTCGCTTTTTTGATCCTACAGCAGTAGCTGCTGGCATGATTGGTGGCGGCCAACTAGGCGTTGCCGGTGGGATTTTAACGCCCCCACAACAAAGTCAGACTGAGTTAAATGAAATTAAAGAAGAAGCTAAAACTGAAGTTGGGGAACAATTAGGGCTTGATCTTAACGATCCTAATTCAGTCGAACAGTATAAGGCTCAGCAAGAACAAGTTCGCGCCCAAGCAGAAAAAGAAGTAGAAAATCAGAAAAGGCAACAAGACGCTGAAAACGAAGTTTTGCGAGTCGAGGCTTTAGAATTTTCTAAAAAAGAATTTAAAAAGCAGATGGACGCAGGTTTAGAATTGTCTATTGACGATAAAACCTCCGAGTTGGGGAAACGGTTTAACGAAATTTTAAATACTCCAACCGAAGATAACCCTCGTGGTCTAATTGACGATGCTGATATTAAAACTGCCAGAAAAGAATTTATCAAAGTCGTAAAAGAAGAACAAGCAAGTGGGTTTAATGCTGCGTATGAAGCAGAACTTTCGCGTCGTGTAGCTGAGAAAGTTAAAAACGAAGGTCAGATAGAATTAGACTTTGATCAACAGACGCAAGATGAAAAGACGCAAAAAGCTATGGCTATGCGAGTGCGCAATGAAAAGACTGCGACAGCAAAAGCTAAAGCCTTGTTCGGCGAAGATTTTATTAACAACCCTGATTACGCTGATTTAGCCGCTGAAATTAACGCTAAGAAGTTTAATGTTAAAAAGTTTAACGCACAGCTTGCTAAAATTGTAAGTCCAAAGCCACCAGTAACAGCGACAGCGCAGCCCCCGGCCGCAGCAGCAACGACGACGGACCAACCAGGGGCAGCCACCGCAGGCGGACAAACTACTAACCCGTTGGTAGAGAACGCAGAACTAAGAGATAATTTAACTGATCAACAAAACAGAGTTTACGATGCGTT
>Ga0209404_10001752_pt1 | contig 14164 bp, 9 predicted proteins | sample TroAtlMetagenome_2_FD_187447 | JGI IMG/M metagenome (GOLD analysis project Ga0209404, IMG submission 187447) | Marine eukaryotic phytoplankton communities from Atlantic Ocean - Tropical Atlantic ANT8 Metagenome (SPAdes) (version 2) | ecosystem: Environmental > Aquatic > Marine > Oceanic | place...
TTCAACACATATAACAAATTACATTCAAAGTCTTGATGGAGAAGAAGGGGGTACTTCCAAGAATATAGGCCATAGCACAGTTACACTTATTTTAGACAAAGAACATAACCGTAGGGTTGCACATACTGGATATAATTGGGACCCTCTTGAGGTTGTTGAAGATATCCAATTATTATTGGATCAATAATTAATCACAGGAAGCATACTAGTTAACCCCCCCAAACATAGATAATCTCAAAGAAGTAATACCTTCAGGAGAATAATGTGAATAGACCCCTTAATCAATATAATCATTTCTTTGAATGCATTATTTTGACAATGGTAGTATTAACATCAACATCAATTGGATTAGAAACTAAAACAATTGATTTAGAAAAATCTTCTGAAATTGATTATGTCTATGGAACAGTAACTCTTTCAACTAGAACTGCAATGAATGCCTTGGGATTAAGTGAAGATACAAAAATTGGAGCAAAGGCGACAATGAATCTTACTGTGAATTCAATAATTAGTGAAGGATGTAATGATTGTGTGCATAAACCCACAGGCCTACAAATAGAGGGGTTTGTAGAAATTCAAAATATTCGTAATGACATGGGAGGATTAGGCAGAATAGAAGGAATTCTAAGTATTACATACCTCAAAGAATACCTTAAAGAAAATTTTATTTCCAAAGAATGGTTTACAATTAATTGGAATGCTAGTGGAGGGACAGAATTAGATACATATACTCAATTTACAATAATACACAACCCTCCTAAATTAGAATTGGAAAAACGCTATGATGCTGCATTCATTACCTCGGATGGAGAAAAAGAAAGTAGAACTGGACCTTGGTTATTAGCAAAAACATTGATTGATGGATCTACAAATGCTCAAGGTTGTTTTCCAAATAGCGTCTCTTGTGAAAAATCATTAAATCCAGATATAAATTTAACATCTGTTAAAAAATCAATAGATTCTCCAAAAACTATTTCACATTCGAATTCATTAATACAAATTAACAATTTAGAAAGTACTGAAAACATCCCCTCTAATATTGATGGCTTTCGTAATTTATTTGAAATGAAAAATGAAACTAATGACCATAATATTTGGTGTGACGAAAATGAAGAAGACATAATTGCAATAAAATCTTGGAATCTTGACATTTCCAACAATAACATAATTGCACCAATGACTCTTTGGCTAGATGTACTCGGTTTACCAAGTAGTTCGTTTGTACAAACAAATGGAATCTGGTCTGAAATAGATTACAACGATTCGGGATGCGCTTCTATTTCAGATGAAAATAAAAACTTAATTTTTAATATAATAATTAGATGATTCCCTATTAAATATGAGTTTACTAAAAATACAATAAATAAATACCTCTATTAGTAAAAGGTATGTGGCTTACACCATGAAAAGGTATACAGGTTTAATGATATTAATCCTAATGGGGATGTCGCTATCTCCAGTAATTGCACAAATAGCAACACCAAATTCAGCAACAGTAAATGGTGAAACTCTAAGCGTTGATGGTTTTGTTACAACAAAATTTGCATCGATAGGTTCTGATGTTGAGATTATGGCACATACAAGAGGACATACAAGCAATACTCAAGTTACTGCAGATATTTTAAGATATGATATGGATCCTATTGAAATAATAAATGGTCAACTTCCATTAAATGGAGTAATTGTTGATACTGTAGTTCTACAAAATACTGGTTATCACGTTGATGATGTCAATACAATGACTTGGAAGGGCGTATATACTATTCCTGTTACTTCCCTAGGAGGTACTTATGCTGCATCAATTAAAGCAGAACATGGAAATATGATTGCTGTTGATGATGCAACACAAATTACAGAATTACTACTTAATAAATTTGAAACAAAGGTTCTACAACCTCTTGACAATGCTTGGGATACTGCAAATCCATTAGGTGAAATAAAAAATGAATTTGATAGTTTAGAAACTGCAGGAACATCAAATGGAGGATGGGATAATTTTGTTGAAACTGCAACTGAAGGTACTGGCCCAGGAGGTAGTGCACAACTTTGGAATAATATGCTAGATGCTGGGCGTGATCAATATGATATGGAAGCTGGTGCAAATTTCTTAGAAGCTTTGATGGAATTTCTTGATTCAGAAGATGTTGATGCAGGATTAGATATGGTTGCTGCTTTCTTACTATATGGAGATGAATTCCCATTACCTAGAGCAGTAGAAGACTTTGGTGATGTTATTGATCATATGCAAGCATTTGATCCTATTGAGAATTTTACAAGATTTGAAGGAACTGGAGACTTTGAAGCAGCATATAATGCATTACTTGGAAGTAATGAATGGAATGAGTTACAAGAATCAATTGAAAATCTTGCTAATAATCAATTACCATTTCAATCTATACAAAATATCATGCATAATATTGCATTACTGGCTGTATCAATTCATCCGGAAGCAATGGCTGATTCTTTAGAAGCATGGGTTCAACCTTTAGTTGATGGAGATTGGGAAAGCATGACTCCATTACAAAAATTAATTGTCCGTATGGCTGAAATGCCAGAACCTGTCATTGAGGACTACAATGGAGATGATATTCCAGATGATGAGGGAGAAATTACTTGGCAATATGAATTATTATTAGATACTTCAGAAGGTCAAGCATGGTCCGCTAAAATGGAATCTAGTTCTTCATGGGTGAATGATGCATTTGATGAATTTAATTCAATGCCTGAACATATTTTAGGGCATGTTTTCGACTCATTAACTAATCCAGTTTGGGAAAGTTTTGGAGAATCCGCTGAAGAATTTGGAGAATGGATAGAGGACTCTTCTAGATCTTATCATGAAGAAAGTTGGTATGATTGGAATAGTGAAGATGAAACCATAATTTTTGGGGATTGTGAATATGATGAAGAAGAGGATGAAGAAGATTGTAGTTCTCGTAATATGAGGAAAGTTGTCACTAGTATTCATGATAGGAATGTACTGGACATAGGCATAAGAATGGAATTTTATCCAAGTGATTGGGGACAATGGGAACAATATCGTGATGATGTTCCAGATCAATTCTCAATTGCAATGACTAATGATAAAACTCCTGCGGATGTTGAAAGTACATTCTTAGAAAGAGATGGGGATGAGTACAGATATTATGGACGATTAACAGCATCAACAATAGAAGATGCTAAATGGAGTTTTACACAAGCTCTAAGTAATTTTGAACCACCATGTAATGATTGTGAAGTTAGTGAAGCAAGAATTGAATTTGAAAGATTAAATCCCTCATTGATAGAATCAATGGCATGGGAGAATAATGATGAACTGTTTATTGTTTCAGCCGTGGGTGTTTTAGTAACTCAAGATGAAACTACAAATGTAAATGATGATTATAACATTAAGGCAACCGCATATTCTCATAGTGGACCTATTGAAAATGCTGAGGTTGATTTAGCTGTTCTCAGAGTTTCGCCTCAAGCAGCAGTAGATGCAGTAGAAGGTTTTGAGGTTGAAGGAGAAATTGAATACGAATGGCCAAGTTCAAATAGCATTTCTGGATATTATAATGCTGATGATCTTGAAAATGGTGATTTAACTGTTGAAATAAATCCAAGAGGACATGGAGAGGGAGAAGATATTTATCTATATGATCAATTAACATTCCAAAATACTTTCCAAGAAGATGGTAATGGAGATGGTGAATGGTATGTTGATATTTCTAGTGCTAATGGAGACATAGGTATTTCAGAAGTAACCACAACTGGAAAAACAAACTCAGGAATTGAATTTGAATTTACCGAACAAATACCTATGCCTGGAACCCCCGATTGTATGTATACTGAAGGATATATACAAGATGAGGAAAATAATAATATTGAATTGTACTTAAAAACACAGCAATGGGAAGGGCATCAATATTTTGAAACTACTAATATTGAAAATATCAATATTAATTGGGGAGATGGTACAACTGATAATCTTGAACTGGAATCTTGGGAATCTGACGGGTACGAAAATTACTACTCGCATCAATACACTAATGATCCAGGGTATGAAAATCAAATTACAATAGATTACAAAGATTTTAATGATAATCATTATTATCATTATTTTACATATAAAAATGATGATGGGTTTGAAAAAACATACTATGATGAGGAAACTGATGGAGATGTAACATATTATAGTTACAACGACCACAGTTTTGAATGGGGTGTGTACAACTATTGTAGTTTAAGATCTTGGGATAGTATGACACCAAGTCCAGTAATTATTGATAGTTTCATTACAGATGGACCATTTGAAGTAATGAAGGAAGAAATCATGACTTCTGATAGCAATGGAGAAACAGTAATGACTGTAACGCCAACATTACCTGGAGCTTATATCTCAATTGCACAAGTGAAAGTAACTCGTGCTGATGGTAATGAGATGATAGGAGTTGGAATGAATCTTGCAGCAGTTACTGAAGGAAGTATTTCAATTGGGGGAGATTTAAATCAGGAAACTACTTTTGGAGGAATTCCTGTATATTCTTCAGAAAGAGGTGATTTAAGCACGGGAATTTCTATTGCGCCTACAGACATTCCTTGTGAGGAAGGGCATACAATTTTCGCAGGATTAATTCCATTTGTTCTTAGTGAGGCATTCCCAGGAGTCGACGAAGATGCATGGACTGGTTCTCATGATGAGGGTGATGGTGCTTCATGGGATGGATCATTTGAAACAGAGCTAGAATTTGAATGTGGTGAAACAGCCAAAAACTGGGAAGTTGACTTAGAGGCGCCAATGTATCTGTTAGCAGCTATAGCAGTTGATAGCACTGGTAATAATGAAGATGGTGAATGCTATTATGTTCAGGAAGGGGAGCCTTTCAACGATGATGGTTGGTTTTATCCAGATAGTTCTGATGAAGAACATTGGGTGGAGAATACAGATTGGGCATGGGAAGATGGAACTTTATGTCCTTCTGAGGAAGTAGGAACTAGTGACCTAATTTTATTCCCTAATGCATTACATATTGGAATTGTATTAAATAATCCTGCTTCGTTAAAATTAACAGGAGAATTAGGGCCAGGTCAAGTAACAAATATTGCTCTTAGTGATGAAGATGGGCCAGCATCAAGAATTCTTGCTGTAGCAACACCAAAAGAAGGTTTTGATCCTGCAACTATTGATTTATCTGCAGTAACTGAATTCTTGTATGGTGAAGGAGTTAGAGAAGAAGTTGGATGGGTTGCTAATGATAAAAATATCGAGGATGTATACATTTCATCTGATGCATGGTGTGAATACAGAGAAGATTATGATTGGGAGACTGATACTCAATATGACAAATCAAATGTCAGGATAAGAATTTATGTTGACAATAATCCATGGAGTTCTTCCATACCAGACCCTAAAGATACTGTTCTAAAAGATAGTTCTGGTTTCTTAATTACGCCAGTTAGAGATTGGTATAAAGAGTGGGGAGATGAGTGGTATGCAAACTATGAAATTGATTTAAGTGGAGATTATGAATTAATTCTTGGTGATCATGTAAATAAGATGTATATTGACGCAAATACAGAAGATTGTAATTATGTTGAAAATGGATACCATAGCAGTGAAGGTTCAGAAGTAGATACTCCTGAAGAAATATTTGACTTGATTGACTCTCTTCTTTCAAATATGGGTTCAATTGCATGGGGACAAGGATCTAGTGCTGATTTAGAACTACCAATTCTTTCATCACCTGTAGGGGAATATACAATCATTGCAATTGCACAAAAAGGTGAAGGAGAAAATGCTGAAATTGTTTCAGCGATAAATAATATGGTTGTAGAAGCAACACCAAACCCTGAACCTCCAGAAATTAAGGACGTATTCTTAAGTTTTAATCCTCCAAACCCACAAGTTGGAGATACTGTAACTATTCAAGTTGTAGATGAAGATAATGTCCCTGTAGATGGTTTATCTGTAACTGGAAAAAGAGACAGTTGGACAATATTTAGTATGGTAACTAATGATGTTGGGCAAGCTGACTTTATTGTTCAGGAAGGAACTATCGAGGTATTAGTAAGTGGTGGTAATTATAACCCAGCATCAATAACAATTATTGTTACAGCTGAAGGAGTAACTACAGGTGACGGAGATGCATTACCAACGGAAGATAACCCAATAGGATCTGATAACCAAACTTTAGACGATACAAATGAAGACAATAATGGTGAAAATAATGACGATGAAGATGCAGGAACAGGTACTGGATTAAGTTCTGCTCTTGGAGAATATCAAAACATATTTATTATCGTCATTGCAGTTTTAGTTGTAGTAATCTTAGGGCTTCTAACTGTTATGAAATTAAGGGGCAGAGAAGGAGATGGTTGGCAAGATGATGGTGCCGCATGGGATGATTACCAAGACATTGTAAACAGTCCTGTATCTTATGATTCTGCGTCTGCAGCTTCACCATCCTCTGATGGAAGGCCTCCAAATTACATGGAAGGACAAATGAGAGATGGTTATGAGGTCTTAGAATACCCATCTGGAAGTGGAGAATGGTGGTATAAAGACGGCCAAACTGGTCAATGGCAGGAATGGAAATAAAACTCATGATTACTAAGTAATACTGATTTAGTTTTACTAGTAAGAGGGGAATATGAACCCAAAACAAGCCAGGATTTCCATAATACTAGTATTAGTATTATGTTCAGGGCTAGTTTTCATTTTTCCTACAGAACCAGTTTTAACTACTGAAGTATTGTTCGATGACAAAGTTGTTCAAAGGATTGAAGATGAAAGTAATTATTTAGACGAAAATAAATTAATTTTGATAATTAAACACGATGATAATGGGCCATTAACAAATAATTTAACACGTGTTAAAACTCTATTATCTCTTGAACAAGATATTATCAATAATAAAGATAATATTGCATTTTTAAATGACAATTCTGCCTATATTGATACTGTGTCTTCACCACTAAACAAATGGTCTGATGCTTTTAATTCAAGAAATCGTTCTCTTGAAAATGCTACAAAGTGGGCAGATGTGTTACAGCCTATACTTGCGGATGGCTGGTGTGGAGAAAATACTACATCTGAAGAGAAATTAGCATTTCAATCTACATTATTATTACTTCCTAATGAGGCAAAAATGAATGTGGCATGCCCAGCTTTTTCTGGATCTTCTGCATCTCAAGCACCACAATCAAATGAATTAATTTGGCTAATTAGTTTAAAGGATATAAATGATTTATATGGTGATGTTCGATGGTCCATGGTTCTATCTTGGGCAGAAAAAATAAGTGAGGAATCAGAATTTGAAATTGAACCAGCAGGAGTAAACATGTTATTTGCAAAAGCACAAAAAATTGCAGAGGATGATCTTTCATCGATATTAATCCCCTCACTATTATTTCTAATATTAATTCTAACAATTGGATTACAAGATTGGAAAATTTCATTGGTAACCATTGGAAGTGTCACACTAATTATTCTGGCGGAACTTGGGATTTTATCTGCTATTGGATTTACAATTTCAATTATAGATGTGATTGCAATTCCAATAATTATGGGTGTTGCGGTTGATGGTGCATTTTGGTATTGTAAATCATCAAGAAAAAGGGAAGAAGTTAGAAGTATGCTACTTATTGCTATGATCACAACAGTTAGCGCTATTTCATTATCTTTGATTTCTCCAATTAGGGCTCAAAGATCATTAGCAGTTGTTATGATAATTGGAATAATTTTAGATTGGGTTGTTACAAGATTTTTACTTGAAAATTTCTATCTAAGTAAACGTAAGTATTTTGAAAACTTAACAATTAAAAAATCATTTGATAATAAAACTCCTATGTTCTGGCCTATTGCATTAGTAATCTTAGCATCAATTTCAATTATCTCTCCTACTAGTGTTGACATATTAGATGTTAAACAATTTTTACCAAATGACGACCCCTCGTTAGATGATCTAGAGGAATTACAATCAAAATACCTCCTTGCATCTGGAACGATGGCTTGGATAATTATAGATGCTGAAGGTGATTCAACAACTGATTTAATTAAAATTCAAAATTTCCAAAAACAACTTTCTTATCATCCAAGTATTATTTCAATTGATACTGGCATCTATCAAACCCCGTTAATCATGGGAGTTCCGAATTATGATGGCGGAATGGAAAATATAACAATTAACAAAATTCTTGATGAATTTGAAGATTCATTTATCCATTCAAACCCCAAATTGCAAAAAGATGGAGTTACAACTGGTGTTGCAATTTCGGTCTTAATTGATGGAAATTTTGCAGATGCTGCTCTTGAATTTAGTGATGATGTTAGACTTTTAATGACTGAAAATGAACTAAATGGAGATGTTGGCGGGCAACTAATCTCTGGTGCCCAATTGGCAAAGGATTTCGGAGAAAATAGAGTATATCAAATATTATTTGCAGGTATTGCTGTATTCATTGTCAGTTTTGCATTATTACGTTCACCAATTCGTGCTTCTAGAATTGCTGTAGGTACTATTGCCATCGGCGCCGCAGTAGACGGAATGGCTAGCATTATTGGAACAAGGGGCGTTCATACCGCCCCCGCCGTGTTATTGGGAATGGGATTTGCTGCAGACTATCTTTCACATGCGAGCGGAGAACATCCTTCTACTAAACATGATAATTATGCAAGATGGGGTGCTGCAATATCCTCAATATCCATTTTCTTATTACTTGGATTTTCAGTATTTCCTCCTGCACAAAATACAGGTAGATTACTAACAATAAGTATTCTATTCGCTGCCATATTAGCTACTTGTCTTTCATTAACATATATTGAAAAAGGAGAAGAGGAATAAACAAAAAAACTACTGGCTTTTGTAACACACAAGGAGGACAAGTGAATGGATAAAATAAATTTGAAAGAAAAGTTATCAATGTTCTCTGAATATTGGTCTCCAAAAATTATAAGTGAATTAAATGATTATCAAATAAAATTAGTGAAAATTAAAGATTCGTTTGTATGGCATAGTCATAATGATACTGATGAGCTTTTTTTGGTTATTGAAGGAAATATGAAAATTGAATTTAAAGATAGAACTATCGAATTAAACGAGGGAGAAATGTATGTTGTTCCAAAAGGCATTGAACATAGACCATATGCAAAAGATGAATGCAAAATTATGTTGATTGAGCCTAAAGGTGTTATTAATACTGGAGAAAATGAAGGTGAATTGACAGCATCAAATGATGTATGGATATAATCCTAAAACCTTACAATGCATGAAGTTCCATTAATTCTAAGGGTATTATTTGAAGCGATTCTTCATGTGTTGCTTCAAGATTAATTGGACAAGCAACTCCTTTTTCAGCAGCTTCTAACCAAGTTCTAGCACAAACACACCATCTATCTCCGTTTTTTAATCCGGGAAAATTATATTGTGGTGCAGGAGTAATCAAATCATTACCTTTAGATTTGGCAAACTCTAGGAATTTATCTGTAACAATACAACAAACTGTATGTAAACCATGATCATTGCTATCGGTATTACAACAACCGTCTCTATACCATCCTGTAACTGGATCTAATGAACAAGTTTCTAATTTACCTCCAAGTACGTTTATGCTAGGTCTCATAATTAATCCTAATCAAAACTGGCACATTAAGTATGGCGCGACGGGAGAGATTTGAACTCCCGAGTCCGAGGGACACCGGTTTTCAAGACCGGCGCAATACCAGGCTATGCGACCGCCGCTTGAACCTCCGAGGTCTAGTTCCTTTCAAGTATTTGTGTATGTATTCAACCATCTCTTTTTCAATGTAAGAGGGTATCGGAACAACATGGGCCGAGGTAAATTCGGAGCGATTTTGTTATTTTCGCTGCTTTTTGCAGGGTGTTTTGGTGAACCAATTGTGAATTGGGGAGACGATAATGGTGAATTCGAAACAACTTGGGACAATAACCCTGAAAATTTAGTAAATGTATCTTCAAAAATTTCTGAAGATACTGTTCAAATGGAACTTACTGCACAAGGTTGCGATGATAATGGAGGCGAATTAAAAGCCGGATCTACAGGTGAAGTAACTCAGGAAGTTCGTGTGTCAGGTTGGTTAATCTCAAGTAAACATTTCACTGATGGTGTCAAAGGACAACCAAGCCAACAAGTAATTCCAACATCTGTATTAATTGCACTAGATGATTTTGATACAGCAAAAGGAAAAACATTTGAAGATTATGACAAATTGACTGTAAAAGAATGGGACATACCTACAGCACTAACGACAATGCCTAAATTAGACAGTGCAACTCTTACACACACTAAATATGGAATTGTAGGTTTAATTCCTGCAAATGAAAATATTTTAGATGGTTTTGCTGCTTTGAATAATTGGCATCAACCAATTGAGCTTGTTGGATATGCAGTGAATACAAACAACCCCACCAATGGAGTTATGGTTGGTGAATGGACTGTTGGAGAAGATTGTAGAGCAATTACATTAGCAGCAAATGGGATATCAATGGTAGTTACAAGTGTAAATCTTGATGATAATGCAATTTCAATGGATGGTAAAGCAAATTCAGAATGGAGTAAAGGAGATGTTCCTTTTATTGGTACATATCTGTACATGTTATTGGTTTTGATTGCTGGTGGAGGTGGTGCATTTTTATTATTCACATTCTCAATGGGGATGGAAAGACATGGTGCTAAAGCTGCTGCAAAATCAATGCTTACAGATGCTCAAATGAAAATGGCAAAGGTTGTACGTAAAGATGTGAAAAAGGCCAAGAAGGATGGTCTTGATATGTCTGCAGGATCTATGATAGGAAATGATGAGAAGAAGGAAGAGAAAAATAAAGTCACACAAAAATTAGATGATTTTGATGTTGAAAGTGTTCTTAGTTCAATTGGAGAAGGACGCGGTCAAGGTGCAGAATTAGGTGGTGGCGGAGTTGTGCTTACTGATGACGCATATGACATGGGAGATCAATTACAAGAATCAATAGACTCTGGTGGAGTAAATCTAGGTGATTCCACTGAAAGAATTGGGCATACTCTTGCTTTTGATATTGATGATATTCTTAATCCTCAAGCAGAAGAGGAAGAAGATAGTAGAGGATTTACTACTACTACTCAAAGAAGTTCAAGTCCTCCTAAAGAAAGAAGAAGCATGTCTGGAAGACAAAGTGCTTCTTCTGAAGATCATCAAGATGAACCTGTAGAAAGAGGGCCGCCTAAAAGAAGAAGTGTTCGTAAAACAAAATCAAGTTCTGATGAACAAGATACTCCTAGGAAAAGTCCTCCTGTTAGGAAAGCACCCAAAAGAACTTCAGTTAATGATGATGATGACTTTTCGGACTTTTCTTTCTAATCCCAAGGTACCTGATTAGATCCTCTAATCCATAATTGTTTAACATGATATTCTAAAAGCGCTGGGGTTTGCAAACATGGTTCACCATCTGCTTGAACAATTAGTGGAGGTGAATGTACTTCTTCAGTAGGAATTCCTTCGTTGTCTACAGATTTTATTTCTAACCTTTTACATGGTTTTTGCTCAATTCCCCATTTACCTACGTGTTTTCCTTTCTTTAGTGGACCCATAAGAAGTAACATCTTGATTTTACTAAGTCCCCATGCATGACATAATTGACCATGTTCTTCTATTGGTGATGCCCCAGGACAAACCTTGTAACCTCCACCGAACATCTCTGTAGTTGTGATTGCCAACATTGAAAAATCCACTACAATTCCTTCTTCATCATTAATTTTCACCCAAGCCATTTTCTTTTTCCAAGGAAGTATCTCTGTAATTCCAAGATAAGTATATTTTATTGACCCCTTTATCCATTTTCCTCTCTTTAATTTAGCTCTGGATGTTGCTGAAGTCACTCCACAATCAGACTCTAAAAATACCCATCTTACAATACGGCCCTCTATATCTGGATCTCCGTCCCATTTTGTATTATTTTTTGGTTCAGGATAATTATTCACTGATGGTGCTGGAGTTCCTTGAAGACGAAATGCGCCTACATGCCTATCAGTGCCATTCACCAAAATATCTATTATTTTCTTTGGATTTGTCAGCGGTATATTATGTGCTCTTGCAATATCATTACCAGTACCTGCAGGGATTATGCCTAATTTTTTTTGAGACCCCCGAAGTCCCGAAGCAACCTCATGCACTGTTCCATCTCCTCCACAAGCAACTACACAATCAATATCATCTCTTGTTCGAAGTGAATATGCTATCTCCGAAGCATGCCCAATATGTTTAGTAAAATGTACTTCATAATCCAAATTTTCTTTTTTGAGTATGATTTCATTTTTCTTCCATATTTTAAGAGAACGTCCATCCCTACCCGCTGGATTTACTATACAAGCAAATTTGGCCATAAGTCTGGGGAGAAGTCATAACTTGAAAGGCTTCTTATTGATGTGGAAAGCATCATCAAAACAAAAAGGTAAGAGTTTCAGGGTTAGAACAATGGATTGGTCAGAAACCGATATTGTATTCATGCAAAGAGCACTTGAAGTTGCTGAAAGAGGAAGAGGTAAAGTTCATCCAAACCCATTAGTTGGCTGTATCTTAGTAAAAAATGGAATGGTTATTTCAGAAGGTTGGCACGACTACTTAGGTGGTTTACATGCTGAGCAGATGGCAATATCAAATGCTGAGGAAAATGGAAACAACACAAATGGAGCTACAGCATATATCACATTAGAGCCATGTAATCATCATGGTAGAACGCCACCTTGCACTGAAGCTTTACTTTGGGCTGGAATAAGTGAAGTGGTGATAGGACATATAGATCCTAATCCAACAGTCAAAGGAGAGGGATTAAAAGCATTAATGGATGCAAAAATTAAGGTAAGGACTGGTGTACTTGAAAAGGAAACTGGAATTCAAATGCAGTCCTTCCTAAATTGGTGTAATAATGGCATACCTCTTGTTACTCTAAAAATGGCTACTGATTGTGATGGATATATCGATGATAAATCAAAAACAAGTCAAAGATTCTCATCAGAAACTACTTTGGATACAGTCCATAAATTAAGATCATTTTCTGATGCCATACTTGTTGGGGTGAATACTGTGATTAGAGATGATCCATTACTAAATGTAAGAAGAATCAATAAAGAGCATGTGAAAAATCCCCTCAGACTCATATTAGATAGTAATTTAAGAATTCCCTTAGAAAGTAAATTACTAAATGACGGAAGTCCTACATTAATTGTATATCTAAATGGTGATGAAAACACAATTGAATTATTAAAATCAAAAAAAGGAATTGAATTATTAGAAATGAAAAAAAATAAAGACGGTCAAGGAATAAATCCTAAAGATTTACTGAAAATTCTTGGGGAAAGGGGTATTCAAGAATTACTTATTGAAGGAGGGACTGAAACTGCAAGAAGATTTGTGGAATCAAATTTAATAGATAGGATCCTAATGTTCCGAAGTCCAATTTCATTTAAAGAACCCGTAAAAGGATTAACAGGCCATGAAATTGTGGGATTAGGATTAGAGAGATTATCTGACATTTACTATGAAGATGATTGTTTGGAAAGATGGAGTAGAGTTCCTTGGCCTTCCGAAAATTGGCCATAAAATAGAAAACAAATGAAGAAGATTGATTTACCCTAATGAATTGACCTATTTCATGAGTGAAGAGTTTAACGTCTATGGTATGTCAGTACCACGTATTTCAGAATTAATTGGAACAATAATGGTATTGTGGGGTATTATCGTATATCTCCTTACAGAAATGTCTAGTTTTACATCATTAATTCCTTCATTTGTTGGACTTCCAATAGTTTTGGCTGGATTATTAGTAAGAAAATTACCAGAAAAAAGGTCTTTATTTATGCATATATCATCTACATTTGGTTTAATTTCCGTATTAGGGGGAGCAATGGCATTTAATGGAGTTATGAATAATGATTGGAGTATGTCGACAATTTCTCAACTCTTCTTATTAATTATTGGAGGAATATATTTGGGAATTTGCGTCAAATCTTTTATCCATGCAAAGAAAATGAGAGAAAATGCAGAAAATTGAACTTAAGCGGGCGCAGCAGGATTCGAACCCGCGTCGTCGGATCCGAAGCCCGACAGGATATCCAAGCTACCCCATGCGCCCTACTAATGCTAAATGAAGTTCATATTCAAACCTGTCCTTCAATTTCATTAGGTTAA
>Ga0209404_10001755_pt1 | contig 14142 bp, 7 predicted proteins | sample TroAtlMetagenome_2_FD_187447 | JGI IMG/M metagenome (GOLD analysis project Ga0209404, IMG submission 187447) | Marine eukaryotic phytoplankton communities from Atlantic Ocean - Tropical Atlantic ANT8 Metagenome (SPAdes) (version 2) | ecosystem: Environmental > Aquatic > Marine > Oceanic | place...
TCGTTGGGATTTATCAGGGGGCACTGGAACGCGGGCCACGATTATTTCACAAGCAGCAACAGCTAATAGATTTTTATTGGTTTCTTCTCCTGATAGACATATTTTTACATTTGGAACAGAAACAACAATTGGTAATACTGCTACGCAAGATGATTTGTTTTTAAGATTTTCTTCTCAAGAAGATTATACTACATGGGCACCAGCCTCAACCAATACGGCAGGTTCTTTTAGAATTCAAGATGGTTCTAAAATTGTAGCAGCTAAACGTTCTCGTGGTTCTATTCTTGTTTGGACAGATACTGCTTTACACTCATTAAATAATATTGGTCCACCTTTTATATTTGGATTAAGTCAAATAGGTGCGAACTGTGGAGCTGTGTCTGCGCATTGTGTTGCAGATGTAAATGGTATTTCCTTTTGGATGAGCCAGACAGCATTTTACATGTTTGATGGTGCAATTAAAAAATTAGATTGTACTGTGCAAGATTATGTGTTCGATGATATTAACTCAACCGCATATAATCAAATATGTATAGGGGTAAATGTAGATTTCAATGAAGTTACTTGGTACTATGCAAGTGAGGGTGAAGATTATTTAGATAGAAGTGTTACATATAATTATATGGAGGATGTTTGGTACACTAATTCAGGCTTCATCAGAACTTCTTGGATTGATAGAGGTGTGTTTGCTAATCCTTATGCAACTAAATATGATAGTTCAGCAACAGCAAATGAACCAACTGTATTAGGAGTAACAGGCGGAGCTACAACTTTATATTCTCACGAGGATGGAAATAATGACGACGGCGCAGCAATGGATAATTATATAACTTCAGGTGACTTTGACATTCAAGAAGGAGATGAAATTTTCTTATGTTCTAGAGTTATTCCAGATTTTAAAAATCAAAGTGGTAATACTACACTTACTATGACTTTTGCTAATTATCCAACAAGCACAAGTACTAGAACCTTTACTTCTACTACAACTCCTACTACAAAATATTTTTCAACAAGAGGTAGAGGAAGACAAGCTAATTTAAAAGTTTCTAATAATCAATTAGATTCAGATTGGAGATTCGGAACTATTAGAATGGATATAAAACCGGATGGAAGAAGATAATGGCTAGAATTAATATTGCAAGATTACCTTTACCTAAAGAGAATTTCGATAGACAACAACAAGACTTACTAATTCGTGAGTTAGAGAATATAATACAACAATTAAACTTTACGTATCAACAAGATCTACGTGAAGAATTAACAGCAAGGACTTGGTTTGTAGGATGAGTGATATATATAAAAGTAAAACAGCAGATTTAACAACAACGGGTGCTACAATTATTTACACTGTACCCACAGCAGATGTTTCTACTGTTCCTCCACAGAAACCTGTGCAAGCTATAATTAAATCTATAAGAGTTTGTAATGATTCTGGAGGATCTGTAAATCTAACTATGACCTTAGAAGATGCAAGTACTTCTGGGGTTATTAAAATAGTTAATACAAAAGCAGTAGCTTCCAATGCAGATACAGAATTATTAGCATCACCAATGGTTGTAGAGGACAGTGATGTTATCAAAGCTCAATCTAGTGGAGCAAATGCATTACATATTATATTATCAGTATTGGAGATATCTGCATGATAAAGATTCAGGAATCCAAGATACTTGGTCATACTATTATTGAAGGTAAAAAAGTACCTATAGTACAGCCAGAAGTACATAAGAGAATATATTGCAAAAATTGTGATAATGAGGTAGATTCGGAGGAACAGGCAACAGGCACCTGCTCTGATTGCGGACAAGACTGGTCCGTTCATAAAGCCACAGATATACAAGTTAAAGTAGTACAAATCCCAATGGGATCGGGAACAGGTTAATATGGCAGGCTTAGATGATTTATACGATTGGTTAGATGATATCGTTCCAAATGAGTTACAACGAATAGCTCCTTATGTAGCTCCCATACTAGCACCACAAATGGGTATAACTGGTGCATTACTAACGAGTCAGTTAGGTGCACTTGATAGTGGAAAATTTGATCCTTACGCAGCAGCCAGTGCTTTAATTGGAGCTAATACACAAAAAGCAAAAACAATAAGACAACGAGGAAGAATTAATCCTAAAGAAGGAACATGGGGTCAAAAAATGTCTCACTGGGCTGTCGGTGATAAAGGCACAGGCAAAGACGCTTGGGGTCAAGGTTGGGCGAAACCTCTTTTAACTGCTTTACCTGGAGGAGATACTCTAACGCGAGGTATTGATCCTAGATACTCTATGTCGAAATGGACTTCAGGTAATCCTGATTCCGGCATTTCGTCTTGGTCTAATTACGTAGAAGCACCGGGTTTAACACATGCTGATGTAGTGAGCGCTACACAAGCAAATGATCCACTAAAAACAACACAACTATATAAAAAATCTAGAGATTATTTAGCGGGTGATTATATGAAAGGTAGTTATACTGGAGAAACACTCATGGACGCTGACGTAGCAAAAATTGGAGAACAACATGACATAACGTGGGATGAAGCAAAATTAGCACGAGCTAGAGGAAAAGGTGCTGGACCACGAGCAACAAAAGGTGGGTGGAAACAGAAAACATATCAAGGAAGAACATACGCTCAAAATCCTACTAATAATTTTTGGTATGACGTTGGAGAAGGAGTACAACCAGGCATGATAAGTGAAGGTAGAGTATTCCTTGATTCCAAAGGAGATATGGGAACTATAGATCCAGGATTGTGGGAACACTATAAAGACCTAGAGACAGCAAAACCAGGATCTGGAGATGCTTGGCTAGAAGAGTATGGTAAAGTAGGTGGAGAAGCAACTTGGATAAATGATCTTAATCAAGGTGTAACAGATATGGCTTCTGAGGTTTATGGTTTTTGGTCTTATGATCCGGTTACAGGTAAAAGACTAGAGGGATCATTTGATGCAGGGAAAGCTTTACAAACTATAACTGTTGCTGGAACTCTTGCTGAACTTGAGAATATTAAAGATGAATTAGAAAAAAAGGAAATAGAAGATAAAGAGGAAGAAGCTAAAGTATATAGAGAATGGTTTAGAAGTTATGAAAGAACTACAGGTGTCCCATACGATAAATCACATCACGCAGAAAAACATATGTTAGAAATGTATGATAGATATATGCCAGCAACTTCACACCATGCAGCAGGGGGAAGAGTTGGTCTTAATGTAGGTGGTATTACAAATATAACACCAGAAATGCCACAAGGTATGCAACTAGAAGGTAGAGAAGGAGCTTTTGTTCCTATGGGGATAGAAGAAAAAGCAGATGATGTACCTGCGATGTTGTCAAAAAATGAATTTGTGTTAACAGCTGATGCTATGAAAGGTCTTGATAAACTTATGGGTGGTCAAGGTGACCCTAGATCAGCAGCACAACATATGTATCAAATGATGGATCAATTGGAGGCTATAGCATAATGACAATAACAACTACACAAACGTTACCTCCAGCTTATGTCACCGGCATAGGAGAACAATTCTCTGATTACTTTATGGGTGGTCATTATGAAGGCCCTTCAGGTTCTCAAACCTTTGTTCCAGATCCAATATCAGGCTCACCTTTTTATGCTGATCCAAATCAAATGTTTGGTGGATCTTATGATGCAACTACTGGTTTTACAGGAATAACAGGAGCAGGAACACCAGCATCAGATTGGTTTGTTGCTGGGATGGATCCGCTTCAGACACAAGCACAATCAATTGCTACAGGAACACAAGCCACACCTACTTCTGGGTTAGGTCAATATCAAGGTTATTTAGGTGATGCTAACGCAATGCAAACTGCTGCTTCAAATTTAATGGGATCGTTTGATCCAGTTACTGGAGCTTACACTGCAGGTCCGATGGCTGGTGGAGCAGCATTACAAAACGCAGCAGATGCCGCTAATCTTGGAAGTCTTGCAGCTATAGCAGGACAAGGTGCAGCTGATCCATTCATACAAGCTGCAGGCACAGGATTAGGAACTGCTGGAGCGACAACCGCTGGAGCATTGGGTTATCAAGGAGCAAACGCTTATCAACAATTCATGTCGCCATATCAGCAACAAATTATTGATGCAACTATGGCTGAGTATGATACCCAAGCACAAGAAGCACAGGCTGCACTTGGTGCTAGTGCTGGGAATGCTTATGGTGGTGGAAGATTTGGAGTTGCGCAAGGACAACTAGCCGCGGACCAAGGTACACAAAGAGCGCTACTACAAGCACAATTATTAAGTCAAGGATTCGGGCAAGCTCAAAATCAAGCTAATACAGCTTTACAACAACAATTAGGTATTGGGCAAGCTCAAGCAGGACAAGCAGGACAACAGTTAAATGTTGGACAAGCAGCCATGGGCCAAGCATCGGGGAACGTGGGTTTATATGGCTCAGCATCAGGAATGCAAGGAAACATAGGTGGACAACAACAGGGCATGTTAGGAACTCAATTAGCTCAACTTGCTGGGATGCAAAATCAAGGAATGGCACAAGGACAATTTGCAACAACAGGTTTAGGAAACTTATTAAATACTTACACTACAATGGGTCAACAAAATCAATTACAGAATCAAGCTACACAAGATCAACTGGCAGCTCTTATGTCAGGTATACAACTGGCGCCAACTCAGACTATGGGGAATCTTGGTCAGTTCATGGCTGCTGCTTATGGTACGCCTTCATCTACTTCATACCAACAAACTCCTGATCCTAGTACACTACAAACTCTACTTGGTGGTGGTATTGGATTGGCAGGTATTATAGGAGCATTAGGTGGCTAAAGTATTAAGTAGACCTATGTTTAGAAGAGGCGGAAGTACCAACAGCGGTATCGTGTCTGGATTTAAAAAAGGAGGAAACGTTCGTCAAGGATATCAAAATGGAGAACTTGTAGATCTATACCAAGAACATATGACTGAACCAACTGAAGAAAAAGGTATGTCAACTAGTGATTGGTTAAGAATAGCGGCTTCAGGTGCTAATATAATGGGAGCACCCTCTACAGGAAGAGACGATATATGGGGTGCATTGCAAGCAGCCGGTCCATCTCTTGGTGAACTTGGAACAGGTTTAGCTGATAGTAGAGACCAACGACGAGCTGATTACTTACAAAGAAAAGCTGTGTATGATGCTGGTTTAGCTGATACAGCAATAACAGGTGCATCTGCTAGAATGGAAAGAGATTTCACATCAGAAGAAGCAAGAAAACTAAGAGCATGGGAGAGTATAGAAGCCGGTAAAAGTAGAACACACGACGAAACTATTTTAACAAAACAACAAACTCATGAATCTGCTATTGTAGACGCAGAAATTGAAGCTGCTATAGAACTATTAGAAAAGCAATATGAATTAGATAAAGAGTATGGAAAATATGATTTTGCTATTCAGTTCCAAACTGAAAAATCTCAAGAGATTGCAGAACAAATGATTAAATTAGAAAACGAAGGTAAAAAAGATAGTGATGAATGGAATTTATTAAAATCACAATATGAAAACATTATTTATGGTGAAGCTGTTAATCAAATAAGAGAAGGAAGAGTTGATCTTGCTAAAGATCGTGATTTTATGACGCTAGTTAAGTCAGCCTATACTGCAGCTCTTGACGCTGCTAAAAACCCTGAAAGTCCAGATTACAATAAATCTCCAGAAGAAATATATGAAGCTATAATTGATAAAATATTTAGAGGATTTGGTCTTGGAGACTTATATATTCCTGGTGGAAATGCAGCAGGAGGAAGACCTATAAGAAGAAGAAATTTTGCAAATGGTGGAATGACTCCAGTGGCACCTACAGGTACTATGAACACTGCACCTGTTGCTGCTCAACCTACTGATGAACTACAACTTTCTTATGAAGAATTAAGAAGAAGACTCCCACCTGAAGTTAGTGATCAGGTCATACAGCTTATTTTAAATAGTGAAGAAGCTATGATAGATTTCGCACAACTTCAAACACCTCAAGACATAAGTATCTTTAATCAAAAATATAACACAGATTTACAAATGCCAACACAGGTGGCTTAAATGTCTATCCTTGATATAGAAAATCTCCCCGGTTATGCTGTAGCTCGTGCGTGGTTCAATCCAGATTGGAGAGATGATCACATTCAAGTAGGTGAATCTAGTAACGAACCTTTAATGGATTTTCTAAACACACTAGAAGATCCTAATCTTAATAAAGACGATCTTACTTATGAACAAGTCAGAAATTATGCTGACTGGAAAAATGAAGAATTATTCCCTTATCTAGACTCTTGGGTTTTGTCTGATCTCCCACCTGTAGATGCTACTAGAAGAATAATGGGTATTGATAATAATCGTACAGATGAAAGTTGGATATCTAAAATGAGATATAGAGATCCAGACCAGTTTCTTGGTAAAGAATTGTACGATTACGATAACTTTTACAAGCTAGCATCAAAAGGATTACTGGTAAAGGCTAATGGTGAACCATATACAAAACAAGAATTATTCCGATCATCTAAACCTATAGGATCTGGAAGAGGAAAAGGAGGAGGAAGAGAAGAAACAGGTGCTTATGCAGAATATAAAAAAAATCCAGAGAATTTTGTACTAGTTAAAAACTTAGAAGAATTATTAGCAGATGCTCAAACAGTAGAACAAATAGACAATAGGCTTGGTAAAATAACAGACGTAGATTTTTGGGATAAAAGTCCTGAAAGAGCTATAGTAGAGCTTTTTGGTGCTCAGTTTGGAGCAAAATCACAAATTGAATTTAACCCACAAAATTGGTCAGCAGAAATAACTGATTATTTTATTAATAATGGTTTGAACCCAGAAGATTATGGTAATTCTAATATATCAATAGGTAAGTTTGATGGAGAACTTTATTTTTCTATACCTAAAGATAAAACTGACATTATATCTCTTATGGAGAATAAAGAATTTATGAATTCATTACGTCAGTTTGATCCTAAACGTATGAATGAAATAGAACAAGCTATGGACCCTTCTTCTCCATATTATATAGGAAGTATAGATCAACTTTATGATCATACTGATTCTCCTTTAGAGGTATTTTTAAACTCTAAAATTAGACAAGATTATTGGAGATTCACTGCAGATGAAAAAGATGGGATGCTTTATTTACCATTAAAACCTAAAGCAGAAGGTGGAACAAAACAGTATCAAGATACAATAACTGGCCAGCAACAACAAGTTAATCCCTGGCAGATAATTTCTCAACCAGTAGGTGCTTTATTATTTGAAACCCTTCCTGGCATAGGTATGTTATCTGGAATGTGGCAAGGTTCAAGGGGAGCAGTGGCGGCGGGTAGCGTAGTTATGAAAGGAAATAAAGCTGTGGCTGATGCTCTTAATATACCAGTAAACGTAGCTAAACAAATAGAAATTACCACTACAGGAGAGCTAACACCCAAGTCTGTACAAATCCTTCACAAAACAATAGGGAAAGAAGCTACTATGGATTTACAAGGAGGTCTTAGACATGATTTTGCAACCGGTATACCTCAAACAAATATAGCATCTATGAGTAAGTCTGGAAATTTTGATGATGTTCCTGATTTAGTTACATATGTAAATAAGACAGATTCAAATCCTATGCAGAAACCTGTTACCACTGACAACTCTAAATGGACTTTAAAATTTCCTCAATATATGAGTGAAAAGGAACTATTAGAAACGGTTCCTTTAAGTGATAATCATATAGCTGCTTTAAACTCTAAGCCTATACAAATGTCTGACCTATCTACAGCACAAAGAAATGATATGTTTAACTATGTTAGAACTCTTGTAGAGAAGGGGTATTCTTTTAAAAAAATAAGTGAAATGGATGGTATCGTACCAGGCATACTTAAAGGAATTACTTCAAACAAGGAGCATGCTTTAACTAAACACTATAAAGATTGGGCAAAAATAAATGGGGAAGATTTATATCCTGAACACACTTTTCATAACAGGCTAGCAGGAGACGGACAAGACTGGTTTATTAGTGGGACCGGCGGCACTGGAAGAGTTAAAGTAAATACAATGGGTTTAAACATATCTAATGCACTAGTTGATACAATTACAAATTTTGTAAAAACAGGTGATGTTGCTTATTTAGATACAGCAGGTGTTTCTAAATTTTATATACCTAGTAGTCAAGTTGAAGAGGTTACAAAAAGAACAATTTTTGAAATAAATGGAAAACTTGCTGGGCGTAAAGTCATGGGTGGGCAAGATAAAATCGTTGAATACACTGCTAAAGTTTTATCAAAAAGTGATGACCCCGATATAATAAAATTTTTAGGGGATGATGCTGAACAAGCGGTAAGAGAGTTACTTGAACAAAGAAACAAATATATTAGGCACGAAGCTAGAATGAAAGAAATGTATGTTCTTCGTGAATTGAATCATGTTGATGCTGATATGAATACTATCCACGATGCACTTGGTGTTGGCTTGGCTGATGGATCCTATGCTATTAATACACCAACAGCAGCAAACGAAGTATTACAAGAAATAATGAATGCAACTGGTTTAGATGTTGTACAAGCAAACAAAAGATTATTTCAATATATAAGTATGCATAAGGGAACTTTTAACGTTCCTAAATTTGATAGTAGAAAAATAAACAAAAATATAGGAGATCTATGGGACGAATTTCCAGACTTTTATGCTAAACGAGGTCAAGGAGTTGATACATCCGATATGATTAACAACGCATTGAGTGTAGGAATATTTGGAAAAGAAGGAGTTTACAGATCTATTAAAGAACGGATAGGAGGAACGTCTATTTATAAAGGTCAAGGACACCCTTTATTTGCAAACGCAACCATGGATGAAATAGTTGCTAGAACTACATTAGCTCGCACAGGCAATGAACTTTATGGAATTTTTATTCAACCTTTAGACTTAGCAACTAATACGTCAATAAAAGGTGGTGGTACTGATGCAAAACTTGGAGAAGCACTAGGTGGTTTAAGAACTCTCACCAGAGATGGAGTAAAATTTTCAGAAGAGGAATTTAATAAAATTTTAAGCCATTATACAAAACTTAGAAAAGAAACTTTAAAAGATAACCCAAACATAATTCTCCCGGAACCTGTGTACGGAACAATACCAAAAGAACAGATGGAATATCTTACAAATCGTTTTGGAGAAGATATCGCTAATAGATTTAAAAAACTATCTGAAAAAAATGGTTATCATTTTAAGGTAGACGATAAAATGTTATCTATGCTTGATTCTCAGTTTGAAGGTTATGTGCAGTCATCTATTAAAGATTTACAGGACATGGCTAGTAGACAAGTTAATAGCTTTGCAACAGGCACAAGAGACGGGACTCTTGTAGGAGACCCTAAATCAAATGTATATAATTTTTCACCTGTAGATTTTATGTTAGAGAGTGCAGCAGCAGGCGAGCGAAGAGAAAATTTTTATGATTTACCTGAGTCAGTACAAGACAAAATGTCTTTCTTAACTTTGGAAGATTTTAGAACTAAAGAAATGGAAGAATGGAGACAAAACCCTAGTGTTAGATTTGAACAAATTGATCCAGGTATAAGAAATCTTGATGATATTAAAACAAGAGTAGCTGAAGAAATGACAGAAAGTAAACCTGTTAAATTTAAATGGTCAAGCTTACCTAAACTAATAACTCAAAACCCTCTTTATAGACAAATGGAAAGAAAACAACAAGTTCCACTTATACTTTTAGGATCCATAGCAAACGATGTTAAAAATAAATTTACAGGGGATGATAAATTATTTTATGAAAATTTTCCTACCCTTGCAAAATGGATATCAAAATCTTGGAGCCCTATTCCACCAACAGATCCAGAACAAGAATATATAGACGGTATAGTTGAGTTTAATAGAGCATTAGATTCAGGGCTCACTAATCTAGGTTATAACTCAATGGATTTAATTTTAGGAGGTATTGATTTAACTTCTTTTGGCAAAACAGATTTATCAGGAAAACTTAGAGATTTATATGAATCAAAAGCAAGATCAGAACCAGAAACTTTTTTAGGAGATATGATATCTCTATTAGTTGAGTTTGGAGTTCCTGGAGGAGTCATTAGTAAAATAGTAATGAGAGCACAGAAATCCTTACGACTAAAAGGTGTTAACACCATGACGCGTTACATAGATGATGACACTGTTGGTGCTGCAAGACTTGCAATGCAAATGAGTAATGTTGCAAAAAGAATGGGTACAGGAGCCCTTATATTTGGGGCAACTGACTTTGTGGGAGGAGGTCCATATAATAGTCTTCATAGAATGTTTCCAGAAGACCCAACACTACTGCCTGGGAAACCTATTGACACTAAAGACTTAAATGGAAATGAGCTAGCGTTAGCTAACTTAAAAAATAGAGTTCGCTTCGCGGGAGACGGAGCGATGATCGGTGGTCTATTTCCATTACTAGGACCTCCTGCTTGGGCTCTTACAAAAGGAGTTGCTAAACTTCCTTTTAAAACTATACCTGGAATTGATAGGTCTATATTTGGAGGAGCCTTACAACTTGCAGGGATACCACTGAAAATAGCCGCGGATACTTTAGCTGGAAAAATACCTTATACAAGCAAGACAATACCTTTGCTTGGAAAAGGAATGCAAAAATTTGGGCAATGGAGCGCAAGTGGTATTCAACAATCAGCAGCCTTCCTTGGTAAACAAGTATTTGCTAGAGCTGCTTTAGGTGCTTTTGATGTAGCAGCAAGAAAACAAGCTCTTTATTCAGGGATAGAGATTGGTTCTACTTTTAAAAGATCCCTTCCACCATTTAAAGAATGGAGAAAATTTTCTGTTAATAACCAAGACCCCCTACATGTATATTTAGCCAAACTAGATAATGTTTTATCTGGTTTTAGAGACATAGGAAAACTAGGTAATGATATGTTTGGTTTATTAACACAAAGAGATTTATTTATTAGAGCAAAATCTAGAACAATAGATAAGTTTTTAACAAACATTGAACAAACTGCATACAAAATGGCTAAGACTTTTGAAGAAAGACATCAAAAATACGGTGAATTTGAAACTATACAAAAAAAATATTTAGATGATGTATTAGATTATCTTCAAGGTAATATTAAATTAGAAGCTGTGCCAGGCAAATTAAAATCAACAGCAAAAGAATTAAAAGAATATGTAAACCAATTAAAAAATGAGTTTAAAGGAATGTTGCCAAAAGATGATCCTCTGGCAATGTTATTGACTGCAGATATTGATAAATATATGCGTAGGTCTTTTTCTATGTTTACGAACGCTTCCTACACTCCTACAAAAGAAGCTGTGTTGGGGGCTAAAAATTATATTAAAGATTTAATTAAAGGTAGTAATCAACTTTTCCAAGAAGCAACCCAATACTTTCCTAAGCTTTCTGTTGATGATGCTATTGAAGAATACGCTCAGTTAAAAGTAGGGGATATTATGCATACAGCTAGATATGAACTGGATGATCCTTTTAAAGCATTAGAAAATATTATTAATAAAAAACTTGGTTTAAAAGATATTGCTATTCGCACAGGTGAAGAAGTTCCAAACGCTATACGTAAATTACTTGGGGAAGAAAAAAATCTTAAATCTTCTTTGCTACAAACAACTGGAAATATAATTTCGAGTACACAACAAAAACAAGCCCTGGATAAAATAGCAAAACTTGGTAAAGAAGGTGGGTGGTTGTTTGATACAGCAGAAGAAGCTCTTGCTAAAGGAAAAATATTTAATGCCTGGAAACTATCAGACATAAAAGGTGCTGGTTTTATACCTTCTGATGTATTAGGTATGTATGGTAGTCCAGAAATTGTTAGACAATTAAGTGGTTATAGTATTTTTGATAGTGCTCTTAAATATAAAATTTATCAAAATCTATTAGCTTTTAAAGCAATGGTGCAAGGAGGTAAAACGCTTTATTCACCTGCTACTCAAATGCGTAACTTCGGATCAGCTAGTTTGTTTGCCTTAAACGTAGGCCACATAGGAGGTAATGCGAGTGTAACACAATCATTTAAAATTGTTTTAGATGATATTTTTGGGCCTGGTCCTAAAGTTAATAATAATGATTTAATTAAATATATAGAAAGAAAAGTTGAACTTGGAGTTATTGATGAGAACGTCGTAGCTAACGAGTTAGCTGGTATCTTAGCAGATTTAAAAGGAACAAGGAACGCAGCAGGTGACCCTATTATTAGTAATTTTAATGGCCTATTACAAAAAGTAGGTGACACTAAACTGAGTCAATATGTTCAAAGAACATATGCGGGTGGTGACAACGTTTGGAAAATGTATGGACATGAATTTTATATGTCAGAGCTTAAACAATTCACTAAATCAATAGATGATGTAAAAAAATACTTTAGGGATATGATCGGTAGAGAGTTTGTGGAATTAAGTCCTAAGACAGGTGTTAAGAAAACTTTAGCTGAGGGTATTGAAGAAATGGCAGCTCATCTAGTAAGAGAAACATACCCAACATACAGTAGAGTACCTCCTGTTATTCAGGCATTAAGAAAGTTACCTGTTGGTAACTTTATTTCTTTCCCTGCAGAAATGTTAAGAACTAGTGCAACTACTTTAGGTGTGTCTTTAAAACATATAGCTTCAGGTAATCCTGGTTTACAAGCAATGGGGTATAGATCATTGATGGGACAATATACAACTCTCTATGGATTGAATGAAGCAGTGTCTCAAATAGCTTCAACAGTATCAGGTGTTAGCCAAGATAAAATGCAAGCTTACTTAGATGATCTAGGTCCAGACTTTATGCAAGGTCATAAACTTGTACCATTAGGTCCTCAGGATCCACAAACAGGTATAATAAAAGCTTTTGATATCTCTACATATAATCCATATGCTTATGTTACTGATCCATGGGAAGGGTTTATAAGAGAAATTGGATCATCAAGACTAGACCCTACTAAAGTTGATGGTGAAATTTATAGAAGATTATTTGATGCTGCTGGTCCTATTATGGCTTTAGTTGAACCTTTTACATCAGAGGCGATTGCTCTTGAACCAATGTTTGATGTATGGATGAGAGGCGGAGTAGCTAAAAACGGTTCAAGAATTTTTTCTCCTTCAGATGATCCTGGTACCAAAATTAGTAAATCATTTAATCATATATTAGAAACAATTGCTCCAGGGATTATTAGAAGCACGGGTCAAGTTTGGAATGCTCTTAAGTTAGATACTAAATCTGGCAGAGTTGCTGATCTAGGAGACACACTTATTAAATTATTAGGTGGTTCAGTTATAGTTGTTGATCCAGTTCAGGCGCTTGATTATAAAGCACTTGATATTCGTGAAATAAGAAGTAATGCCTTTAAGACCGAACACTTCTTCAGTAAAAGTAATGCATTGGAACGTGGACCAGATGTTATGGCTGCTGAGTTTGATAAAATTCAACAAGAAGCACTTAATGATCAATACAATATATGGAAGATGTTCCAAAATTCGTTAAGGACAGGTCTATTAACGGAGGATCAAATTATAGAAGTACTTGGTAAGAACGGTCGTAATGTTCCTAATTTAATAAACCTAATAGATGGTTACTTTACACCTGTATCATATTCTAAAGATGGATTATTAAAAAGAGCAGATAGTCTAGTTGAAGAATATAAAAGAAACGGAATTAAAGTGAACTGGAATGACTTATATCCTGTTGATAAACTAGAAGATGTAATAGATAAGTACTATGATATAAGATTTGAAGATATACAGGACCCTAGTAGGCCTCAAATAGAACAGCAACAAGGACCGCTACTTCCGATGTTTACTCCAACAGCAGGTGCTGAAGATGTTCCTGCAGGGCCTCCATTAAATGCACCTACTCCTGTAGTATCAAACCAACCTATAACTTCACCTAATCCAGAAACCGGCTTGACCACTACAGAGGAAGCTTTATTATCACCTTCTGAAAAAGTTATACAACAAAGACAAAGAGGAATGGGAAATGCCAATACAGCCTAAGACACAAAGAGAACACATTATAGCGTTGCATGGTCATATAACAGGTGTTAAAAAAGACATAACCAACGTCAAGGAGAATCACCTCAAGCACATGAAGGAACAGATTCAAGATTTGGGCGGTAAGATAGACAAGATCTATTGGGTTGTTTTGACTACGGTGGGGGCCGTTGGTCTAGTAATTATAGAAGCT
>Ga0209404_10001762_pt1 | contig 14069 bp, 15 predicted proteins | sample TroAtlMetagenome_2_FD_187447 | JGI IMG/M metagenome (GOLD analysis project Ga0209404, IMG submission 187447) | Marine eukaryotic phytoplankton communities from Atlantic Ocean - Tropical Atlantic ANT8 Metagenome (SPAdes) (version 2) | ecosystem: Environmental > Aquatic > Marine > Oceanic...
ATACAAAAGATGATTGATTGTAAATCACATTTGGATAGTAGTTTGTAGAACCTTGAGCTGTTTTTGCGTTAGGGTTTTTAGACATGTTTGCAAAAGTTTCGATGATTGCATTTTGTCTTTCACCCGCTACATCTACAGCTGAACCAGTGATGTCACCAGTAGTATCAAAAACTACTACGTGTATCTCGTCACCTGTTCCTCTTCCATTAGCTGTTGCCCATGCAGATGTGCCAGGAGCTCCGTCAAATCTGTCATAGAATCTCCAACGTCTTTTGATGTAAGAGTTATCAGGTATGATAGCGTGAACTCCACCACCGTTAGGGTCATCTAATCTTCTAATTGTCGCAACGTTAGTTGAAGTGTTTATTGCTGTTACTTCGTATTGTTTTCCCTCTTCACCAGTTACAGGCGTTGAACCTGCTGAGTCTGTAAAGAAAGATATAATATCGTGTACGTGTATTTCATCGCCAGATGCGTCTATGTCATCTACTGCGATTGATGTAGCGCCAACTGCGTCTTCACCTACTGTTAGGTTAGAGCCAGTTAACATTTCTTCGTATGCTGTTGCTGATGCACAGATTGAAACTCCTAGTGAATTTCCCCATGTTCCAGCTGTTCTTGCAGCCCACTCACCAACAGATGCTTCGCCTGCAGCGAAAGAACCTTGATAGTGGTCTGTATCTCTGATTAATATTGCTGAACCCGATGCAACTGCATTAACTAATCCACTTTCTGCTCTTACTACTCTCAAAGAGTTTGTGTATTGTAGGAAGTTTGCAGCGCAAAACCAGTTCTCAAAATTTGATGAGTTTGGTTTTCCGAAATTTTTAATAAGGTCTTCTTCAGACGTTATAGTTGTTACAGATGAGACTGGGCCTTTTTCAAATGCGCCTACAATTGCACCGATTGACGTTGCTACTGCTGGTACCACATTCGTTAAGTCAACTTCTTTTACCTGAACGCCAGGTGAGACTAAAAATGCCATTGTTGTTCTCCTTTTGATGTATAGCTATTACATTCTATTTTATATCTGTATTTATAGATATTAAATTTTTAAAGACCCATTATTTATAGACCGACCAGATATAAATACTATTATCATGCAATCTCATTATGAAAAATACAAAGAGACTATCAAGAAAGTTGCAAGAAGACACTACAATAAACGTGTATCTTGGTTAAACAACCATCTATCTGATAAGTCTTGTAAAAACTGTGGTGAGAGTGAAACCATATGTCTTAAATTTCATCCTCATGATTCTAATATACGTAAACTATCTAAAACTAATGGTGTTAATGGTTCTGGTAGACAAGAAATACTTAATTTAATTGATAGTTCTAATGTCATATGTCATAATTGTTGGATTAAACTTGATAATGATCTGATTGAGTTGATATAAGTTCTTTTGTTCTATCTGACATAACACCAGTTAAAACTAACATTGGTCTAGGTTTATTACTTGCGTTTGCCGTTGCGTGTGGTATATTCTTCCAATCAAAATAATGCATATCCCCACTTTGCCATCTATCAAATAATTGATTTCCATACATCATAAACTGACCAGGCTCGTAATCATCTAACATAATCATAATTCTAAGAACGTTATTAGGGTCTTCGTCTATATCATAAAGTTTATCTACATGCATATTCAACATTTCACCAGTAAACTGAACATGCAATTTTGCTTTAACAGTTTTAAACTCAAAGTAATCTATCATTTTTTGTATAGTAGGACATTTACTAAAATCAGTTAGTCCACGATAGATCGTCATCTTTGGATTGGCACCTGCTTTAATTAAATCATTCTCTTCGGCCTCAACATCGTTATTAGGTCTACCAGCAGATAATCTTCTATTACTCCAATTGAGCTCTTTTGCATCGTGAATAACATTGTTTATTTCTTCTTTCCAATTACCCACAAATCTACCAATGTGTTTGATGTTATCAGTATCTACTATCGAATTATCAAAGTGATAGTTACTTCTTTTTTTTGCGTCTTCCCAATTACTTATAGACATATACTTGAATATCCTTTTGCTTGTAGTTGTGTTCATCACCTAGATATTGTATTTCTAATTCGTTTGCTAATTCTATATTATTTTTAACTTTTTTAATTCTGTTCCAATTGTTTTTACAAAAATTCATAATGTCTTTATTCTGTTCTTGAATATGAAACCACATACTTGTTAAATTTTCATAGTAAGTATATTTTGGATATGTGATATTAAACTCACCACAATGTTTCCACCAATCATAGCATTCTATATCATTTCTGTATACCATGACAATAGGATGTTTATGTTTTTTTAATTCGTCTAACTCATACGCAAAACAATGAGATTTAATAATCCTTTTCCCCTCGCCAGAGAAAGGTAAATCCCATTGGTCACGTTGATTTCCAAACTCCATGCCTGGGTCGTAATAAGCGCCTGTGTGCATTAATTGTTTCTTACCAGGGGTATCTGCATCATGCCAATACGTTCTTTCGTCTGTATAATCTGTATGATCGATATCCTCAGACCAATAGATGTTTTTAACGACACTACTCCATTTGGAGCCTGGGGCGCCTGTTACGAGTATATACACTTACTTAGTTAACTCTTCTTTATATACAGAGTTATATCCAAGTTCAACATCAGCAAAGTCAACTAATGTTTTTAATGCTTCTGGTGTAATAAGTGATTTTAGAAGAGTAACAGTATCGTTACCATCTTGTCCTACTTTCCACTCATACTTTCCAACTTTTTTTTCAATCGCAGCCACAGATTCTGGGTCTGCAATCATTTTGTTTAAAGCATCAATTAACTTTTGTTTATTAGGATTACCTTTGTTAACCCAAAACGCTTTCTGTATAGAATCACGCCATGACTTAACAAGTTTATATGCATTATAGAAATCACCAGATGCTGATACTCCGTACATATTAAAGTAAAGTTGTTCAAAAGTTGGTTCTGTAAAATTAGGGTCTTCTTGGTGATTACCACTTTGTGTATCTAATATTCCATGATGAAACCAAGTCATTGCCACACCTTTTTCAATTAAAGGCATTACATGTTTTTTATATGCAGCTGGATTTTCTCTAGTTGCAGTTAAATCGCCACGAATAAACGCAAGTCTTCTTTCTGACCCACTCATTCCTTTTACAAAAGTTATGTATTCGTTAAACGCTTTGTAAGGGTCCATTTCTGGCCCAGCCATTAACATTGTAATTGCCATGATCTCAGGTATCATACCTGAACCTGCAGAAAACTTAATTTTCTGACAACATCTATTTGCTACTTGTTCTTGAGCACCAACAATGATATTAAGATTCATATGTCCAATAGAATCCCAATCAAGATAATTATATTCAACTGGTTCAATTAGATATGATATTCCATTACCACCATGTGATACTAGAATTGTTTTATCATCAAATCTTAATTCATTTTGGAACTTGTTTGGCCCCATTTGATCTCTTGCACCAGGCAAGTATTTGATAATAATTTTTTCCCCTAAATGTTTTTCCCATTCTGCCACAACAATTTGTGACCAAACGGATGTACCACCTGAGGGTTTTTGTGGTACGATCAATATATAATCTGCTTTTGCAACTGTCGTGAAAAAAAGCATTGCAATCAATATTATTCTAAGCATAGTCTAGTTTACTCCTTTTAGTTAAAGACCAATATAAGATTATTATTATTGACAATAAAATGAACAAGAAAATTGGTCTGGTTATCAAGTCATTCATTGTGTGTAGTGATGTTAATTGATAAGATAAAGAATATATTCTATCACTTAACAAAAAACCAATTAGTAAAGCAGGTCTGCTAAATTTATATTTTTTTGCAATAATACCTACTATACTAAAAATCGTTAAAACTGCTATGTCTTCCCACCCACCAGTATATTGTAAAGTTGCCCAAACAATTACTATTAGGATAAATGGAAAGTAAAATTTGTATGGAAGTTTAGCAATGTATGAAGAGTAATATGCTAACACATAACAAATCAATGCTGTAATTATTGTTCCTACTAAGAACGCAAACGCCATACTATCAAATAATTTATCGTCATAAAAAGTTTCTGGTGAACCTAAGTCTATTCCGAGATATAAAAATAATCCCATAAGAATAGCTGCAAATGGAGCTCCAGGTATTCCAAATAATACTGTTGGTATAAATGAAGATGCCTTTTGTGAATTGTTTGCACCTTCAGCTCCAACAACACCTTTTACATTTCCATGACCAAATTTTTCGTTTGGATTAGATGCAACTGTTGAACCATATGCCAACCAATCTGCCATCGCCCCACCAAGACCTGGTAGTAATCCTATAAAAGAACCTATCATGCCTCCACGTAAACTGTCTTTCCAAGATACAAAAACATCTTTAATACCTTGTTTAATTTGTTTCCATGTTCCACCGTACCAATATTCTACATCATCGGTTGCACTTCTAGTTTTCCAACTTGACCATAATTCTGGTATAGCAAATAGACCTGCAACAAAAGGAAGTATCTGAATACCATCCTCTAAGTATTGCCATCCTAGAGTAAATCTAGCGACATTGTTTGCATCAACACCTACTAATCCAAATGTAACACCAAGAACAATAGCAATAATACTTCTAATATAATTTTTTGTAGAAACAAATCCTACTGTTACAAATGCAAGTACAACTAATCCCCATAGTTCTGGTACTCCCATGTACATTACAATATTTGTGTAGTATGGTAAGAATAAAAATGTTAATGACCCAAAGAATAATCCATTTAAAGTTGATGATGTTATTGCGGCTGATAATGCTCTTGACGCTTCTCCGTTTTGTGCCATAGGAAATCCGTCAACCATTGTTGCGGCCGCAGAGTTTGCCCCTGGTATTCCTAATAGTACTCCACTAAAAGAGTCACCTGTTGTAGAGGATGCAACAACGGCAACACAAAAGATAACACCAAGATAGGGGTCAGATGCAAAGTATGGCATAATTCCAAACAAAGTTATTAACCCAGTTGTTGCACCTGCAGCTGGAACTAAACCTACGATTAATCCGTAGATTACTCCTAATAACAAAAATACTATTTCCATTTATTTACGTATCCACTCTGCATATAATCTATTGCCAGTATCTTGTTTTATTTCTTTCAATTCAAAATTATATTTATTGCACCAATCTTCATTGTGTTTTTCTGACCATGGAAAAAATTTAACTTCTTCCATACCTTGCCAAGGATGGTCACTTAACCCAGGGTTTTGTCTCCAATAAATTATATCATTCTTTTTTGTGATATTATACAGATGTTCTATTTGTTTGTCAACTACTTTTTCATCGCCAAAGTTTAAACTTCCGAGTGCCAAATATACATCAAAATTTTTATGTGGTGTATAATCTTCAAATGCAATCTCTTGATCTGCATTACTATTACATGGGTCTATTCCATATAGATTAGGAAAGTGTGGTTTAAGTAAATTGAAACCACATCCTATATCTAGTATATGTGCGTCTTTGTCTATCTTATCTAATAACTGCCAACCAGAATACTTAAACTTATCATAGTTTGGTTTCCAATTATTTCTAAAATAATAATCTATATCTGGCATTAACATATTATCTATTCAAGTAAGAACAATCCGAAAAAACTGTATCTATAAATCCTTGTAAACAGTCTTTCCAATTTTCTAAAGGTTTAACATTTAAAAATTTTATCAGATTATAATAGGTTTCATCGTCTTTGTCAAGTAAATTATTAATTTCTATTTCATGATTTAATTCGTGTTTTGGATACTCATAAGTTAAATAATTTTTTTTCCAAGTTTTATAATGATGCTCTGCCTGTTTAATTGCTTCAATATCAGTATTAAATAATTCTACTTTATGTTTTTTTACTGTTCCCTCTTTTGAAAGTTCAAGTTTTACATTTAAAGCTGCGTTCCATGTAATATGTCTGCTTAAATATAAATCTTTATACTTTGAAAAAGGACTTAACACTACAAAAACTATTTTGTGATTTGTTTGTCTTAATATTTCATACTCCGAATAATCCCAATTATGATGTTCTAACCAAGTAACATTAACTGTGGTATGACCATGTTTATTTTGAGGTAAGTGAGATTTAATTTTATAACATTGTCTATATTCATTAGCATTGGGATGTTCATAGTTAAATGCTGAATTATAATCTTCTAAGTTTTTTACATTATTAAAACTTACCTTTGTATTAGGTTGAGGTGTAACAGCAGTTACTAATCCACCTGACCCACTATTAACATATTTAATTGTTTCAAATCCCTCATGTTGAGATATAAAACATCTTAGTAAATCACCGTATGCTCCTGCTGGGTAATCTACACATACATGACTACCAGTCGGTTTATTTTGGGAATATATGTTTTTGGAAGTCGTCAATATAATCTCTCCATTTATCTAAAGGTTTCACATCAATAAACTTACACAAATCTAAATATACATCTTCGTGTCCGTCTAGTAATTCGTTTATTTCTAATTCATAATTTAATTCATGTTTTGGAAAATTATTTCTAATATAATTTCGTGTCCAAACTTCTATATGTTTTTTAGTATTAGAATCTCTTTCGTACAATTCATCCCACTTTGCATGTCTATAAAGATATATATCTTTGTATTTTGAAAAAGGACTTAATGAAATAAAAATAATTTTATGATCTGTTTGTCTTACAATATTATAATCATGGTAATCCCATTTAAACGGCACACCATCAATTATAGAACCATCTTCTAACCAAGATGCATTGACAAAACTATGAGACTTACCTGCAGGTTTATTTACTTCAGATAATGTTTTATATACTTGACGATAATTTTTATTATTAGGCATCAATCTATCAAACTCACTATTAAACTTATCTATGGTATTTGCTTTTGTAAAATTAATCTTTTTGTGTGGTTCCAAATGAAAGTTTGTAAATAAACATTTTTTGTGGTGTGGAAGACTTTCTCTCCAACCAAACCATTCGCCAGTATCCCCAAATTTTTCAAATCCGTCATGAAGAGATATTAAGTATCTTAAAAAATCTCCAAATGAGCCTCCGCCATAATCTACACAAACATGATTATTTTGAGAGTATGAGTTTGTCGAAGTCGTCAACATAATATTTCCATTTCTCTATTGGTTTTACATCTAAAAATTTTATTAGATTGTAATAAGTTTCATCGTCTTTGTCAAGTAAATTATTGATTTCTATTTGATAATTTAGTTTGTGTTTAGGATAATCATTTTTTATATAGTTTCTTTGCCAAACTAACTCATGAGATTTTTCATCATTTTTAATTGGATTCCAAGCCTCATGTCTTTTCATGTATAAGTCTCTATATTTGGAAAAAGGACTTAAAGTTACAAAAACTATTTTATGATCTGTTTCTCTTATTAGATTATAATTAGTGTAATCCCATTTAAATATTTTACCATTTAACATTGAACCATCTTCTAACCAATTCACACCAACACAACTATGACCTGCACAATGAGAACCAGAATAAGCATGTGTAATCTTATAACATTGTCTATTATTTTTAAAATTTGGATTAACTTTTTCAAACTCTTCTATAAAATCACTTTTAGTTTTTATATTACTTAATTTTATCTTTTTAGCATGTAGTTTTAATTTTAAAAACCCTGGTTCTTTTTCTGTTTTAAAATTAAGTTTTTCAAAACCATTATGCTCTGAAATAAAATATCTTAACCAATCTCCAAAAGTTGCAGCAGTATAATCTACTAAAACATGATTACCAATCGGTGTCTTTATCTCTGATTGTAACTGGTGACCATCTTGTACCATACTCATCAACTGTTTCTCCTATTTCATCTTCATTACCATCTAGTATAAAACCAAATGGTGTCATGTCTTGTTCAATTCTATCTTGGTTATCAGCATACATTCTTTTTCTAACATCTTGATCTGTTAACTCTTTAAAATATCTTTGATCTGTTGCCCATGAAAACAATACTAAACACATAACCAAATCATCATTACTACCTTCCTCTGCTTGAAATTGATTACCATTAACTATGTAAGTTGATAGTTCATTGATAATATCAAAATCATCTACGAGTAGTTTATCTGTTTCAATAAGTTGTTTCATATTTGAGCAACCAACTTTTTTAACTGCCTTTGTTGTTCTTACACCTAATGAAGCTTTACCTCCACTAAATCCACCACCCATAATTTGTCCAGCACGTCCACGCATATAACACATAATTATATTATCATATTCTAAATCAAAGTGTAAATTGTTTGATACTTGTTCGCCAATATCATTTACTTCAACTAAAACATATGCATTATTATATGCTTTGGCAACATGATGTATTTTGTGTGGAAATAACAAAGGTTTAATTTCATTATCTTTAAATGATGCAACTATTTTATATGGAATACTTGTTACATCAAATACTACAAATGCTGATGCATCGTTTTTTGTTCCACGTGCAACGTCAGCCGTAATTAAATAATTGTGATCTTTTATAGGATTTTCATAAACATTTAATCCCTCATTTTTTACAATGGGTTCTTTGTAAGATAGTGTTCTAAGTTTAGATGCATTGATAAGTGTATTAGTCGAACCTAAAAACTCACACTCAAACTCTGTGGCAAATTGTTGTTCGCTTGTGTTTGCGATAGTTTCTTTTTTCCATTTTTCATCTCTACCAGGTACCTCTGACCAATGTACTTCAATAGGTATATAATTGTTTCTTTTATATTGTGCATCATTCCATAACTTATAGAACATGTTCATACCATGTGGTGTAGATACAATTACAACCTTTGTAGTTTTACCAGAAGAAATTGTAGGATATACTGAACTAAAGAACTGCTCGGCAACAGTAGCGGGTACATAAGCAAACTCGTCTAGGAATATGATATTATAACTTCCACCCCGTACAGCACTCGCTGAAGTCGAAGAAGCAAGTATTTTAGAGCCATTCTCTAATTCTAAACTTCCTTTGTTCCATGACATTACTCCTTGTTGTAACCACTTGGGTAAGTTTTCATATGCAAGTTGTAATCTACCTAATAAGTCTCTTGCAGTTGCAGCTTTGTTGGCAAGGATTGCTATGTTAACACTTGGGTTAAACAACGCATAGTGTAATAGATACGAAACCATAATTGTTGATTTACCTGATTGTCTAGGTAGTTTACAAATAGTAAATCTATTTTTATGAAACGTACCTATCATTTCTTTTTGAAAAGTATAAGGTTTAAACTTGACAAGCCCCTCGTCTAGTGATATAATCTTTATGTAAGTAGTGATAAAGTATAGAGGGTCTTCCATACACTTTTGGTATTCTAAAACTTGTTCCTTAGTCCACTCTTGCTGGTGGTTTGCTTTTTTAAGATTAGGATTCCCTAGATAACTTTCCATTTATATAATACTTTCTTTTTCTATTTAAACTTTTTCTTTTTGTAGAACATTTTTTCTTACACAATTCTGGTACATCGCCGTTTGTAATTTTATCAAAGAAGTTAATCCATGATTTACTGTTTACAATATCTTTTATCTTATTAGTATTTAGATTGTTACTTTTATCCAATAATGGTTCAAATCTTACATCCACATTATCTTTATATTGAACATGAGCATCTACCCAACAACATGGTAATACTTGTTTGTTTGTTGCTACAAAAGGTAATCTTTCTTGCGTCTCTGTTAAACATTTGGGTATAAACTCTTCTTTATCTTCTTCAATGTCAAAAGTGTCTGTTGGTTTTAAAAACTCTGTATATCTACCAGAGTAATTTATTTCTAAATCAACTCCAATATCTTTTGACATCTGTATTGCTTCATCTATCTTATCTTCGTTATATTTAAAAACAATATATTGCCAAATACATTTGATACCCATTTCACTAGCAGTTTTCATTACTTCGTATAAATGTTCACCATCTTGATTTATTCTATGAACAAAACTTTGATATGGTAACCCATCTATACCAAATCGCCATTCTGCTTTTGGATGTGCGTTAAATGCTTTGATATACCAATCCATAGGTCTTTGTGATGCCGCATTACTAATAGATACATGAACATTTTTAGAACATGCAATACGTAACATCTCAATTAGATTAGGATTAAAAATTGGGTCGCCGTAAGTTCCGTTAAGAGTTAATGCTGAAAAGTAATCTGTTAAGTCTTCCCACTCTTCAATAGTTAAATCGCCGCCAGGTATGTCATTAGATTTATATTTAAAGTTACCTCTAGCACACGTAGGACATTGTAAGGTACACTTGTTTGTTATATCTAAATCGCCACCTTTATTTTTAAAGCCATCATTTTTATAATCAATCATCCTTTTTCTTTTTATATCCGTAACCTGTTTTTCTGTTACCATATAGTTTCTGCCATGACCAACTTGTCAATGCAGTTGAATAGTGATTTATTATTAATAGTATAATTCTAATCATCCTTTTTCTTTTTCAACATTTTTTGAAGTTCAGCTGTTGAACCTACAAACAATGCATTAGTAACATTCTTAGGTGCTTTGTTAGGTACATCTTTTAATTTTTTCATCTTCTCTTGTAGATCACCAAGTTTTTCTGTTACCTCAGAAACTTGTTTAATTAAATTACCAGCAACTTCATACGCTCTTGGATGATCTGATTGTTGAGCAATATCTAATATTCCTTGTATTGCGTCTTGTCCTCTTTCAACTAAATTGTAAAAGTTTTCTCTTTGGTATTTGTAATCAGAATCAATATCTTCATTTTCCTTTGGTCTAGGAATAACTTCTTTGGGTTCTGATTTAATAATTTCTTTATCTTTGATACCTAACGCATCATTAATAATTTTGTCAACTTTATCTGTCATTTGTTATCTCATTCATAAGTGTTCTTGTACTTGTTTTCCCACCACGAACACCACACTTTAATTTACATATATCAGGTGCGTTCTCTGGGTTTTCTTTTAGCATTTTATGAAACTCAATCCATTCTTTTGAGTTTATTATATCTTCAACTTTACCTATATTACTTATATGGAACTTATCTTGGGTTAATTTAGATTGTGATAAATGATCTTTATTTGGTTCCCAAAACCAACAACATGGTAATAATCTACCCATGTAATCCCAACCATACTCTTTACCTTCTAAACATTGTGGTTTAAAATCATTACGTCTTTGTTTTTCTGTATATGATACTTCTGGTTTTAAATGTTTAGTTTTATCCTCACTAAATCTAGAAGACTCTATAAGTAAAAACTCCATACCATTATTCTTTGCCATGTCATAAGCTTTAAATTGGTCGTTCTCATTATAATCAAAAACAATATATTGCCATGCAACTTTTATACCCATAGACACAGCAAGTTGCATCATTCGCCATATTTTTTCACCATCTTGATTGATACGATACTTATGACTGTCTTTTGGAAATCCGTCTAAACCAAATATCCACCTTGCGTTTTGATTTGCTTTAAAAGCGTTAACATACCATTCTTCAGGTCTATGAGAAGCAGCTGATGATACTTCAACTTTTACATTTTTTTCATAACACATTTTAAGCATATCAATAAAATGAGGATTAAATGTTGGGTCTGATATTTGTCCACAAAATAATATAGTCTCATAATAATTTGAAATCTTATCAAAGTCTTCTAAAGACAAATCGTTTTTAGGAATTGTTTTATTATTTTTTTTATACCAATCTCTATCACACCCACTACATGCAAGTGTGCAACGAGAAGTTATATCTAGGTTAATGGTCTTCGATCTGTACATAATATAAAAAAAGTTATTTAATGATTAATCAGTTTTTGCGTCTTCATAAAAAGCTGTAGTCTCATTAAATCCAAAATCATCATCTGCATCAGCAGAAGCAGGTTTTGGTGTAACAGTATATCTTTGTTCTCTTGTCGGTGATTTATCAGGTAAGTCTGTAAACTGATCGACTTGTACTTGTTTGATAACTTTGCTATCTGTTACTGGTCCATATAGATAGAATTTAGAAGTGAAAGATAAAGTATAAACAATTGCTCGTCTTTCTGCAAATTCACCTCTGTAACTATCTTCGTAATTAATAGAATTTAAAATAATTGGTATATCTCTTTTAATACCCATATCTGCCATGTCATTAATTGTTACAGTATAATCTGGTTGGAAGTATGGTAGTATTTGTTCTATAATTTGTAACGCATCATCTGATTGTTTTGCCATGATAAACAATTCGAAATCTAAGTTATATGGTACTGGCATAAACTGACTTTCTAATTTATTAGTACTATCAGTTTTTACTTTTTTAAATTTTTGAACTCTGTTTAATTTTCTTGTAGTATCGTATGACATGTTTTGAATTTCAAAACCAATACGAGGTAAAGTAATTGCTACTTTACTTGTTAGATCAGCATCTTGATCTAATCTTGCTAAAAATTTTTGTTTCGGTCCATACGCTAGAGGAACTTTCATCTTTTGAATGATTGTACCGTTATTGTCTTTTCTGACCAAATTGATATTGTTAAATATCGTTCCAAATGAGACAACCATCTTTCTGATTGTTTCGTGATAAAATTGTGTTCCTAACATTTTCTATTCTCCAGCATCACCGAAAGGATTTCTTTCAGAGAAGTCTAATATCGAGTCATCTGCTTTATCAAACAACTCATTTTGACTTGTTACATCTATTGTACCGTCACCAACTATATATGTCTCTTGTAATAAGAAGTTTGAACCAACTGATGGGTCAGACTCTTCAAGAAGAATATTAGTACCAATTGAACTACTATCATCTTCATGAACAACCACATCAGTATCTTCCATTAATAACGTATCAGTTTGTGATAAGTTAGTAAAGAATTCAAGAGCAATACTTTCGTTGTATGCAGTCTCAGCCTCAAGTGTAAATTGATGGCCAAGACTATCACCTGTTAATGCATCTTCGATACTATCAACATCGGTAATACCAGTATTTAGTTCCTCGCTAGAATACTCAAATTGTCTGCATCTTAATTTGTAAACGGGGTTATTATCTAATTGATGAAATGGTTCGTCATGATCTACAAAAGATACTTCAAATAGTTTCTTTAGTATAGGATGAAAAACTAGATCACCTTCTTTTGGTCTTGATGCATATGTAGAAACTGTCTCGTCTTCTTTTCTTATATAAGCACTTTCAAAAGATTGTGAAGCATTGTTATCTGTTGACTCAGTAATAGTACCGTCCTCTAAGAGTATTGAACCCTCAGTAGTATCTGTACCACTTTCAATATCTAATTGATGAGCAACATCATCAAATCTTGTTCTATGTACAACAAAGGTAATTTCGTTTCTATTCTCTAAACCGAATTGTTGCATAACTTCTTTCTCACCTTGATATCCACCAGATGAGTCTTCAACATACATTTCGATTGTTTGAGATTTATTAAATTGCGATAAACTATCTTCGCCAAAGATATTATCTCTAGCTTGTAAAGTCCTATCAATATAATTTACATCATGTCCGTAAATTTGGATAGACTCTTTGATTAAGTCAGAGTATAGATTTCTTTCTGTGGCATTCGTAGTACCAGATGATTTAAATAAGCTGTTAACAGCCATTATACTATCCCTTTATTAACATATCGGGGTATTGCATATTTTGTATTTGTTCTTCTAGTTTAGTGATGTCGTCTTGAGCTTGTGTATAAATTTGTTCACCATTCATAGTTACACCACCTAGTAATTGAACTTCATTAAACTTTGATAAGTTTTGACCCCATTGCCTTTTAATCAAAGCAGTTGCATATCTTTTTAAATGTATATCGTTATATAAATCCGTAAATGTATCTGGGTCTATTTTACGATAACACTCAATAATTAAGTAATCATCTTCGCTAATGTCATTACTCCAATCCATATCAAGATATAATCTTCTTTGATGTTCTTGAAATCTAATCGGTGTTTCCCCTACTAACAAGTGTGATAGATAATCCAAATGTTGCATTGTCATTTCATAATGAATAATACTTGTTGATGAAAAATCATATAAGTCATTTAATCTTAATTGATATCTAACATCAAACATATTGTTTGTAGCAGAGTTATCGAAACTAAAAATTCTTAAACAAGACACTACTGAGTC
>Ga0209404_10001765_pt1 | contig 14049 bp, 19 predicted proteins | sample TroAtlMetagenome_2_FD_187447 | JGI IMG/M metagenome (GOLD analysis project Ga0209404, IMG submission 187447) | Marine eukaryotic phytoplankton communities from Atlantic Ocean - Tropical Atlantic ANT8 Metagenome (SPAdes) (version 2) | ecosystem: Environmental > Aquatic > Marine > Oceanic...
AGTCCAGGTGGGAGCTTATCCGGCCTTAGCTCAGATGGAAGAGCAGCTGACTGTAGTACATAATACTAAATTTGCAATGTAAAAATTGTTATCAGCGGGTCACCCGTTCGAATCGGGTAGGCCGGACCATTCCTCCTTAGCTCAATTGGAAGAGCACACGGCTGTTAACCGTGGGGTACTGGGATCGAAACCCAGAGGTGGAGAACGCACCCGTAGCATAGTGGTTAATGCGCCTCCTTAGTAAGGAGGAGATCGCGCGTTCAAATCGCGTCGGGCGCAAACGAGATGACGCAGTGGAAGCGTGTCGGGCTCATAACCCGGAAGTCAGTTGATCGAAACAACTTCTCGTTATCTTTACATGATATGATACCCTCATGTAAAGATAGCCATTTAAAAAAATAACCTCAATATATATAAAATGTCTGGTGGTATTGCCCAACTCGTCGCCGTCGGTGCCCAGGATGCCCACCTCGTCGGCCAGCCTGAAGTGAGTTTTTTCAGGTCTAACTATCGACGTCACACAAATTTTGCCCAAACCGTAGAACGCCAGGTGCTCCAGGGCGTTCCAACTGCTGGTGGTATCTCCACCGTTCGCTTCGAACGCAAGGGAGATCTCCTCGGATACTGTTACATCACGAATCGCGTCCCAGTTGCGATCCCTAAAGCTGATTGGATCAGCAGAATCAAGAAGGTCGAATGGTTGGTCGGAGGTCAAGTCATCGACGAACAAACGTCTCACTTTTCTCAGTACATCGCGCCAGACACCATGGCTCAAAATTACTCCAAGTCCACCACCGCGGGTGCCGCCGCGGGATGGGCGTTCTACCCACTCCGCTTTTCTTTCTGTGAAAACTGGCAATCTGCGATTCCATTGATTGCGCTCCAGTACCACGATGTTGAGCTGCGAATTACCTGGAATACCCCATCGGTCACTGATTATGAAGTCCACGCACAATACGTCTATTTGGATACCGATGAACGCACCACTTTGGCGGGTACTCCACAAAACATGATCATCACTCAAACGCAACGATCCATTCAATCTGGTACCTCTATTCAGGAAGTGAACTATAATCACCCAATCAAGTATATCGCGGCGTATAATCCAAGCAATCTCAATTTCATAGACAGCAAGCTTCGTTTGCAAATCAATGGTACCGATGTTACGGATGCCAAGCCCGTCAACCCACACTACACCGCGTGCGCAAGGTATTACCACACTACTTCGTCCGAAATACGTAGTACCGATGAAACCATGTTCTTGTACCCACTCTGCCTCGAGACCGCGAAGATTCAGCCAACTGGTTCGCTCAATTTCAGTCGTCTCGACTCCGCTCGTTTCGTGGTTGATACCAATAAGTTCGACGCCGACATGTACGGTGTAAATTACAATATTATGCGTATTGAAAACGGTATGGGTGGTTTGATGTACTCTAATTAAATTAGACACTAATATCAAATGCTTTGGAAGTATTTGTTTCTTCTAGGGTTTGTGTTTGTACTCACGTACGACCCAAAATCCAGGACACTTGAAAAATTCATTTCCCCCATTAATCAGGAGGAAGCTACTTAAAAAAATTCAACGTTTCTATTACACAAAAGCATGATCTCGTTCGATAGAGAGACTCTGACTATTGTAGCTGTTATTTTGTGCATTGCGGCCACCGTTTATATGTACAAGGAGTTTACACAAGCCAAGAGTGATATCGAAGGTATCAAAGGTTTCTGTAATAAAATCGTTCAAGCGCACACACCACCACCACCCACTCAACAACGTGTTATCCAAGAACACGATGAAGAGGATGAGGAAGAGGTCGTAATCAATAATGTTGCCGAGTCCAAAGAAAATTAACATCTCCGAAGATTATAACTTGCGATCAGCGCAATGAAGAAATATAAAGCGATAGCGGTACCAGTAACATTTACGAGCGACAAACCCAAATTCCTAACGGTGAGAGATAAGCGCTTTAAAGACTGGATATTCGTGACCGGGGGGTGTCGCCGAAGAGAGATTTTCAATCCAATTCGGTGTGCCCTTCGAGAACTTGAAGAAGAAACGCGTGGTGTCGTTTCTTTGAAGAAAGGCGAGTATACGGAATTTAAATTTATAGTAAAAGAAAGTCCAACTGTTGAGTTGGAATATAACGTCTTTGTGTTTTTTGTGAATTACACGAAACCCGAACAGGTCGATCTCGTGAAGAAGTTCAACGATGAGAAACAGAAGACGATAGCTAAAAAAATACAAAAACAACCTATTAAGCGTACGCACGACGAAAATGATTTCATGTCGTTCGATACACTCCAGGAATTCAGGATGAAGAAGCAATGGGATCGTATCACTAAAAATGTACTCGAAAATCCCGAATTCTATACGTGTGTTACATCTTTGAATAGAAAATCCTTTGCTATAAAATAATGAAGTCGAAGAGCTACATTTTAATGCAAATACATGATTTGCTCGTCAATAGACATTCATACACGCCAACGCGTGCAAACGAATACATCGAAGAGCACAAGGAAGATAAGGTGTATGAACTTTTAGTGTTGAAGAAAAAACTAACAGAAGATGAAGCAACACAGCCAGATGTGTCATTTAGGAAGTCGATGTGGAGAAGCTTTGAAGAAGATTAAAAGAATTACGCGAACTAATAGTAAGTATGTTCAAGGAGTGGTGCAAGAGTCATGGCTTCTTTGAAAAGAACCCCAATCCATCACATGTGTTCATGGACGGCGGCGTGTTGTCCGTACCATTTGATAGATTGACTGAATTTTATGAAAAATACGTCGAGTGCATCAAATCGAACGAGAAGATATATCTCGTGGAGCAAAAGACGATCGATGCATATAATTTTTTCGTTGACCTCGATTACAAAGATGACGATATTCTCACGGTAGAAGAAATTAACCGCGTGTGTAAAGTCATATGCGACAGGGTGAGTAAGCACGGGGGCAAGGATGCGCTCGTGTGTGTATCAAAACCAAAGAAGGTGGATGATTTCATGAAAACGGGCGTACACATAAATTGGCCGGATTTTCCCGTGAATAGATCGTCGGCGTTAGCTCTCAGAGAACACATCATAAACACACTCAACATAGCGTATGGATCAAAAGACTGGAACGAAATAGTCGATTTGTCCGTGTATGGAAGTAGTGAACGAAACACGCGTGGGAGTGGTTTTCGAATGCCATTTTCACATAAAATGGTAACGCACAAAGCGTGTAATGGTAAGGGGTGCTCGGAATGTGATAGAGGAAAGCAAACGCAAAGTGAGTACCTACCTATACTTTTGTATAAACATGGACCTCTCGCCATGTTCCAAAAGGTGTCACCGGAACCAACCGTAGAACTCATGAATATGGCGACTCTTAGGACTGAATGCACCGACCCCAGAATAATCGAAGGTGCACAGAAAAGGAAAGAAGGTTCGTTCACGGCGAACCAGTTGAAAGATGAACTCAAAGACCCGGAAACGTGTGCATTGCTCGAAACGTTCATACGTCGACATATGGAGGGACAGACTGATGCCCGTGTAAAGAATCTGTACCGAGAAAAGAACAGTTACCTCGTCGCCACGACGTCCAGGTATTGTGAAAACACAAAAAGAAATCACATGTCAAATCACGTATGGTTTCATATATCAGGTGACACGATATTGCAAAAGTGCTTTTGTAGATGCGAAACGATGAGAGGTCGATTCTATGGGTTTTGTAAAGATTTCTCGGGGCGAAGACACCAATTACCCCAAAATATAGTCGAAAAATTACAAGTGAAGAAATTTAAGTCACTCCCAAAGAAAAAACCAATCGAAAAACCAAAATGTGACGTACGCGAAGACCTTAAAGCGTATATCAAAAAATACATGATTCAAGATGATAATCTGGAAATACACACTATAGAGAATGTGAAAGGCAAAAAGAAGCTCGTGAAAACGAATCACACGTGCCCCGTGTGTTCCACGCGATCGGAATTTTCGATATTCAAAGATGAGATTCAAAAAGTTTGTAAATGTACGAATAGAAAACACAGGCTTATAGACAAGATAACATCTAAATTATAAATATGTTAGCCGTAGTTATTTTATTGGCGATGATTTATGTATCGTCAAGAATAGCAAAAATAAACATAAAACTCGATCCGGTCGAAGAAATCATGAGAGAGGTTCGTGAATATGCACACATAAACGGGATACTCTACAGAGAATTCAATTCGAATCTACACATGGCGGTGGAATTCAAGCGTCATGTGGACATTTCACATAAACTCATGGAACGGGCCATACATAATCTAGAAGAGCTCGGTATGTACTCTAAAAACGAAGAAATAATGAGTAAATTAAACGCAGTAATAGAACGGTTGCATAACTTAAAGATGTAATGAATATATAATATAAAATGTCTAATATTAGAACTCGCTCCGGTCGAGTTTCTAAACCACCGGAGCGTCTTGAAATATTTGAAGAAATTGAGGACGATTACACAGACGACGAGGACTCAGATTTCGATGAAGGTGATTACGATTCAGAGTCTGAATCCGAATCGGAGTCCGATGGTGAAGATGATGCGGATGAAAATGGTAATTTAGCTGGATTTATTGTCGATGATGAGGATGAAGATGAGGAATAATGTACTTAAAAAAATAAAACGCGGTTTTATAAATGGAGAGTGATATAGGAAATCCACTCGAGTATACCCCGGATGTACTCGAAAAAGAAGAACAAATGGAGGATGAACAACATGAACAAGAACCCATGTATTACTACCCTCCGCCTCCACCTCCACCTCAACAGATGCAATATCAAGAAAAGATTGATATCTTTTCAAATCTCGACAAAACCGCGTACATAGTCGTATTCGTAGCTTTCATTTTAGGATTTTTCATGGGTAAGACCATGCAACCGGTCATTCTTCGTCCAGGATAAAAACGTGTTCCGTTTAAGTGTTTTGTGTCCACACACTTAACCAGAATATATACAATAATGGTGATCAGGGGTACCGATCAGCATTATATCTTTTTGTTTATTTACGCAGAGTTCACTTCGACACTCTCGGCCTCAGCCTCAGCCTCACGCTTCTTACGTCGCTCCTCGATTTCATCGGCGACGATCTTATCGGCTTCCTTCACGAGATCTTCCATCATAGCATCCGGCTTTTCCTTCTTGAGACGTTCGAGAACCTCAGCTGGGTGACTGATGGGTGGTTCATCTGGTTTCGTGTAGAACCTGGAGTTCTCGTCACCTGGCTTAATGTACGTGTTACTTGAGTTTTCAATCATATCTCTCTTACGCTCAGCGAACATCTTCGCGGCCATTTGTTGATTTTCCTTATACCCCGACATGAGCTCCTCTAATTTTTCATTCGTATAATGAACGTCCTCTATAGCGGTTGCGTCCGGTGGAATCAACAACCATTTGTACATGTCCACGACATAAATATCAAAGGTGGCGTCTTCCTTTTGAAGACGCTGCGCGTGACTCGCGGCTTCGTCTCTGGAATTGAAAGCTCCTCGTATTTTAATACCAAATTTATCATTCTTCTGGGGGCATTCCGGTCCAACAACGGAAAGGCAAGCAAAGAGCTGACCGGGAACGGTGGTGTAATCTTGTTCAAGCGACATTTCTGAGTTAATGTGTACCCAAAACTTTAAGCCAACTTAAAAGGTACATACGCCAATATACAAATGGTTCATGAATTTTGGAATACCCAACCCATGCCATGCGATCACCGTGAACGCGTGGGTGAGATTGATTCTTCTAGGACATATAGTGAAACACCCATTACACTACCGAAACACTATGAATGGTCGACGTGTTCTATAAATGAAATATCAGAATTTTTGTCTTCGCACTACATACGCGACGACCACTTTTCGTTCAAATATTCAAAAGATTTCGTGGAATGGGCCACGGAATCCGATTGGAATTTGGGTCTTCGAACAAAGTCTGGTGGAAAACTAGTCGGTTTCATATCTGGTGTACCGACCAAGTATAGAGTACACGACACAGTCCTCGATGTTTTACAAATTAACTTTCTCTGTGTTCACGACTCCATTCGAAATATAAGACTCGCCCCACTCCTCATATCTGAGATACGTCGACGAGCTAACGCGGTTGGTATATGGCAAGCAGTATACACGGCTGTGGCGGAACTCCCCACCCCCGTCGCGAAGACATCGTATTGGCATAGACTCATAAACGTGCGTAAACTCAACTCGGCAAAATTTTCGGATGAGCGAGAAAGACCTCACGTGGTTACCGGGTCGTGTACACACTGGCTGATGACCAATAGTGATGTACCGAGGGTTACCGAAATCTTACGCAAACACATGTCCCAATATTCTATCGCACCCGTGATAGATGAATCGTACGTGCGTCGGTGGCTTCTCCCCAAATGTGAGATAGTGTATTCATACCTAAATGAAGAGGGTCATTTCACGAGTTATTACTCAGTACCCTATAGGTCAGTCAAAACACAAATGTATATAAATCAAGCCTATATGTTTTACGACACGAGTCGTGGTGATCTCAAGTCGGCGGTCGTGCTCGCGCGTAATGCCGGGTTTGACGTATACAATACATTGGACATTGGTTTGAATCCTAGTACACTCCGTGATTCCAAGTTCTTGAAGGGTAATGGTCATAATCACTGTTACGTTTACAATTGGTCTTGTGGAGATATACCACCCGATAAAATATCCATGAGATTTTTCTAATTGTGTTGATATCCTCTATGACCCTACATAACCCGCGAAGCAACACCATGTTTTTTGGAACTTTTTATAGAGAGACTATGTTTAATTTAAATCTAATGACGAGAATATTGTATTTTCTAATATATTTTTTTAAAAATTTTTTTTATTTTTAAAACTTTTTTCTTTCAAAAGAAAGTGTAAAAAAAATTATTTTTTTTTCTAATTTCATTTTCAAAAAAACATGGTGTTACTTTAAATTTTATTCCACAACCCATGTCTAAATGAGACCAATATAGCCTTTTAGCACAAGGGATACCTAAGTCAAACCAATGTTGAAAAAATATCAATTAATTTTATGGAGGAGATACGGAAACATCATAACGCCGAGAAGAGGGAACTCATACAGAGAGTATGTAGGGAAGGTGACGCCGTGTTGGATGTGGGGTGTGGGTTCGGGGGTGATCTCGGTAAGTACAAACACTGTAAGGTGAATCTCAGTGCATGTGAACCACTCGGCGATGCACTCGATGAAGCCAAATCAAGGGCAAAGACGTTCAAGATGCGTGTCAATTTTTATTTAGGAGACATCATGTCTACACCAAACAGAAGGTACGATGTCGTGTGTTACAATTTTTCACTTCACTATATATTCGCGAGCGAAGATCTCTTCAGAGAAACCACACGTGAAATAGGAAGACGCATGAAACCCGGTGGAAGGCTCATAGGAATCATACCCGATTCAAACCAAATCGTATTTAAGACGCCACTCAAGTACGGCAAGGAAAGTTTCTTTCTCATGAAATCGACGAGTAATGGACAATTTGGTGAAAAGTTGTTTGTTCACCTCGAAGACACACCGTATTACCAAGACGGCGCAAAGTCCGAACCTATAGCACACAGAGACCTATTAGTCACGCGTTTAGAAAAAATTGGATTTAGATTAGATTCATGGGAACCCATGTCTGGGAATCCCATATCAGACCTATACTCCAAATTTATCTTTGTATATAAGAGATGATACTTCTGGTTATTTTGTTTCTCCTAAACGTATACATATATATACACACGACTGAACCCGAAAATTTACGTATCGTCAAGGAGAGGTACGAACTTCTCAGGGAACACATTCGCGAAACCAATAACGACGAGTTTGCACATTTGGTCGACCCCATACCCATCACCGCACACCACAGAGCGCAACAGGGGAGCGTAGGATACAGTGTAAACAAGGGACACGAAATAGGTCTGTGCATAGACGGCGAACCAAACGAAATCATGCACGTGTTAATTCACGAACTCGCACACACGTGTGTCGAGGAGTACGCACACAGCCCTGCGTTCTGGGACAAATACGATAAAATCAAAACCATGTCTATCGCCATAGGCATTTACCAAGAGATACCAGAGAAGACGGAATTTTGTGGTAAACACGTCCAGGATAAATAATGTATATCTATTGTAAATGAATAGAGCACTTTTTATTTTTATCCTCATGTGGATCGCGAGTCTCATGATAATGTTGAGTCCAGTGTTGGCCGATAAAGTGAGCGACGAGGCGAAACCATGGGTCATCAGCATGTTCGTCCTCATATTGATTCCATTCACATTGAACTTGATCGCGAGGGGTGGATACAAACGATTGGTGAGACTCGGTGATTTCGGAACGGATCACAAATACATACTACTCGCGTGTGCGATTTCGTACGCGATCGCGTCTATATTCATAAGTTCTATAGGCGAAGTGAAACAAGAACTCCGCGCGTTTGGAAAAGATATCAGAAGCACTGGAATGTCTTTGGCGCTTTTGATACCCACGTTTGTTTGTGGTTTGGTAATCGCTAATATATTTGTCGATGGCGGTAGATACATCTACAGAGTCACTTCACTCGGCGGTGACTTCTAAGCGTATCTCTTGAGTACATAGAAAATACCAGCCGCCACAGCACCGGTCGCCGCGAGGCCGACCATGCTTCGGTGCCCCTGTTCATTCAAGAATTGGGGTACGTAATTGGCGAGCTTTTCCTGCACAGGCTTACTAATGGCAGCCGCAGTACACGCCGCGACGACGACGGCTTGCATCTGCTCATCAGTAAGGTTGAATGGATTTTTTGTTTGTGCGACCACCTGTTGTTGTGGTTGCTGCTGTTGCACCATTGGCTGTTGCATAACAACTGGCTGCTGGACCCGTGGATCGGATTCCATCATTGGTGGTTCGAGGGGCATTTCTGGCTGACCCATAATATCAGCGATGGCGGTGGAATCCATGGTCATTTCTTTATTTTGACTCACATTTTTTTCAGGTTGATTGTTTTGCACAAAAGATGTCGTGAGTGGAACCATACCATCATCATTCTCAGAAAGATTCAACGTCCGCACGTCGGTAGACATTTAATGTTAACTTATTTTTTTGAAATTGTTAAGTGACGCATCACGATTTTCGTTTCGTGACCGTAAGGTGTGTTTTCTTTGTAGCCCTCTTCGCATCAGCCTCCTGCTGTTCTAAATATTTTGGATTATACGTCTTCTTGTGCATATTCCACAATTGTGGACTCCCTACCCTAAACCCCGTTCTAATTTTCGCCTTGTACCAAAAGACACAGTCTGTAATCTTGTTAGATTTAACAGTGTTATCAAGTACAAGACACTCGTAGTTTTCTGTACATTGGTCCATCACTTTACAAAACATATCAAAGGATGGAAATATACCAAAAAACGACTTATAGAGCTTTTCTCTATTTTGTATGATGTTCTCTCTAAGAATAAAAACGTAATCCACATTGGCGCGCAGGGCTGGTGGGAGGTCCATCACATATTGCATAGTTAACATGAAAAATATGTTAAAGTGTCGACCATTCATAAAACATTGTCTAATTCTCGTTTCCTTCAAAAACTTTGAGTCGTACATACAATCATCCAAAAGCATGAAGGCTCCATTTGTGTTGTTTTTACCCCTCGAACCGACGAGTTTTCTTTGCCTGGACAAAACACGATCGACGGCTTCCCCGTCGTAATCTCCGTAGACACAGACGTCTGGTATGAACTTTCCGTAAAAATGGTTCCCCTCTTCTGTGCCTGAGAGAACTATCCCAGCTGGTATATGTTTTTTGTAATACATGATATCCTTGACCAACGTGGATTTACCTGTGTTACGTTTTCCAATAAAGACGCATATTCTGTCGTCGCCCATCTTAGCTGGATTGAATTTTCGCAACTGAATGTTCATTCTAAAATATCACATCGTTTTAATTACCAAAATTTTACTCACAAATAGTAGGAATGTCGGGTAAATTGTCACTCGCAGTCAGAGGCATTCAGGACAGGTGGCTCACTGAGCAACCACAGTACTCACACTTCATATCAAGATTTAGACGGCATACAAAATTTGCTTTTGAACAAGTTGAAATTCCATGTGAACGTTTCAATGAACCCGGAAGCGAAGCCACGGCACGAATACAGAATAACACGGGTGATATGCTCAAAGGAGTCACGCTGAGCGTAGATTTACCGCCACCAATCCCTAAGAGTGAAAATAATGTTTCGTATACAATCGCAAGAGGTCTTAACCCGAATGAGGTACTCATAGGTGGAGACTCCATGACGAGTCTCACCGTGTATCAGGGCGTTGAATATACGTTTACAAGTTCAGAGGAATTTGAAGTCGAGAACGGTGCAGGCACAAACGACTTGTCATATGAATTAGTTGGAACCGTTCACATACTAAGGCTCAAGATACAAGTAAATATCGTTGGAGATTACAACTCCTTGATCATACGGGCCGTGGGCAGTCACCCCCATCAAGTAAGCCTGGATGTTAAACAAATTCGCTGGGATACGTCCACGCCCACGAAGATGATCAAATACGCCGATTTGATCATAGGCGGACAAACCATACAGCGTATCACCGGTGATTACATATACATGTACAATCAACTTAACTATACGGACAACGATACAACGTTTACACTCGTTCCAACGACCCTTCATAACAGCTACCCAATTATAAATGATGCCACGTACCCACAATACACAAATTTTCAAAAATACAAAATACAATTACCCTTTTATTTCAACGGACATCCAAGTCTCGCCATCCCGACGTGTGGTCTCGATGTTCACATCATAGAAGTAAAGGTTAAATTGAAACCAGCGGATGAGTTGACGGTGGAGCATGACGACAGTTTGTCCACATACACCAAAATCACACCAATTACGTGTGATATTACACCCAGAAATATGAGTCTGTTTTGTGATTTCGTATACGTCACGGAAGATGAGAAAAATTTCATACGCACGCGACCGATTGAATATGTTATCACCCAAACACAGGTGGCTGAAATACGAATGAAAGCTGGTGTTGCTTCACGCACCGTGATGATTAATTTTAAACATCCAGTGAAAGAACTCTTTTTCTTGGCGAAGGATGATGAAACAAAGGAGCACGTCCCAATAAAACACGTACATTTGAAATTTAACAACAATACCGTGATAGATGCAGACAATCTCATGTTATCCGCGGAACAACCACTCAGGAATTACACGAACTCCATAGACCCAGATAACGAATTCGGTGTGTATAGCTTTTCTATGAAACCAGGCGTTCACTATCCAACTGGGCAAGTGAATATGAGCCGCGTTATACATAAATTACTCGAGGTTGAGTTAGATGATGGTATTAATGCATCACGAACACACACTCTACACGTCTATGCAACAAATTACAACGTCATGAGAGTAAATGGCGGAATGGCTGGGTTAAAATTTTAGGGTGTAATATTAGAATGGCCGGTAGAGTTCAAATTCAAACCGTGGGCCCACAGGACAGGTCATTTACAGATGACCCAGAATACACGTACTTTATAAAAAATTTCAAAAAGCATGGAAATTATGCGAGATTCTACGACGATTTAGATTTTATGGGTAGAGTAGAGTTTGGTGAAGAAATACGATGTGTTATACCACAAAACCAAGGCGACTTGTTGAAAGGTTTGAGTTTGAAAATCACACTCGGTGATATTGATCAGTCCTTGTCGTCTTACGATGTCACATATTGCGAATCGATCGCTCAAGCCATGATAGAGTACGCAGAATTATACATAGGTGGTACTCTCGTGCAAAGAATACCATCCGATATGTTAGCCATTTATTCCGAGATATCTGTGACGCAATCAAAACAGGCCGCACTCAGAAAACTGGTCGGTAAACCCAACCAGATATTCCCCGTGTACACTGATTTATACACGGGTATACGTGATGATAGAGTATCGGCATCTAAAGAAGACACGTCTTATAGAGTAGACCTTCCATTTTATTTCCACGAACACCCGGAACTCGCTATACCTCTACATGCTATCACTAAACAGGAAGTCGAGATAGCGATACGTTTCAGAAAGGCAGAAGAGTGTATATTTGCCGTGGATTCGGGTAATCCAATTGTGAATAAGGCAAGTTCTTACTACCTCGGTCAAAATCCAACGGAGCTCATAAAAAGTGTTCAACTTTCAACCGAAATGGTAAGCTTAAAAGATAAAAAGTTTCCTAAACGTGTCGATTACCTGATAACACAGACACAAACGAATACATTTGAACTCAACCACGCCGACGCCAAGTCTGACCCACTTAATCAATGTAATGTACATGAGGTTAGACTCAATATGTTGAATCCCGTCAAAGAATTGTTTTTTGTGGTACAGGATAAGTTTGACAACGACCCATCCGCGGTGAACGATTTCGCCACACCATATCAATACTGTGCGAATGCTAATGTGGACCAATATGGACTTTTCACGAATTCAGAACACGTAAAACAGATCGAACTTGAGTTTGATGGAGAAACCATACTGGATGGAGTCACTGGAAATATTATTCATTTGAGAGCGATCCAGCCAGCAAAACATCACTCGAGGACGCCCGTTTACAGGAGGTTTTGTATGTATAGTTTTGCTCTCGAACCCGAAAACACACAACCTTCAGGTCAACTCAATTTCTCCTATATAAAAAACCAAATGGCGCGCGTGGGGTTGTTTAATTATTCAGTAAACAAAGATAAACAACTTAGAGTTTATGCTCAAAGTTATAACATACTCCGTGTAGAAAACGGAATCTGTACTCTGATATTTGATACATAATGAAGACAGGTTACGATTTAACGAACAATGAAGACACACAAGTGGATCAATATATGGAAACGATGTCTAATATATTGATACCAGTGATTGAAAGGGCTATCATACTCGCATGCGAATATTCCAAGGCGTGTGGGAGAGATTCAATTCTCATGAAAGACGTCGAGTATGCCATGAAATATTGTGCGAGATATGAAGTTGGACAGAAGATTGGCTCTTACTTCCCAGAAATTTACGAAGGTGATGACGACACACCCGATATGGAGGTAATCGAAGAACGTGAAGGTGATTTTACGAGATATACGGGGGGTGACGAGGGGTTGAATAAGATAAATGAAGCATACGATACCTGGGACGCGTGGGTTCCGATGAGCCCGTCCGAAGAGATTTTAAAAAATGCCATTGATAGTAATGGACACCGATGAACCTGAGGGGTGGACGGATACGGAATATAAAACGTTCAGAGCGGGCGATTCCGATTCCGATTCCGATTCAGACTCTGACTCAGATTCAGAGTCTGAAACTGAAGAATCAAAAACAAAGGGTTACCAGGCCAAAAAATACAAGAAGATATTAGTCGTAGAGGAACTAGTCCCAGAATAAATTTTCTAAATGTAATATATACCATGTCCGCCGCTGAAACTGTTACGCTTATCAGCCAAGAACTCGAATCGCAATCCTTGAACGCCGTTGTCGCCGGTTTCTCCTTCGCGGCCGCCCTCTCGTGGATGGACCTCGTCCGCTGGTTGGTGAACCAGGTCGTCAAGGTCAACAAGAACGGTGGTATGAACTACACGCTCACTGCGTTGTTCACCACCTTGTTGTCCATTGTCGTCTACCTCTCGATCTCCCGAGTCTCTACTCGGGTCCAAAGACCATCGCAACCATTGTACGCGGTCACCCGCTAAGTGGTTTCCTCTTTGGAATTAAAAGTAGGACAAATCCGACTAAAATTATAAAAATTATAGATATGATAGCATTCCACCTATCCACGTCTTCGGCTTTATTTTCCGTTCCGTGAATAGTGTATTTTTCAACTTTAGAGTCGGACTCCTCCTTCTTCGCCTCTTCCTCTTCCTCTTCCTCGTCGATCGGTATCTTTATTTTCGGTATATTTTCAAGTTTATCAGTTGAACAAGATAACGCAAATTTTAACACGTGGTTTGCATTTCTAAAGTCGTACGGAATGAGACGTCCATTGCTACTGTAAAAAAATTGAACGCGTATGGACGATATAGT
>Ga0209404_10001766_pt1 | contig 14039 bp, 12 predicted proteins | sample TroAtlMetagenome_2_FD_187447 | JGI IMG/M metagenome (GOLD analysis project Ga0209404, IMG submission 187447) | Marine eukaryotic phytoplankton communities from Atlantic Ocean - Tropical Atlantic ANT8 Metagenome (SPAdes) (version 2) | ecosystem: Environmental > Aquatic > Marine > Oceanic...
AGCAGCTAAAGGTAAGGTAAATTGTCCTGCATAATCCAATACATCCATTCTAAATTCATCTAAACTGATACTATCATATATATCATGAACTAAACTCATATCTCTAGCTTCTTCAAATGAGAATTTCCTTCCTGTGACCATTATTTCCATTGCTTTTGCTTTTCCAACTAGTCGTGATAATCTTGCAGTACCGCCGGTTCCAGCTAGAACTCCAAGTGAAACTTCTGGTAGACCAATTTGGAAGTTACCTTTGTGAGCAATTCTAATATCTGCTGCCATAGCAATCTCAAGTCCACCTCCAACTGTATGCCCATTTAGTGCAGCAATTACTAATTTTGGAGTTTGTTCAAGTCGAGATAGAGTCTCATTAGCATGTAGGCAAAAGAAATATTTGTATCTTGGAGATAATGTATTGAGATAGTTTATACTTGCTCCTGCCGAGAAAAATTTCTCACCATGCCCAGTTAATAGTATTACAGAGACATTACCATCAAATCTTGCATTAAGAATTGCCTGATCAATATCTTCCCACATTTCTCGTGTATAAGTATTAACGGAAGTTCTACCTTCTTCAAGTGGTTTTCCATCAGTGTCTGATATTAATTCAATAATGGCTATGCCGTTTTCAGTAACGCCATAATTCACTAGTTTGTTGGGCATAGGCTCAAGGTCTGGCCATGAAGTCATGTCTGTCGCACAGACAATTCGTTAATGAAAGAAACGGAATCAGAGTAATGCTAATTTTAAGTATCTGAGTCACTGAATGAGAGACTTGCCCCTCCTTTTCTAACGCCATCCCATTGTTCGCCAATATGGTTAGCTTTGTCACTAGGTTCCCATAAATCTCTCTTCAAAGATTTCCTAAATGGCATTCTGTGAACTACACGCCCATCTTTTAATTTCTTTTTTCTCAACATAGATAATTTTACAATAGGCCAAAGTGATTTTCTAAAAATACCTGGCTGGTATACCCATTTCATGAAACCCAAACCATCACCTTTCTTTTCTTGATCTCTCATCCAATATTTTGCTACAAATTTAAATCCTCTATCTCCAACTCTATTCATTAAGAATCTATTAATTGCGCTTGTCTTGATTAAAGGAACAAGTCTTTTTCTTACCTCAACCTCATAGTCACATTCACCAAGGATTGATTGTGCAGCAAGAACTCCACTGGTGATTGCATACCTCATTCCAAAACCCCACATGAAATCCTGCAATCCTCCTGCTTCTCCAACATATATCCTATCTTCATGAATATATTTTTTTGGTAAACTGAAGTCCCCTTTGCCTCCAACTCTTTTGATAGGTATTCTATTCAAATCGTAGTTAGAATCGTACCAAGCTATGGTTTCATTAAGATACCTGCCAGACTTTTTTTGTTTTCTCCATAAACATGTACAAATAAGTCCTATTCCATCAATTATTATCAGGTATGAATAGGCTCCGGGTGCCAATTTATCATTCAATTGGAATGCTACATGGTTTGGATGATCAGTATGGAATATTTCTCCGAAAGCAATTGCGCTAGAGTCTTTTGGGCCTGCTGCCACGATATCGCAGTCATCAGGATTGACTTTAGCCCCATAGTGAATCTTAGCACCAGCTGAAATTGCCATTCGTTTGAACCCTTGATCTATACAATGTTCGTCGGTCCCCCTCTCTACAACTCTGAAAGCAGTTCCATTTGTTATTGGATTTGTAATGACGTCGTCCGGATGAATCAAATCAATAATATCAAATGCATTTGATTTAAATTCATCAGGTTCTAAACCCCAGGATCTCATTTCATCAAAAAAGTCAGTTTCACTTGTCCAATTCTCAATTCCTTGGAAATCTCCATCGAATCTTGCTCCGCTATCTTTGCGTATCTCATGAACATGAACTTCTTTACCTGCTTTAGCAAGGATAGTTGCTGCAGCAAGACCCGATAGTCCCGCTCCCAAGATGTCAATCCTATCCTTCACGCACTTGCGTATGGGGTATATTGTTTGAAAGGTTTGGTTATTTCTAATCAAAGAGTTCATCCGATAATTTGTCTTCGGATAGTTCAGAAGAGGGTTACTGAGATGTCAGAAGAGGGAGTAATCATTAGGATAGAAGATCAAAACCTCGATCCGAACTTTCTTCGTTCTTTAGTGGATGTCGAAGGTTGTGGAAGTATCGTTTCTTTTGTCGGACTAACAAGAGGAGAAGATAATGGAATTACCGTCAAGAGGCTTGAATTTGATGCTTGGGAAAATAAACTAAATCATGTACTATCAGATATTGCAAAAACTTCTATTGAGAAATTTGGTGTTAAATCGGTTTTAGTTGCACATAGGGTTGGCGCAGTAGAACCTTCTGAGCCTATAGTCTGCATACATGTCGGTTCAAAACATAGAAAGGCTGGCTTCGAAGCTTGTTCTTGGTTGATTAATCAGCTTAAATTGCAAGCACCTTTATGGAAAAAAGAAGTAAGATCCGATGGTGAAATTTGGAAACCGGGACTTGGATGATTTTTATTCCAGATTTAACTTCCGTTTATCTGAATAATGAGTACTAACTCCGAAGGTTACATGAGTATCGATGAATTGGAAAATTCATGGTCTGCTATTGTTGATGTTGGTCGTAAAGATATAGTTTTCCGTGAGGCTATTGCGACAGGAGTTTTGGAATTATCATCTTCTGGAATCAATGCAGTAAAAGGTCGTTCAAAAAAAGGAGATGTTAGAGAAATTTCAACCATTGCCTCAATTCAAGCGGTGAAAGAAACTCCAAGAATTTTACCACATTGTCATACCATTCCAATCGAAGGTTGCTCAGTAGAATGGGGTATTGAAGGCCGTAATCTACGATGCACAGTCACAGTTCGAACACATTGGAGGACTGGAGTTGAGATGGAAGCATTATGCGGAGTTAATGCAGGACTATTGTGCGCATGGGATATGTTGAAATCTATTGAGAAAGATTCAGATGGACAATATCCTGAATCTAGAATTAATAATGTCCAAGTTATAAAAAAGAGCAAAGGGGACCAACATAATTGAATGCTGATTGCTACTCCGAAGTCATATGTCAACTGCTGATTTAGAGAAATATTTTCTTCAAGCCACAGAATCTGCTGCAATTGCAGCATCAAAATGGATAGGGAAGGGAGATGGTAAAGCGGCAGACGGCGCTGCAGTCGAAGCGATGAGAGCAGTTTTTGATACTGTCCCGTTTGATGGGCGTGTTGCAATTGGGGAAGGCGAGAGAGATGATGCTCCAATGTTGTGGATTGGTGAACCATTAGGGTCATTACAAGGAGATGCTAGTTCTCCTGCAATTGATATTGCAGTAGACCCTCTCGAATGTACTAATCATGTGGCTTACAATTTGCCTAATGCTATGGCGGTACTAGCAGCAGCACCGAGAGGTACTCTATTACATGCACCTGATTGTTACATGAATAAAATCTCAGGTTCTGCGGAGTTAATGGGCGAAATTTCTCTAGATGCCTCTACTTCTTATAATATTGAGGCTACTTCAAATGCTTTAGATAAACCTATTAATTCTCTAAATGTTGTTGTCATGGATCGTCCACGTCATAATGAACTAATTAAGGAATTAAAGGATTTATCGGTAAATGTCGTTTTGATCGGCGATGGAGATATTGCTGCAGCTTTGAATGCAGCAGACCCTAAATCTGAAATTGATTTATTGATGGGTATCGGGGCAGCACCCGAAGGAGTAATCACAGCCACGGCCTTGAGGGGTCTGAATGCTCCCTTCCAGGGCCGTCTAGTCTTCAAGAATGAAGGACATAGGGCTAGAGCAGAGGAAATGATCGATGGTGATATTGAAAGATTGTGGCATAGAGATGACCTATGTTCCTCTGATGATGCATTGTTTATAGGGACCGGAGTTTGTTCAGGGCGTACAAAGGGGGTAACTCTAGAAAATGGGAAATATTTTGTTGAATCTGAAGTTATTGACGTATCGAACGGAATTCATAAATTTGTTCAAGGCTCTCATGATACTTGATTCTGGAATGCTAAAGCGATGCCTTCATTTCCTATAGCCTTCACGTTAGCATGAGGTTAGTATATGGATACTCAACTACTTGAAAAAACAGCACGTGAACTAGTTGCGGCGGGTAAAGGAATTCTTGCTGCAGATGAGAGTAATGGAACTATGTCAAATAGGCTAGAGGCAGTAGGAGTCCCGGCATCACCTGATACAAGGAATGCCTATAGGGCAAATCTCTTCTCAACAAATGATTATGAAAAATACATTAGTGGAGTAATTTTATTCGATGAAACGATAAGACAAAAGATGCCAGATGGCAGGAGTATTCCCGATGCTTTGACTTCTTTAGGTGTGTATCCTGGAATTAAGGTAGATACTGGAGCTAAAGATTTAGCAAATCATGAAGGTGAGAAGATTACCGAGGGTCTTGACGGATTAAGGGGCAGATGTGAAGAGTATTTCTCAATGGGTGCAAGGTTCGCTAAGTGGCGCGCGGTAATAGAAATCGGAAATGGTAAACCATCGGCCGCTTGCATTTCGACTAATGCCCATGCATTAGCTAGATACGCATCGATATGTCAAGAACAAGGTTTAGTGCCAATTATTGAGCCAGAAGTAATTATGGCAGGAGATCATGATGCTCAGACTTGTTATAATGTTACTTCGTTGATTTTATCCGCTACTTTTGCAGAGTGTCAGGTCCAAGGTGTCCATATGCCCGGTGCTTTACTTAAGCCAAACATGATAATCTCTGGAAACTCCTGCTCTGAACAAATTTCCCGTGAAGAAGTAGCTCAAATGACCGTTGATTGTTTAACAAAGAATGTCCCTCATAGTCTTCCAGGTATTGTCTTCCTCTCCGGTGGTCAGTCTGACGAAGATGCCACTGCTCACTTAAATTTGATGAATGCAATGGATGTTGTTCATCCTTGGCAACTATCATACTCATTTGGTAGAGCATTATTAGCCAATGCTTTGAAAACATGGGCTACTGGCGACAACGAGGGGAGCCAATCAGTATTTTTGCATCGTTCAAAGATGAATAGCCTAGCAAGAACCGGAGATTGGAGTTCAGAACTAGAAAAATAAATATTTTCCAATTTATTCTTGCCTTTCTTGAGCGCCTGGGCGTAATTGCCATACGCATATTTCATAACGCCCAGAAAGTGCACCGCCACGCTTGGTAGTTGCAATTTTCATAATGTCTTTATCTTTTGATAACACATTGCCTAACTGTTGAGGAGTTGTCCCATGTCTCATAGTTGAGTTGACATGTTCCAATATTTCAGTAGTATTTGCTTCACCCTTGGTGTCAAGGAATTTTTTAATTTTCTGTCTTAATCTAGTAGTTCTCATATTTTTAATCTCCATTAACTTCGGGCTGTTTTCTTTCATGATGTAAAACCCATTCGTCGGTAGCCCATTCCGACAGAGGGTATTCTTTCCCAATGACTCCACTTTTCATTATTCTCCCAATTCTAATGATTGTTGGATCCGATTCTAAGATAGCTGCAATATCGTAATTGTCTTCTAAAAGGATATTCTCTGATAACCAATCTTTGATTTCAACCGTGTTTCGGGGTTTTTCAGAAAGGTGTTTTTTCACCAAATCACGAATTATTTTTGTATCCATGATTCTCACTCCTCATTCTATCGGCTTCGACTGCCGGTTCGATATAGGTAGGGCGACGGGGGGTAATATAACGCTTCTGCAACTTATTGTTCAGTTTAGTTACATATAGTTGCACTAATCGAGACTATTTCTATGTTATTTTTTAGTGTTAAAATGGAACTAGTTATTTTTCCACTAGAAATGTGTAACAAAATGTAACTAATATAGATAATTTAATACATAGTTTTGAAGTGGTTGATTACGGAGAGGGTCATTGGTGTCAGAAGGTTCCGAATTTGACCCTATTCCCAGTTTTATTTCTACACCTACAAAAATTCGTAGTAGGTATCGCCGTAGATTACTAAATAGATTATCTGAAGGTGGAGCAACTGTTTCAGTTTTAGCTAGAGATATTGGTCTACAGATTCCCCATGCTTCTGCAGAGCTAAGAAAATTAAGAAATGAGGGGCTAGTCTCCAGTGATCTAGTTGCCGGAAGCAGAGGAGCTTATCTACATCTAACTGAATTAGGATGGAATAGAATTAGATCGGATGAGAAATCTAGGGCTATGGAGGCACTTCCTTTGCCATCTCTGCCTGGTAAATATTGTATTTTAGATAAAGACGGCAGTAATCTTCTAATGGGAATTTCTTCAATCCCAAAGTCTCCGATGGTCCTTATTCCGGATAGGCCTACAGATTATGAAAATAATTCTGATGATTCCATAGGAAATGAGGGGGTTCGTTGGAATTGGGCTATATTCAAAGAAAAAGATCCTAGATGGTTTGATCTGAAGAGTATGAAATTAACTCAAGCTCCACCAATCTCTATAGATCCAGGTAAGATTGATACATATTCTCCTCAATCTTCCGTAATCGGAATTATTAGAGCCAATTTGGTAAATGAAATGAGTCAATTAGCAATGACTTTCGGAACTTGGTATGATATGCCTAAGTCAAGACAAAAACCACCTCTAAACGAGAATACTTTCCATCGTGGCGATTGGGTCTTAGGTGAATGTCACAGATTAAGCCAAGAAATAAGGCCTAAAGTTCCAATAGTCGCTATACTTCCTGATAGTCTTTCCAGAACTATGCTAATTCGAACAACTAGAATAAATTCTTTAGTAATTGCAAATTTAGGCGGTCTAGACTTAATCGGAGATCCTTACCCCCTCTCTTCTCTAGATATATGGATTCAAAAGGCACACCCTAGACTTCCTGATAATGAATTAAAAAGAAGAGTACAGTCTCTGAAGGATAGAATAATGTCAACTCGGAAAGTTAGAACTGATGATTCTACTTGGAGAAAATTTAGAAGAGACTGGGGAAGTCAATCTTTCACGATTGATGAATCTAACATTAGAAATTTAGACACCAGAGGTTTAGGAAATTTTGCACTTGAATCATTAATTAGTTGGGTTATCTCAGATGAGTTTCGTCCTCCTCTTGTATTAGAGATAAATGAAAATTTTCCAGAATCTACAACCTCTTCTATCATAATTCATCCCAAATTAAGAATCTTGATTAAAGATAAGACATGTCCTATAACAAAATCTTCAAATCTTCTCTACAACGACATTCTTAGACCACTTCCTTGGTTGAGGCTGAAAACTTCTAATGAAGAAATAATTTCTTTAAAATTGGTTGATAGTTTACCAAATATTGTGGAAAATGATGATGATTCGATATCTTTAGAAATTAATCCTTGGAAACTAATTGGTTTGGATAAGTCTCACAACTCTAAATTTGAAGCATTAGAATCAGGATATATTTCAATGGTAAAATCTGCAATTTCTCAATTTCCAAGTGGTAATGAGGAATGGGCAAACCAGATGGAAGCAAGGTATCCTTTAGCAGCTTGGATTGCTTCCCCGAAGGCAACTAGGTGGCCGAGATGGCAGCGATTAAGAGATAGATTGCCAATTGAATGGTCAATATTATTTGATATTGATCACATACCTCTAGACAGAATTGCAGAACTTGCAGATCAGGCAGATGAAGAAATTCTTGATTATTTCGCAGAAAGATTAGGTCAAAAAATAAGAGAAGATAGTAAAACCACAATTCGAACACGTCCTGCTGTTGATTTCATAGAAGCCTCCCCAGGTACGTCTTGGGTTGCTGCACAATTTTTGACTAATGCTGCATGGATCCCTGAGACTCTTCACGATGATTTAACTAAATGGTCGCTAGAAGCATGGATCTCTTCACCTCCAAAGAAATCTTTGCCTGCTCTTCAAGGTGTATCTTGGTTATTTAGTTCGGGACGTAATCCAAATTTAGACTTCAAAAAGGTACTTGAAAAAATATTATTCAAAGCACAGAGCCTTCCGAAAGATCATGATTTGAAGATTTGGTCATCATTAGTTAATTATTCTATAGATGGAAGAGAACTATCGAAAGAAGAACTAAATCTCATTATAGAAAGACTACCTTATGATTGGTGGGCTCCAATCTCATCTGATATATTATTGAAAATTCTTAGTGATGAAGAATCTAATGACTGGTTATTTTCTCAGGCACATCCTTGGCCCGCTCTCGTTCTAAGGCCTATTGGAGAATCCTCTAATGCCCCAGGATTAGAAAATCTCTCTCATCCTGGATTCAATCCAGAAATCTATTCCCTACTTATCCGTCGGCTCAGAGGTCGTAGAGGAAGAGATGAATTGCCAAGTGCTGCCGACTCATTATTGGACTTATTAGATGCAATCGAATCCTCAATATATAGCACCCCTCCATTACCTGGAAGAACACATTCACTTTCTGGTTGGTTAGCACAGCCTATAGAAAAATGGCCTGATTTTTCTTCCCAAATTATATTTGATGGTGATCCAATCATAGGTGAAAGATTGCTTTCAAGGAAGACAGGATTCCATGAGAATACCAGTTCAATCAATTTGTAATATTACTTTTTAATTAGAAAACCCCAACTTTCATCAATCGATGAGTTATTGAATGAATATCTCTTAGAATATCTGCCCAACTGGCAACACCGAGTTGACAAAACCCCCAGCCGGAGGTGATAGGATGAAACTCGGTACCACAGATTTGGGTCTCCGTCTGTCGAAGACCAGAGTGACGATTTGTGAATAATTGAAGAGATTATTCCTCTAAGGATGACCTCTGGCGCAATACAGGCGGTATGGATTATGTAAGGTCCCCTGTTGACCGAAAGGGATGATTCTAGGGACTACCCCATAATCCAACATACGTCCTAGGGTGGGGTCAGGAACCAGAGTACGAAAGTACGGTGAAAGGTTCCGTTACACCCTGGGGCACACTTTTTCTCCGCAGTTATCAAGTCATATGTATCTCTCTGGCCAATTAATGAGTAGTATCGGACTTGTTGGCGGCACTTTCGAATTTTTCCATATTGGTCATCAGAAGTTGATTAATTATTGCCTATCAAATTGTGATATTCTTGAGATATGGGTTTCGTCAGATAAAATTGTTCGGCAAAAAGATCCAAGAATTTCTTTATGGAAAGAAAGGTGTGAATTAATAAAACAAAATCTTTCTTCTGACCAATCTTCTAGAATCACTTTTCATGAATTATTAGATGATTTTGGTATTGCTATTCGTCACGAAAAAGCTACTAAGATTTTTTGTACCAGCGAAACACTCCCCACTTGTCAAATAATTAATGAAAAACGTATTGAGGGTGGATTAATGCCACTCTCAATAATTTTAGTATCTCATGCTTTATCTAAAGACGGAGAAATTATCTCTAGTTCAAGAATTAGAGACGGCGCAATAAATAGGGATGGTGAGTTTTGGATTAGAGACGAGAATTTCAAATCAAATCTGTACTTGACAAAAGAGGTAGAATCGATGTTAAAAGACCCTTTTGGTAAATTATTTCCGGGCCCAGAAGAGGATCATTCGGTAGCTATTACTGATGCATTGAATTTTCTTGAAGATTTCCATTCCCCTATTATTGGTGTAGGAGATGTCACGGTTAGGGCATTACAAAATGTAGGTTCTCCAGCTTCTATTGGTATAATTGATGAGAAAACAAAGAGGGTGAAATGGGATGGCTACAGAGAAATCGATCAGTCTCTATATGATAATATAATTCAATGTACAAATCCACCCGGTGTGCTAACAAAATCTTTATTTGAATCTTGCAAAAGAGCAATCAATAATTGGACAGAGAATAATGAAACAACACTTATTCTTGTAAATGGTGAAGAAGACTTAGCGCCGTTATTCTTGCACATAATTGCTCCAATAAAATCAGCGATAATATATGGTCAACCAAGTAAGGGAGTAGTATTAAGAATTACAGGATTAGAATCCAAAACAAGATGTCAAAAAATATTATCACTTTGTGAGAAGCAAAATAATTAATTTTCTACTCTCGAGTTTATATTTAACGCGATACCAAATGCTACCATTGAAATCATAACTGAGTATACACCAGGGTCTACCCATGTATCGTTTTGAATACTCCAAATTATGTAGAAGGAGACACCAATTACTACAAGCCAACTTGAAATAATCTCTTTTCCATTCTTTCCACTAATTAGATTATTTACCATATCCATTCCTTTATTTTTCTCTATCCAATTAGCGACATCTGCATTTCTTAGTCCTGTAACAAACAAGATTAATCCGGTAACAGCAAAAATAACATCATCAAGAATAAATCCATCCTCATAAGGGACAAAAGCGTCCCCTCCCAATCCAATGAATCCAATCCAAGCAACTTTATTTCCTGCTTGACCGGCTCCTCCACCAAACATATTGATTAGAGATAACAAAATAATCCATGTCCCTAGCATTAATGCAGCAGTTGAAATCATATTGCTTGGCTTTGTTAGAGCCTCATTCCAGTCTGTCTGAACCATGTTTATCACAACCGGCGACTTACCCTTTTGGTTTAACGCTTTCATTTACCGACCGAAGTTACAGTCTGCCTTGTAACATGTATTTTCCTTGTGAAGCTTCTTCTATTAGTGGCTCATTTTTACTCAAAGTCTTAATTGAATCAATGCCTTTTGGTATTGCAGAATTTACTTGTTTACTTCTTCCTCCTCTACCTTTACTTACATTTCTGGCCATAATTAATCCTAGTGTATCTAATTCATTTAGTAAAGTAGAAATTCTTCTTGGAGTCAGTGCTTCAATATTAATTTTCATACACGCCTCAGAATAAGTTCTAAATATTTCTCCAGTTGATATATTTCTCAACCCATTTTCTTCATTAATTATTATGCAGAACAATACTAGCTTTTGATGTAAAGGCAAAGTTCGTAGGACCGGAGTCACTTGGTCATGTTCAAGTTGTGATTGAGCCAGACGCACGTGTTTCGGGTCTACTTTATTTTGAGCTCTTTGCTCTGCTTTTTGCACAGATATTCTCAATAAGTCCAAAGCTCTTCTAGCATCGCCATGTTCTTGTGCTGCTAGAGCAGAACATAGAGGAATTACTCCCACTTCTAGTGAATTATTTTTCAAACCCATCTTCACTCTCTCTTGAAGAATATCTTGAATCTCCTGAGCGCCATAAGGATGGAATACAACATCTTCTTGACTCAATCTCGAACTAACTCTAGGATCAAGTTCTTGAGTGAAGTTTAGATCATTACTAATTCCAATAATACAACATCTAGCATTTCTCAATAATGTATTCATATTTGTTAGACTGTAAAGTAGATCAGAACCTGCCTTGGCAACCAAGTTATCAATCTCATCCAAAACCAAAATATGTACTCCACCTGCTCTATCCATTCTTTCAATTAGCGTTTCAAGTACTCTATCTGTCGGCCAACCAGTAAATGGTATGAGATAGTCTCCTCTCTGTTTTAATTGACTTGCTAATGTTTGTACTACTCTATATTTTGTATCTACATTCCTACAATTTATTTCATATGTTTGAACAGGATGCCCCATCTCTTTCCCTTTCTCAAGTAATTGACTCAGTACAAATCTTGTAACTACAGTTTTTCCTGAACCTGGTACTCCATAAAGCAACATATTTGATGGTATATGGCCATTTAATGCATCAACTAGATTTCTTACTAGGGCATCTACTTCTTGTTCTCTGTGTGGTAAATTACTAGGTTCGAATGCATGTTCAAACGCTTTCCTATCTATAAATAATGAGTCTTGTCCGAGTATTTTCTCAAAAATATTCCCGTCCATTTTTTCTCACCATTGTTCTCAGCATTCTCCAATGCACTATTGACACACTCTCAGATGGTCGCTCGACAATGGGGATTCTTGACGAGACGCTTAGAGGTAATAAGTGATTCCAAACTAAGGTGATGTGAAGGTTACATTTCATCTATAATTCTATTATTAAACCAACAAACCTTTCTTTTCCATTTTCTTTAGAAATTAACATTTAATCAACTATTTTTAATTATTTCAATTTCGCCATTTTGATTAATTTCTATTGCATCTCCATCTTCTAACTGACAAACTTCTTTTGGCAAAATAGGAGGTTGAAATCCTTCTGAGAAATTCTTTGAACTTGCATAATTATGTGTTACTAAAATTAAGCTTCCGGGAAATTTATTTGAAAATTTTACTATATCACTAGGTGTATAGTGATAAGGAAAATCTCCTATATCTGGCATCCCCATTTCAAGTATTACAACATCCGCATTTTTTGCCCTCTTCTCAATTTCTAAACAAGGTCCGGAATCTCCACAATGTAATATTTTGATTCCAGAGTTATGAGTTAATTCATATCCATGAGGGTCAGTCTCAGGAGTATGGCAAACTGCAAATCTCTCAAAATTCCAATTAGTCCCTAGTATTTCCAACTTTTCTTCTTCGCGCCATTCAGCCATATCTCCAATTTCTTCCAAGCTACCTGGGAATCCTACATTGCATAAACTTGAGAGTTTCTTTTTACCCCCGGGTCTGAGATATATCTTCAGTTCATGTTCTTTCATAGGATCAGAAATATATTTCCTTTCAAGCATAAAGAATGGGAATCCGAATGTATGATCTGCATGCCAATGAGTAAATAATAAATGTTCTATTTCTGATGTTTTTATACCTTTTCTCCGTAGTTGTGTAATTAAAGTCGGAGGAGTATCAATCAAAATATTCCCATCAATAAGAGTCAATGCATGGAGCCTCCCAGAAGGGGTGAAAGCGTTTCCAGTACCCAAGAAGTCGATGCGAATCACGGCTCTCGACTATACACCTAAGACTTGATTTAATCGCTTCGAAGATGATACAACTTCACTATTCTTTAGACATCTATTCATAAACATGTTTCAACTCGGATAGTTCAACTGTCTTGAGGTTTCATTATGTCCGGCGCTCGTTCAATTTTAATTTTATACGGCTCGCAATCAGGTAATTCAGAAGAAGTCGCTATTCAAACTGGAAATGCAGCGTTGAAACATGACTTACAGCCAACAGTAAGGGCCATGGATGAAATATCTGTTTCTGATATTCCTAAGCAGACAAGGGTGTTAATTTGTTGTAGTACTTGGGGAGATGGAGAACAACCGGATAATGCTGAAGATCTTTGGGAAGCAGCAAATAACGAAGATATTGAATCATTAAATGGCTTACATTATTCAGTATTAGCTTTAGGTGATTCTTCATATGATCTTTTTTGTGAATCAGGAAAAGAATGGGATAAATGGTTTGAGTCTAAAGGCGCTACAAGAATACATGATAGAGTTGATTGTGACGTTGATTTTGAAGAGCCAGCACAAATTTGGTCAGATGCAGTACTCGTGAAAATGGCCCAGATTGAAGACAGAGATATTCCAATTGAAACCGATGCTATTGACGAGAGCACTGTAGTTGATGACGAAGTTGAAGAAGAAGTTGCGGTCCCGGTGGTAAAAGAGAAATCGGCAAAGTCGGAATGGAGCGCGAAGAACCCTTACACATCTTACTTAACAGAAAATTACATTCTAAATGGCGAAGGTTCAGGGAAAGAAACTCGACATATTGTTTTCGATTTAGGTGATTCTGGACTAGAATACAAAGCAGGAGATGCCCTTGGAGTCGTACCAATCTGCCCACCAGAAATTGTGTCAGATCTTCTTTCAATTGGTGGTTTCACAGGCGATGAAGAAGTAGAGACAAATCTTGGAGTATGCAGTTTGCGTGAAGCGCTTTCAACAAGATACGAGATTCACAGAGTTTCTAAAAAATGGATTGAAAATTTAGGCCCTAAGGTAGCAAGTGATGATGGTTCAATTGAGATTAGAATTGTTAGTAGAGATAGGGTTTCAACATCGGATGGTAGTTCTGTAATTAGTTGGGAAGGTTCAGGAGATGAGGAAGATACTCCTTCCGGATATTCTCAAATTATGTCCCCTAACGATCCAACGGAAGTGCTTTGGAAAAAATTAACTTCTGATTCCAAAGAAATGGAAGATTATATCTGGACAAGAGACTATATCGATACTCTTAGGGATTTCAGTAATTTATCATTTTCTTCCCAGGAATTTATA
>Ga0209404_10001768_pt1 | contig 14034 bp, 23 predicted proteins | sample TroAtlMetagenome_2_FD_187447 | JGI IMG/M metagenome (GOLD analysis project Ga0209404, IMG submission 187447) | Marine eukaryotic phytoplankton communities from Atlantic Ocean - Tropical Atlantic ANT8 Metagenome (SPAdes) (version 2) | ecosystem: Environmental > Aquatic > Marine > Oceanic...
AATGTAAATGAGGACTAGGAATAAGGGTAAGGTCTTGCAACACACCATTAGACACATCAAACTCTCTTACATCATGACCTTTCTCTTTTAAATATTCAGTCAAGTATGCTCCAATCTGACCATTGGAGCCCAATATCAAAACTTTCATAATTATCCTGCTGCTGTTAATTGATATTCTGCAACAGTAGGTTCATCCATAAAGGGTTCTTTAACTGTTTGATACTTAATCCATTCATAAGTCTTACGGATACCTTCTTCCAATGTCTGTTCATAATCCCAACCAAGTTTCTCACGAATGAGATCATTGTTTGAATTACGACCACGAACACCAAGAGGCCCATCTATATGATTCTTCTTAATCTTCTTACCAGCAACCTTAGCAGCAGTATCAACTAACTGATTAATAGTAACCATCTCTTCAGAACCAATGTTAACTGGTCCCAAGAAATCCGACTGCATCATTCTATAAGTAGCTTCGATGCATTCATCAATAAAGAGGAACGAACGGGTTTGCTCTCCGTCACCCCAAACATCGATTGTATCTTCATTTGCTGCATAGGCAACCTTTCTACAGATTGCTGCTGGTGCTTTCTCTCTTCCTCCTTGCCATGTTCCTTCGGGTCCGAAGATATTATGATACCTGGCAATACGCACAGGGATACCATGATTACGGTTGTAAGCAAGATAGAGACGTTCTGAAAAGAGTTTCTCCCATCCATATTCGGAGTCTGGGTTGGCTGGGTATGCTGAATTTTCACGGCAATCGGGATTGTCAGGATCTAATTGGTTATGCTCTGGATACATACATGCTGATCCAGAATAGAATATCTTTGTCTGCCATCCTAAAGCAGGTCTATTTGCTTCCGTCCAATCTTTCTTCTCTCCATCAAAAGTTTGATTTAATAATCTTTGCTGTTCTAATACATTAAGGTTAATAGTAACAGAGTTCTGCATGATCTCTGCATCATTCTCACCAGTGAATACAAATCCTGCACCACCCATGTCAGCAGCAAACTGATAGATCTCATCAAAAGGTTCGATCAATCTGTAAGGAATCTCATTAAAGAAATTACCTTGATAACCTTTAAACTGTATTACTCTACGAACAAAATCTACATCCCTCAAGTCTCCTTGAACAAATTCATTTGCTTCTGTTCCAGAAAACTCAGGTCTCTTAAGGTCTACACCTCTGACCCAGTAACCTTCTTTACGCAGTCTCTTAACCATATGACTGCCGATAAATCCACCAGCACCTAATACCAGTGCGGTTTTCTTATATCGATCCATGAAATATTTTAATAAAGAATCAATGTATTTATTATACAAAAAAAGGAGGTTATAGTCAACCTCCTTAAATATTAATCAACTAGATCTGACACATCTTCGTTTTTGGCCAGATGTGCAATAATCTTATCCACTCTTACATCACTACCACCAGATCCACCGCCTGATTGAAGTGCTGCTACTGCTGCTTCTAGTTTCTTAAGTCTTGCTTCTACCTCAACATCATACTTAGACATTGATGCTCCAGTTGAAGACTTTGCTGCTGTTCCTTTAAATGACATGATTGTTAATTAACTCCTTTGATTATTTAGAATTAGATCTTCTGCTATACAGTCTATTACACTGTTATAATCAATGTCAGGGTCTTCTCCATTTAATTGTAACCCTGCATTCTCATAATATCTTCTCACTTTTTTATAAAGTTTTGGATGTTTCACATCTAAAAAGATTTCTTGATTTACTGCAGCCCGTAGGGTGCTAATGTCTTTCTTGAACTTTGAAGTAAGCGTCATTGCTTTGAATAGTTGACAGTAGAAGTATAAGAAATATTTGATTTTAAGTCAAGTTTCTGCACCTCCTCCAGTCGTTTGCATACGAACCCATTCATCTTCATCTCTTTCCCTTTCTTTCTTCTTGTAATCTTCTCGAAGTCTTTGTGTAGAAGTTTTCTTCTTAGTCATGATTCACCTAGATCCGCATTATTTATCTCTTCATCATGTTCATGACTCAACTTACCAGACATCTCATATGCTTCTTTACTTCCACCATGCCCATGAGCAATTCCCATCTCATGCATCTTAGCATGTTCATCAATAGGATCACGTAAATCTACTTTACCTGGCCCAAAGGTAAGATATAATCCATACCCCATAACAAAGAATAATAACCCAACTATGATGGCAATCATTTGCCCTTCAGGTGATAAACCTGGAAAATTTCCGTGAGGAATTGTAATAAAAATCATTAACCTTGCCAAATCATATCAGGCATTGCTTGGGGTGCCTGTCTGCCCACTGTGAACATTAATATAATATAGCATAAAAACCATATTATGTTAAACAACCATGCTTGTCTCCACAGATATTTTCTAATCCCCATAGCAATAAAGACATTCTTTACTGCTTTAGGATCATCATCACTACCTGTTGATCTTAAAATCTGTTCTATTATCACTGCAATAATTGTACCTACCACCAATGGATAAAATACAAAGTTTGCGAATGACATAATTGCTATTAGAAAAGTCATACTCTTACTACAATGTCTCCGTCGTCGTCATCATCATCTTCATCCTCTTCAGATTCAAGTTCCAATCTTAACTCTTCTATTCTATTTTGTAAAGACTGGTATTCCTCTAAACTACAACTAGTCTTCTGATCAAATGTAACTCCCATTAATTCCTCACCAGGTTTAACATCAACCATTTCTGGATGCTGAACCTTTGTTACTTTTGTCGTCCATATACCATTAGGTCTAGCAGTATCTTCTCTTGCAATACTCCACCCCCTTACTATTGAACGAATGGCAAAGAAGAAAAGAAGAACCCATGTTAATGAAAATATAATATCAGTTATTGGATTCATTATTCTCTTCTATCTGCTGTATTAGTAGAAAAAACCATATTGATCCTAAGATCATAATCATTAAAATTCTAAAAGAACCCCAAGATATATCAATCATATCCTTGGTATTTTATTTATTAAAGGCAGTATCTCGTTCTCAACTTTATCTGCAATCTTATCTACAATACTAATATCAATATCAAGGAAAGGTGGAATGATACCAAGTAACCTTAAAGTTCCATCTAGGAATAATGCAAGACAGGTAAGGCCTAGTATCATACTAATGATGGTAGCATTACGATTATGCTGTGCCATCGATAGTTCATCTATTCTTTGTGCTTCTGCAACTGCTTCAGCAATTAGTTCATCAACTTCTTGTTTGGTGTAGATGTCACCCAGTATCGGAAGTTGATGGGATCTTTCTATTGGAGTCATCGGATTTCAAAATCTAGTTTTCGCACTTTTCGTTTGCGTCTCTGTTCTTGCCATGCAAGTTCTTCAGGAGATAGTGCGTTTGACTTTTTATTTGGTTTATTAGATTGTACCATGATAGTTCTAGTTAGGTCAACAGCTGTTACAGTATCTCCTGTAACTGTAACCATGTTAGGACATCCACACGATTTTCCTTCCTTTACCTCTCTATTGCATTGTTTACATCTTACAATAATCATTGTTCTTACTATGTACGGCCATAATCATCTTCTAATCTTACTATATCATCCTCATCACAAACACCTCTTTGAACCTCAATGAAGACTACACCATTTTCTCCACCATGTAATCTATGTATTTCTTTTATTGGTATATATACATGTTCACCAGGTTCAATAGGTCTTGCAATCTCTCCTTGAGTAATGATACCTGTTCCTTCAACCATGATCCAATGCTCTTCACGTTGATTATGATACTGTAAAGAAAATTGTTCATCTGGTTTTACATATATTCTCTTAACTTTATAACCAGGTTGGTCTATTAAAGTCTGATAACTTCCCCAAGGTCTTTTTATCATATCATATCACTATACAACTAAAGGTTTGGGTAAGCGGATGGAGTGAATCGAACACTCAACTGGAGGTTGGAAACCTCTGATTTTACCACTAAACTACACCCGCAAAAAAGGGTGGGAGGTTGGATTCCTGTATTACCAACAAGAGGAGGGCATTACTACAGTTAGTAAGATCACCTCTGTCTAAGACCCGACTGGTAAGTCGATTCTCCTTTCGGAGCAGCACCACCTGTGTCTCATCACCTTAACCAGCTATATGCCAGAAAGTTTATTCAGTCACTCCCATGTCGAACCCGTCGATTCAACAAATATACTATATCACTCCTCAGATGGTTTGTCAACTACCTTGCTTCCTGAAGACATAATATCTATAGAATCCTCATCATCTAACTCAATCCATTCTTCAAATTCAGCATAGATGGCCATCTTATCTCCAACAAGTTCTGCTTCTGCAATCTTATCAACAGACCAATCCCTGACATGATCCACTATCTCATCAATCTTATCAAGTTTCATAATAGTCTTTTCGGAAGTAGCGGGAGAGGATGTTACTATTGTAGTACTTCGGTGTTCCGTCGTTAAGTGACTCGGTGAGCACTCCTTTAATAAAGAGTTGTCTCGTCTCTTCGAAGTTTGTTTTGCCTTTTGTATGATGTAGTGATAGGATAGTTCGACTAAAATTTTCTCGGCCCATCTTCCCAATCTCTTCTTTAAGTTCTGGACAAGACCCATAATACTTTTTCCAATCAGATTCAGATTTTACTTTTCGTTTCTTCCCCTTGGGAGTTCGAAACTGCCAGAAATATTTTCTACCGATGTATTCCCTACCGTTTTTATTATTTGTAATGCAGTAGACGAAACCGAAGAAATCATCAATATCGTCAGAAGTGAAATATTTACCCTCATATAACCAGGGGTTTTCATAAATTCCAACTTCAACCATTTCATAATTTTCATTCGCAACTCCTATTTAGTAATCATATTCATCTAGAACTTCCAAAGCACAATTAAGAGCTTGTTGAGCAGCCCATCGTTCTTTACTATTCCATTTGGGATACCAATGTTTATCATCAATCCCCTTCTTTATCTTAAGAAGTCGTGATTCCATATCAATCTTTTTAAGTCTACCATTCATGTATTCAGGATGCGATGGGAAAGGTGGATTTGATCTCATTTACTTTCCTCTATTTAAGCATAAACTATAATTTGAAACCACTGAATGTGTCTTTTTTCACATCTTGTTTGATTCCCCCCACAATATAAGACTCAACTTCAGTCTCCTGTGGTGCTACTTGTAACCCTTTAGAACTAATCCAATGCTCAGTCCAAGGTAAAGGATTATTCTTTGCAGGTATATCATATGCTGGTTTTAATCCTATTGCTCTTAATCTCTTATTAGCAATCCATTCAACATACTGTTGTAATAATTTATCATTCAAACCAATCATACTACCATCTTTAAACAAATAATCAGCCCACTTCTTTTCTTCATCTACACATCTATCAAACATTTTGTAAGTCCATTCCTCCTCTTCTTTTACAATATTAACCATGTCAGGATCATCACCCTTTCTCCAATTGTTTATTATATTTTGGGTGAGGGCAAGGTGTTGGTTCTCGTCTCGTGCAATAAGGGATATAATCTTAGCTGACCCTTCCATAAGCTTAAGTTCACCAAAGGCAAAACTACAAGCGAAACTAACATAAAACCTAATACCTTCCAATATGTTAACATTTGCAACTGCCCTGTATAAGTGTCTTTTTAAATCTTTACGTGTCCATTCTTCTGATGGGGATCCTTTAGAATCCTTTCTCCACATATTACCTTGACCCCACTCCTGTGCATAATTAATAAAGTTATCATAAGATTCAGTAACGCTAGAAGCACGTTCTAATATCTTATCATCATTTAAAATCTTATCAAATACATCAGAAGGATCTGGATATACATTCTTAATAACGTATGTATATGATCTACTATGAATCATTTCCATAAAAGACCATACTTCCATACATGCTTCTAACTCAGGTAGAGAACAGTAAGGTAAGAAAGCCATACCAGGAGCACGACCTTGTACACTATCGAGCATGATCTGATATTTAAGATTACTCGTATAGATGTGCTTTTGTTCTGAACGCAGCGTTTGATAGTCTCCACGATCTTTCTGTAAAGATACTTCTTCTGGTCTCCAAAAATATCCTAGTTGTTGTTTAGTTAAATTTTCAAAAGCAGGATATTTAAAATTATCATAGCGTTGAACGCCAAGAGGAGCACCAAGAAACATCGGTTGCTTCTTAGTATCTACCTCATCGGTATTAAATACCGTCATTCCCTTCATGTTAGATTGCACAGCTTTCACACTCCGTCTCATCTGATGAAACAATTTCATCCAATAATGAAGTCAATTTTGATTTACCTTGAATACCAACTCCATCTGCATTCTCATGTAATATTGATTCTTCATCACCCTTAAGATCATTTGTGTTCTGATAGTAAGAGGTTTTCCAACCATATTTGTATGTAGTTAATAAATCTTGTGCCATTACAGATACAGGAACTTCATTATCAGGATAGTTCTCAGGATTATAAGACCAGTTACCACTGATTGCTTGATCAAAGAACTTCTGCATTACAGCCACTATATTAACATATCCTTTATTGGATTGCATATCCCACAAAAGAGTATAGTTATTTTTTAAAGTAGTGTATGAGGGAACAACCTGCTTAAGAGGCCCTTTCTTTGATTTTTTAACGGACAAGTAGTCTCTAGGAGGTTCGATTCCATTGGTAGCGTTTGACACAACGGAACTGCTCTCCGATGGCATCTGTGCAGACAATGTTGAGTGCCTAAGACCGTGGGTGGTGATAGAATTTCTAAGAGACTCCCAATCATGTTGTAAAGGTTGAGAACAAATCTCGTCTACGTCTTTCTTATATGTATCTATAGGAAGAATACCATCAGCATACTTAGTGCGACCAAAGTTCTCACAATGACCTTTCTCCTCTGCAATTTTATTTGATGTCTTTAGAAGATAGTATTGGAAGGATTCAGTTAATCCATGAACAGCATCCCATGCCTCCTGTGAATCATAATTATATCCAAGTTTAGCAAGATAATGAGCAAGACCAATAAAACCTACTCCAAGAGATCTACGTGCCTTTGTGGCCATCTCTGCTGCTTTAACAGGATAATCCTGATAATCAATCAACTCCTCCAATCCTCTGACAGATAGTTCACATAGTTCTTCCAACTCTTCATCAGATCTAATCTTACCTACATTAACTGCACTCAGAATACAAAGAGCAATCTCTCCTAGATGATCATCTATATGAGTAATAGGATATGTGGGTAAAGTAATCTCTTGACAAAGATTACTCATGAAGACTTGATCCTTAAATGATGAATGACTATTGCAATGATCAATATTCATAATATACAAACGACCTGTCTCTGCTCTCTCCTTAAGTAGATCTAATATTAATTCTTGTGCTCCAATTGTTGACTTGGGGATTGATTCGTCTGACTCGTAACGGCAATATAAGTCATCAAACTTATCGGTCCCAAAACTCTCATACAAACCAGGAACATCATGAGGGGAAAATAACGTGATTTCCTGATCTTGGATAAAACGTTCATAAAATAATTTACTTAACTGGATGGAGTAGTCGAGTTTTCTGACTCTGTTGTCTTCTGTTCCTTTGTTGTTTTTGAGGACGAGGATGTCTCTGATTTCTTGATGCCAGATAGGAAAGTGGACAGTTGCTGACCCACCTCTGATCCCGTTTTGAGTGCAACATCTGACAGTTGATTCAAACTTTTTAAGGAAGGGGACAACACCTGTGTGCTGAACCTCCCCACCTCTGATTTTAGAGTTGATTCCCCTGATTCTACCTGCGTTAATACCGATACCAGCCCTTTGTGCAACGTACTTGCCAATAGCCATGTCACTGCTAAAGATACTATCGAGGGTGTCATCAATATCAACCAGAACACAAGATGCAAATTGACGAATAGGTGTCCTGACCCCTGCCATGATCGGGGTTGGGATGTTGAGTTTGTGCTTGCTGATTGCGTCGTAGTATCGTCTGACATAATTTAACCTCGTTTCTTTAGGATAATTTGAAAAGATCGTCAATGCGATCATCATGTACATAAACTGTGGTGTTTCGTATACTCCTCCACCACTTCTATCTTGTACCAGATATTTATCAACAACTTGACGTAATCCAGCATATGTAAACAAAAAGTCACGATTGTGATCAATGTAACTATCTGCTTTTTGAATATCTTCTAAGGAATACTTATCAAATATTTCCTTATCATACACATCAATATTAGTACAATTATAGATGTGATCTACAAGAGGAGGCAATTCTCTAGATCTTCCATAAAGACTCTTTCTTGTAGCAAAAAGTAATAACCTTGCTGCAACAAACTGGTAGTTAGGGTTCTCTAATGTAATGAGATCACTAGCAGATTTAATAAGAATCTCTTGAATTTCTTCTGTAGTAATACCATCATAGAACTGTATTCCTGATTGAATTTCAACTTGACTTGCAGAGACCCCCGCAAGACCCTTAGTTGCTTCCTCAACCATTACATGAATCTTTTCTAGGTCAAGAGGTTCAATTCCCCTACCGTTTCTCTTTTTAACTTTGATGCCGTTGGTCATACTTTTTTCCAAGTGGTAAATTTTAGGTTTGCTTCTAATCCATCATATACATTGTTCTCAACCAAACTCTGAACATCATGCCCAGACAATACCATATCATTTATATCCTTTTCTTGTATATTAGAAGGCCATATCACAACCCTCTCACCTCTGCTGATGGTGTCCGAGATTCTTCTAACAATCTCACGACTCCTCGGCTCGTTATCATAGACCCAAACAGGATCGCTAACACCCCACTTCCCAACATCACCGTCTGCACCGCAGAGTGCAATACTATTGCGAAGGAACGTTGAGTCGAACGGGCCTTCCGTAATGAAGACTGGTATTCCGTCTCTGATTTGATCCAACCCGTAGATTTTTGGTGCGTCATCATTAAGCATTATAGTAATATATTTAACAGAGTTAGGGCCTAGAGCTCTGCCTTGGAAACCGATTAATTGATTTTTGTAAATCAACGGTATGATTATCCTCGCTTCATCATACTCTATGTTTTCAAATTTGTCGATAAAAGTATTTACCCATCTCTTAAAAGAGTCAGTATAATAAAACTTATTTGGATCTAATTTTCTTTTTTCAAGATATTTCCTTGCAACAGGAATCTCTGTTGCCTTTGGAAGATCAACTTTAGGAGCAAACTTTGGTGCTTCAAAATTAAATTTTGGTTCTTCTACTACTGTTCCTCTACCTGTATTATTATTCTTAAATCTTTCAAACACATACTGCTTATGAATAGCAGGGTCTAATGTTTTTAAAAAATTACTAAGAGTCATAGATGATCCACAATTGTGACATCTAAAATTAATATCTGCCTTTACCGCATACAGATATCCTCTTGTCTTACTTTTATTCTTCTGCGAATCACCACAGATTGGACACCGAAAATTATATAAGTCTGACTTTACTCTCTTAAACTTCTGGAGTCTAGGAGAAATAAGACCTATAAATTTTGAATCAACGAGATCCATTCATAATAAACTACTTCGAATCTATTATACTTGTTTGTGGTGAGGATGTCAATATAGTTCCAACAATTTTCTGACCTATTGGAGACACTACAAAACTAATGATGGCAATAGAACCAGCAATTGTCCACATTTTCTTCTCTATTGTTCTTAATCTTTCATCTACCTTGCGAATATCTCTCTCACATCCTGCCTTAATCTCCTTACCTTGACGGTTGACTTCTCTATGAACCGATTCAATTTTCTCAAATAATACTGCATCTATCCTATCCTGTTTGTCTAATTTCTCATCGTGAACAGCAAGCATCTGTCCCATCTTTACTGAATTATCCTGAAGGGTTTCAATGACTCTCTCCAGTCTATCCAGCACCTGATCATTTACTCTCATTTTTTGGCTTCCAATTCTTTCTTATTCCTCTTGTCCAAATATATCTTTTCTTCTTTGGTTTTATTACTGGATCAAAACCTGCAACAGGCCCTTTTGGATCTGCGGAACCACTAAATCCACCAGTTCCAGCAGCCATCATCTCCTCACGGATGAGGTTAATTACTTTTTCCAGAACCTTTCTTTTCATTGTAAATACGATTAAGTTCTCCTAGACAATCTATATCCACTTCAACATCATGAATTTTAGTTTTGGGATATTCAGGAAACCTATTAAGGAAGATAACAAAAGTCTTCATTACTGGCCACAAATCCTGATCGATTTTAAAAAACAACATTGGGGTTGTTGCTTCACCAAAGATATTATAAAGGATAATAAAATGGTTTAGTAACAGATGTGATTTGAGAACTCCAGTATTCTTATATCTCTTAAGTAATCGTTTGATATACTTAAAGTGATTAAGGTCTTTGTCGAAGTCCTCTTTCGTTACTGCTTGCGGATTTTCATAATTTTTAATAGCAAACAGAAGGAAGTTATCCTCATTCAATTCATTAAAGATCATATCATAGTAAGTAAATTAGTTTGCAGTTTCTATGTTTGGATAAGCAGGAGCGTTACCTGTGGTTATGCCTGACATAGCAACAAGTATCTCACTCTTAACTCTTAGAGAACCTGAACTATCTAGGTATGTCTGAACACCTACCCATCCACCACCAGTTTCGTATACAGTTCCTGCAGCATCGCCAACCTGAACTGCTGATACACCATAAACATGCGATGAGTAATCAGAATTCTTTTCACTATATTTACTATCCCCTTCAACAAAATCAGGTTGCTCACTTAATTGATAACTGGTTCCAGCAATTGCTGCACCACTTAATCCAGCAGTTGAAGCGATTGTTACTGATGTTGAACTTGCAATACTAGCAATAACAGCATCTCCAAAGAAAACACCTGGTTTTGTCTTAAGACCAAAACTTATAGTATCACCAGTTTTCGCATATCCAGCTCGACCAAATTGAGTGCCTTCTTGACCAGTAAGTGCTCCACCAGTAACTACTCGTGTGGCATAGTTCAAAGATACTGATCCAGCAGCACCAACGTTGTCATTGTTTCCCCAGAGTGCCATGTCTTTTATTCCGTAATGATTTTTCTGTGCTAATGAATATTTATAACCTGAATATCTTAGACTGCTCCCAGTCTCATTGCTTTCCTAACCCGTGCAACTAACTGATCATCTACGTCATTATCAGTAGTTTTTACATACTCCTCCATCATCTGAACAGCGAATTCCTTCATCTGCTTTTTAAAAACCTTTCTTACTAACATGAGTAAGAGAGGTTTTATTAATAAAAATAGTAAAGTCATGAGTAATGTTTTACTGCTGCGTCATAGTAGTCGCCCATGTTATGATCTGCGACCCCATCAAATCTTGTGTCGTTTGCATCCTTAAGTTTAATAACTGGATGAGTATGAACGTATCCAGCAAGCCATGGAGGAGTCGTTGGCACAATATCATTACCGTGTACAAACCTGTAATGTTCAAGATCCTTAATCCTCCGTCTCAATCTACGACCACCTGGTCTTGGTGATCCTGCAGTAACTAATGCAATGTTCTTATTACCAGATTCCCAAAGTAGATCAGCAATCAATGTTGCTGTTGCTCCACCTAATGAGTGACCTGCTATTACTAGTGTTCTTTTAGGATCTAATCCTTCATAGGCAACAACCAATTCTGCTAATGTTCTATTAGCATTATTTTTAAATCCCCTATGACAATCATCCCTTTTGATAAGAAACTTAAGATTAGTAATCCAATCTGTAGTTTCATTGGTTCCTTCTACAGCAAGAATAGTATGACCTTCACACTTCCTACTGACTAAAAAATCCTTTTCATTAGGATAAACATCCCTACAACACCTAAGTGCTTCAAGAATAACTTCCTTTGATAGAGTCATTATTCAATTGTGACTAAATTATATATGCTTCTTAAACTCCTCCCAAGCAAGTTTAGGCCCTTTTAGTTTACGTTCTGCTGCTGCTTTCTCATTAGGATTCTTATTATCCTTTGCAAGATTACGAATCTTTGATTGTCTTTGTGCCTTCTTATGTGCTGACTTGTCTATCTCAAAAGACTCTGATGTCTTTTTACGTTTAGTAGAATCACCTAGACCTCGTTGTTGCAAATTTTTCTGATGATTATAAATTGCTATAAGTTTTGCATATTCTTTTTGCTTTTTCTTTCTCCATGCCTGTGTTTCAAGTTTCTTGTTAGCATCTAATACTGCAGATTCACCAACTGCTTTATTTTTCTTATAATATTCTCTGACTTTATCAGCACCATACTTAACTTTTAATTTACCTAAAGGTTGATCACCCTTCATACTACGAACCTTGTCTCCCATTCTTATTGGATTTCCACCTGGCCCTCTTGGGACTCTATACTTCTCAAGATCTGTTTTCATATCTCCTGTTAATTCTTCAACCATCTCTAACTCTGGTTCAAACTCTGCCATTACTTTTCTTTTTTTACCACGGTTCTTAGGATTTCTCCATCCACCTACCCTATGTGCAGTAGCATTTTCACCTCTCTGCTTTGCATCTACTGTAGATCCTCTTGGATGTAAAGATGCTTGCATTGCTTTATAGGCAGAAGTCCTTTCTGGTTCTTCTTTCACATCTTTCCTTTCAGGCAATCCTTTATGCTTTGTCTTGGCAAAATCTTTAGCATCCTTTTTGCTAATTTCACCAGCAACCTTTGCTACTTCAGGAGATGCAGCACCCTCACCCTTCTGGGCAGCACGAACCATTCCGAAGAATCGTTGTTGCTTTTTAGATACTGCCTTCTCTTTAAGTTCCAAGACCTTTACCTTTCTTGTAGTTGTCTTCACTACCATATCGTGCTACGACATCGGTATAGTCTTGTGTGGATTTAAATCCCGCTTTCTTTGCTCTAGCAGCATATGCTTTGTTGTCTACATCCTGTCTCTTCTTACGTTCAGCAGCAACCTTTGCTTTATCTTCAGGACTCTGCTTCTTCTTTGGATCGTAGATAGCACCCTTACCATGCTTCTTTATGATTGATGCTCTAACTGCAGCAAGTGCTTTGTCTTCACCTAACTTTTGTTTCTTTTCCTTTTTCATCTTGGCATTCATCTTCATAATATCCTTAATACTCATATTACCAATACCAGTAAATCCATCCTTAGAAGGATCTGGTTGCTTGGAATGAGTTCTATCCTTTTTACTTTGTTCAGGATCTCTTTGATATCCTTCTACCTTGTATGCAGGAACCTTTGCTCCCTTAACACCTCTTCTTGCTTTGTGCTCTTCTCTACGTTTATCAATTGTCTTACCCCTTTTATTTTCAGGATCAAACATTGCTGGTTCTACAGTAGAAGGACCAGAGTGTCTCCAATTTCTAATGGTTGCTTTGCCATAATCTGAACGACCTTTATCTACCTTTGCCTCACTTACTTCATAATGATCTCTTATATCATCTGGCACATTATCCTCACTACCAGAAACATACTTAGCATGAACTCTTCGTTCAACCTTTCTTCTTAATCTTGCACCAGCATCTTGTGCCTTTTCTGGTTTCCTTTCTTCTTGCTTCTTCTTAAAGACCTTTGACATAGCCTTCTTAAAGATAGTTCTATCTTCAGTTTGAACTTCTTCTTTCATATTTGCATAACTAGGACTCATTCTTATCTTTCTTCCCATATTTGCAGCATTTCTATCACCTGCTTTTTTAGACAATAGTTTACCTTTTCCTACTGCTCTATCGAGTGCAGCCATTCTTCTCATTTCCTTATCTTCACCTTTAATACCTTCATTTACTTTAGTAGTATGAGCAATTTGTCCCTTTGCTGCTTTAATTTTATCTTTAATTCTAATCGGTTTTCCCATTGAATTTCTAGGGACATCATCCTCTTCTTTAATACCAAAGTTTGGATGCTTCTTGATGTATGCTTGTGCTCTGTCTAATTCAGCTTGGTCTCTTTTACCTCTTGGATTTTTTTTAGTTGCCTTCCCATATGGATATTTCTTATTACCAATACCAAACAACTCTTGAACCATTTCCTCTTTAACACCATCTCTCTTGGTGTTGGTAATACCTAATTTATCTGTAACCCAGTCTTTAGCTTTTCCAACATCAT
>Ga0209404_10001769_pt1 | contig 14032 bp, 18 predicted proteins | sample TroAtlMetagenome_2_FD_187447 | JGI IMG/M metagenome (GOLD analysis project Ga0209404, IMG submission 187447) | Marine eukaryotic phytoplankton communities from Atlantic Ocean - Tropical Atlantic ANT8 Metagenome (SPAdes) (version 2) | ecosystem: Environmental > Aquatic > Marine > Oceanic...
ATCAAATTTATTTTCTAAAAATTTGCATGCCTTTCTCGATATTTTAATTGATAAAGAAAGTAAGAATATTGTTTTTGATGATGAAATAGCAAAAGATGCTGCGATAACGATTAATGGTGAGTTATCAGAGAAATTTAAAAATTAGGATAAATTATGGATATTAGCCCAATAGTTTTTTATGGAAGTATTTTTGTTTTGGCAATTTTTGTTGGTTACTATGTTGTGTGGTCGGTTACACCAGCTTTACATACACCTCTTATGTCGGTAACAAATGCAATTTCAGCCGTAATTATTGTTGGAGCAATAATTGCAATAGGAACAGAATCTTCTGGATCATTAAGCATGGTTTCGAAAATAGTTTCTTTTTTTGCATTAATTTTTGCTTCGATAAATATATTTGGCGGATTCCTTGTAACTCAGAGAATGTTAGCTATGTATAAGAAAAAAGGTAAAAAAGATGACTAATGATCTTACAACAATTTTATACCTTTTATCAGGTGTTCTATTTATTTTAGCAATTAGAGGGCTTTCCTCACCAGATACAGCAAGGACAGGAAATTATCTTGGTATATCAGGTATGGCAATTGCGTTTATTGTTACTATTGTAAACCTAGACCAAAATAATCTTATAAATTGGTTACTAATTATATCTGGGATTTCTATAGGTGGTTTAATAGGGACGTATTTGTCAAAAAGAGTTGCTATGACAGATATGCCTCAAATGGTTGCTGCTCTTAATTCAATGGGGGGCATGTCAGCAGTTCTTGTCGCTTGGGCTGCCTTTTTATCTCCTGGATCATTTGGTTTGCTCATAAATGGTTTCATCAATACATCAAGTATTATTCAGATGCTTTTAGGTATTTTAGTGGGTGCTATAACTTTCTCTGGATCTGTCATTGCTTTCTTGAAATTGCAAGGTTTAATGACCGGTTCACCTATAATCTTACCTTTTCGACATATTATAAATATTTTAATTTTTATAACTATTCTAGGGTTATCTACCTCTATGGTTTTAGATACAACTGGTTCACATACATTTCTATTCTTACTAGTAACAATTTTATCTTTATTATTAGGACTATTGCTTATAATTCCTATCGGTGGAGCAGATATGCCAGTAGTTATTTCTATGCTAAATTCTTACTCTGGATTTGCAGCAGCAATTATTGGCTTTACTCTTGGTAATATGGCTTTGGTCATTACTGGAGCTTTAGTTGGATCATCTGGAGCAATTTTGTCATACATAATGTGCGCAGCCATGAATCGATCATTTTTCTCAGTAATAATGGGTGGTTTTGGAGATGAAGCAACTTCAACACAATCAAATGAAAATAGACCTGTAAAAATTGGCTCCTCTGATGATGCAGCTTTTATTCTTAAAAATGCTAGTTCAGTTATTATAATTCCTGGATATGGTATGGCTGTTGCGAGAGCTCAAAATGCACTTAAAGAGATGTCCGATAAACTTAAGGCTATGGGTATAAAGGTATCATATGCAATTCATCCCGTAGCTGGAAGAATGCCTGGTCATATGAATGTTTTACTTGCAGAAGCAGATGTACCATATGAAGAAATATTTGAATTAAGTGAAATAAATTCTAGCTTTCCACAAGCTGATGTGGCTTTTGTTATTGGAGCAAATGATGTAACTAATCCTGCAGCAAAAAATGACACTCAAAGCCCAATTTATGGTATGCCAATTTTAGAAGTAGAAAATGCTAAAACAGTTCTTTTTGTAAAAAGAAGTCTGGGAATAGGTTATGCAGGAATCGACAATGAGCTATTCTATCGTGATAACACAATGATGCTTTTAGCAGATGCTAAGAAAATGGTTGAAGATATATCTATAAGTTTATAGTAGATTAAAAATCTCTGAAAGAAGGCTGCTTTTTCATAGGAATAAGGCCTTCTCTCATAGCTCTCTTTCTTGATAGTTTACGAGCTCTTCTTATTGCCTCTGATTTTTCTCTAGCCTTTTTCTCTGAAGGTTTTTCATAACTATTTCTTAGTTTCACTTCACGGAACACACCTTCACGTTGCATTTTCTTTTTAAGAACGCGAATAGCTTGCTCTACATTATTGTCTCTGACAGAAACTTCCATATTAATTTAAACCTTTTTAAGATTGGCTATGTGATATCAAATGTTTTTGAAAATGTCCAGTTTTGTTAGCTTTTTTATGAATCTGATATTTATCAGGCTTTCTTATCTTTTATATAAGTTAAATGTCCCATTTTTCTGCCATTTTTAATTTCATTTTTATGATAAAGATGAATATTCACATCACTATTAGATTTTTTATTTATCCAGTCATTTATTTCGCTACCAATCAGGTTAACCATATGGCATTCATTTAATAATTTAGGTTGAGTGATTTTTATACCAGATACTGCCTGCATATGGATTTTAAATTGACTTGATGAGCATCCTTCAATAGTCCAATGACCGGAATTGTGAACTCTTGGAGCTATTTCATTAACAAGAATATTTTCTTTTGTTTTAAAAAACTCAACAGTCAGTACGCCTACATGATCTAAATTAGAAATAATTTTTCTGGTAATTTCTCTTGCATGTTCTTCAAGATCATTTGGAAGATCTAAAGGAGCATATGTGTGCTTAAGGATATGATTTTCATGAATATTTCTAGCTAAAGGAAAATGAAAGACATTACCAAAAACATCTCTACAACTAACTTGTGAAAATTCAAATTCAAAAGGTATTTTTTTTTCAATAATTGATTGATTAAATAATGATGAAATATTTTTATCAAAATTAGTTTTTTGATTTACGCTAATTTGACCTTTTCCATCATAACCAAATCTTCTAGTTTTAATAATTGCATTTCCAAAATTTGAAATTGAATAATTGAAATCTTCTTCATTTTTTAATTCTTTGTAAGGTGCGTAAGGAATATTAAGTTTTTCTAGAAGTTTTCTTTCTATTAGTCTGTCTTGAGTGTGTTCTAGACTTTTTATGCCTGGCCTTAATTTATTATCATTAATTAATTCAAGTGTTTCTTTTGGAATATTCTCGAATTCATAGGTAATTATATCTACAGAATTGCTGAAATTAATAATTTCTTTCTCATTTAAATAATCTTCACATGTAAACTGGTTAGAATAGTGTTTAGCAGGAGAATCTTCATCTGGGCAATATATATGTGTATTAATACCTATTTCCTTGGAAGCCTGACAAAGCATCATCCCAAGTTGTCCGCCACCTAGAATTCCAATCGATAATTCTTTATTCATTTGGTTTTAATGGAACATTATCTGTTAAGTTCTTTTTCCATTTTTCTAACTTTTTAAGATAAGATTTATTGCTCACAGATATAATTGAAAGAGCAAGAATTGCAGAATTTTTTGCGCCCGGATCTCCAATTGCTAGTGTTCCAACTGGAACACCTGCAGGCATTTGAGCAATAGATAATAAACTGTCAATTCCTTTAAGAGCTTTACTTTCAATGGGAACACCTAAGACAGGGAGTGATGTCAAAGAAGCTATCATGCCAGGAAGATGTGCAGCACCTCCTGCACCAGCTATTATAACTTTAATTCCTCTTTTTTGAGCCTTCTTTGCATAATTATATAGTCTTTCAGGAGTACGGTGGGCTGAAACAACTTTCTTTTCAAAGGGAATATTTAGTTCCTCTAAAAAGATTGCAGCATTCTTCATTGTAGACCAATCTGATTGACTACCCATAACGATTGAAATTAATTTTTTTTCTTTTGATTTAGCGGCCAATATTAACCTATTTCATAATTAGTCATTTTTAAGTTCTTGAAGTTTTGCAAAAACGCTATCGCTATCATATTCTTTATTTTCTTCAGTACTATCTGCTGAGTCATTATTTTCTGCAGCATTTTCTGCTGAGTCATTATTTTCTTCAGCATTATCTTCAGAGTCATTACTTTCTTCAAGATTAATTTCATTGCTTACGGCTTCGTTATTTATAGGATTTTCACTTTCATCTATTTCAGAAAGAGTTGTTGATTCTAGATTTTCTTTTTCTTCCTTCTTTTTTTTGTTTTCTATTCTTTTTGATGCTTTTTGAACTTCCTTATCTAAGTCTATTTGAGTACACAATCCATTCGATACAGGGTCTACCGGGTTTAGATATGCAGAATTCCAATGTGTTCTATCCCTTATTGATTGAATAGTATTTTTGGTAGTTCCAATAAGTCTTGATATTTGTGCATCAAGAAGTTCTGGATGATTTCTAACAAGCCAAAAAATTGCATCAGGACGGTCTTGTCTTTTTGATAATGGTGTATATCTTTTTCCAACTCTTCTCTCAGCTTTTGGGAGGTCTTCCTTTTTTTCTATACCATGTAGTTTTTTATCTGGATCTTCCTGGCAGTTTTCTATTTCGGCTCTTGTTAACTGACCTGCAGCAATGGGATCAGCCCCTCTAATTCCTCTTGCAACATCACCATCAGCAATACCTTTTACTTCTAATAAGTGAAGATCACAGAAATCAGCAATTTGTTCAAAGGTTAGAACAGTATTATCCAATAACCATACTGCTGTAGCTTTTGGCATTAGTGGTTGAGGCATTATTTTCTCCTAAATAATTTATAAATTAAAAAGTAGTCTATATACGATAAATCATAAATTGTAAAAGTTCTATAGATTAAGAATATCTTTGATTTTATAATTGTTTTATATTTTCATGATTTAATAAGGAATAATTATGAATGATGAAGTTAAGAAAAAAATATCTTTAATTGATGAATTGATGGTTGAGGATATTAATAATCTTTCAATAAATGAACTTGAAGAAAATATATCTGTTTTAAAGATGGTTATTGATAAATATTCTAAAAAAATTAAAGAAAAGAAGTTATATCAGGATAAAGCAGAAAGTATCTTTAAATAATAATATATTAACTGTTTGTATTTTCTTCAGCAGGAGCTTCTTCAGCAGGAGCTTCTTCAGCAGGAGCTTCTTCAGCAGGAGCTTCTTCAGCAGGAGCTTCTTCAGCAGGAGCTTCTTCAGCAGGAGTAGAAGCTTTGGCATTTTTATTTTCTTTGCCTGCATCTCCTAGGAAACCTTCAAATTTTTTGTTGAATTTACCAACTCTTCCATCTCTATCAAGGATTTTAACGCCTCCACCTATCCAAGCAGGATGTGTGGAAGGGTCAATATCTAATTTAAGAGTATCACCTTCTTTCCCCCAGGTTGAACGTGTTTCAAAAGTAGTGCCGTCAGTCATTTCTACAGTAATTTTATGGTAATCTGGATGTATGTCTTTTTTCATTATTTTTTCCTAAGTGGAGGATTTATATTGTAACTCTAATCATCTTGCAAGTAGATATTTTTTATCTTTTTTAACAGATTTTCATGAATTTTATCATTTCCAGCAATAACATTGCCATTATATAAGTCTTTTTCACTTCCATCTATACCTGTAACAACGCCACCTGCCTCTCTAATGATAATTATTCCTGCAGCAATATCCCATAATGACAAGCCTGTTTCCCAATAAGCATCATATCTTCCAGCAGCTACCCAGGCTAAATCAAGAGCTGCTGATCCAGATCTTCTAATTCCAGAAACCTCAGGTATTATTTCTTCCATTTCTTTAATGAATTGATCTTTATTTCCTCTTCCTAAATGGGGAATACCAGTAACAACTATTGATTCAGATAATTTTTTTCTTTGTGCTACTCTAAGCCTTCTATCATTAAAAAAGGCTCCTTTCCCTCTCTCTGCAAAGAATAGTTCATCATAAATTGGAGAATATATAATTCCAGCTTCAAGTCTGTTTTCAACTTCTGCAGCAATTGAAATAGCAAAGTTAGGGTTTCCATGAAGAAAATTAGTTGTGCCATCTATTGGATCAATTATGAATCTATTTTTAGAATTATCAGTATTGATGTTTTGTTTTTCTTCTGCAAAAAAAGACCAATCAGGTTTTGCCTTTGTTAATTCATCAATTATAATTTTTTGTGTCCTGATATCAGCGGATGTTACAAAATCTCCAGGACCTTTTACACTAACTTGGAGATTCTCAAGCTCATTAAAATCTCTTCTGATTTTTATTGAAGCTTTTTTAGCTGCATTGATCATTACATTGAGAAGGGCAGAGGGCATTATTCTGATCTTTTGACATATGATAAATCATTAGTATTTATGATTATTTTTTCACCTACTTGAATAAATGGCGGAACCATAACCCTTAATCCATTTTCTAATTGAGCTGGTTTGTATGATGAAGCTGCGGTTTGACCTTTTACAGTTGGTTCAGTTTCTGAAACTTCAAGTGAGATATTTTCAGGAAAAACAATATTAATTGGTTCGTCCTCATAGCTCTCAATTTCAAGTTCTATACCCTCTTGAAGAAATGCTGATTTATCTTCTAATTTATTTAAAGAAATTTGAATTTGTTCGTAAGTTTCTTGATCCATAAAATGAGCTTGATTATCATCAAGATATAAGAACTGATATCTTTTACTATCTAGTCTTAATCTTTCAACTGTCTCTGAAGAACGGAATCTCTCATTTAACTTAGTCCCATCTGTTGCTTTTTTTAGTTCAACTTGAGCAAATGCACCACCTTTACCTGGTTTAACATGAGAAATCTTAACAGCCACCCAGATACTATCTTTATGCCTAATAACATTTCCAGGTCTTATTTCATTGCCATTAATTTTCATAATAAACCTACTTTTCTAGTTCAGACTCCCATTTACCTAATGTTGCTAGGGAATTCATTTTGGCTCTATGATCAAAAGTCGCAGATGCAATTTCTTCATTCTCCACTTTTCCTGACCAAGCCTGTAAAGCAGAAGCCTGTAAGGCTCTACCATATGAAAAACTTAAGTTCCATGGTAAATTTCCTATTTTATTCATCTGATCTAAGTTTTCAGTTGCTTCAATTTCAGTTTGACCCCCAGATAAGAAAACAATACCAGGGACATCCTCAGGAACGACTTCCTTGAAACAAGAGATTGTTTTTTCAGCAATTGTTTTTGAAGATGATTTTTCAGAAGTGAGCGTTCCATCAATTATCATATTTGGTTTGAGACAAATTCCTTTTAAATTGACACCATGAGCAATTAATTCATTGAAAACGACATCTAGAGTCTTTTTTGTAACTTCATAACATCTTTCAATTGTGTGTTCACCGTCCATTAAAACTTCAGGCTCAACAATAGGAACAATACCATTTTCTTGGCAAAGTGCTGCATATCTTGCCAAAGCGTGAGCATTTGCGTTTATACATAAGTCACTTGGAATTGAATCTTCTATTGTTATAACAGCCCTCCATTTTGCAAATTTAGCCCCTAAATTAAAATATTCTATAAGCCTCTCTCTTAAACCATCTAAACCCTCAGTAATTTTTTCGTTGGAATTAAATGCTAAATCTTTAGCGCCAGTATCTACTTTTATTCCCGGTAAAGAACCTGAATTTGCAATGACCTCAGCAAGAGGCTGTCCGTTTTTACTTTCTTGTCTCAGTGTTTCATCAAATAATATAACTCCAGAAATATAGTTTTCCATTGCATTTTTACTTTGAAAAAGCATTTCCCTATAATTTCTTCTATTTTCCTCTGTTGATTCAACACTAATAGAGTCAAACCTCTTTTTTATTGTTCCAGAGCTTTCATCTGCAGCTAATATGCCTTTACCAGGCGCTACCATTTGTTTTGCTATATCTTCTAGATTACTCATTTTTTCCTCACTTATTTTCTTAACACTTCAATCCCAGGTAATTTTTGACCTGCTATCATTTCTAAAAAAGCTCCACCAGCAGTGGATATATATGTAAAATCATTAACATAGTTTGATTGGCTTATGGCGGCTACAGTATCTCCTCCACCAGCAACTGATATAATTTTACCATTTTTTGTCATCTTTGACAGAGTTTTTGCTACTGATGCAGTTCCAATATGAAAAGGACTTTGTTCAAATAATCCTAATGGTCCACACCATAAAACCTCTTTCGTTTTAGCAATTTCTTTATCTATTATAGCTATACTTTTTTTACCAATATCTAGAATTAATCCATCATTGGGAATATTTTCAATACTGTATTCAGAAAACTCTGCATCTTTTCTTAAATTGCTAGCAACTACAGCATCAACAGGTAAAATTATTTTGCATTTATTTTTTGCTGCATTAGATATAATTTTTTTTGCTATTTTTACCATTGATTTTTCATTTAATGATTTTCCAATTTTTCTTCCTTGGGCCAAAAGAAATGTATTTGCCATTGCTCCGCCTATAACAATTACATTTACATTCTTTAATAGATTATTAATTAGATTGATTTTAGTTGAAATCTTAGAACCACCAATAATTGCTATTTTTCTTTTATTTTTTGAAGATAAAAATTTTCCTATCGTTATAACTTCTTTTTCTAATGAACGCCCGCTGTAAGACGGAACATAATCTGTTAATCCTGTAACAGAAGCATGGCTTCTATGTGCAACTGAAAAAGCGTCATTAACAAAAAAATCACAATTTTTAGCTAAATCTTTAGCAAAATATTTAAAGTTTCTTTCTTCACCTTTGTGAAATCTAGTATTTTCCATTACAACAATACTTCCATTTGGAATTTTTTTTAGTAAATTTTCAAAATTCTTTCCAATATGATCCTTCGAAAAATAAATTTTACTTTTAGTCACTTTTTCAACTTTTGGAATTATATGTTTTAAACTCATTTTTTTATTGAATGAACCTTTTGGTCTTCCAAAATGGGATAGAATAACAATCTTACATTTATTTTTTTTTAATTCTTTAATGGTGGGTAATATGCTTTTTATTCTTGTGGTGTCTGTAACTTTTCCATTAATTGTTGGAAGGTTAAGGTCCGCCCTCAAATAAACGGTCTTGCCTTGAAGATCATTTGTTAAAAGGTCATCAAGGTTCTTTATTTTTATCATTATGATTTTATGAGTTTTCCAATAAGAGAAGCTGTATCACCCATTCTATTGGCAAAACCCCATTCATTGTCGTACCAACTTAATATTCTTCCCAATCTTCCTTTGATAACTTGTGTTTGTGAAAGATCAAAAATCGAACTTAAAGGATTGTGATTATAATCTATTGAAACTAATGGCTTGTCTTCAACCCCAAGAACCCCTTTCAATTCTCCTTTTGAAGCTTTAATCATTGCATTGTTTATTGTATCAGCATCTACATTTTTCTTAGAATTGAAAACAAGATCAATCATTGAGACATTAGGAGTTGGGACTCTAACAGCTGTACCATCTAATCTGCCCTGTAGTTCGGGTAAAACTAATCCTACTGCTTTAGCGGCACCTGTTGATGATGGTATCATAGATACAGAAGAAGCTCTCGCCCTTCTTTCATCTGAATGTAGGGAATCTAAAATACTTTGATCGCCTGTAAAGGCATGAACTGTTGTCATATAACCTTGATTTATACCGCAAAGTTTATTTAGAACTTTTGCGACTGGTGCAAGGCAATTAGTTGTACAAGAGGCATTAGAAATTATCTTATGACTTTTTCTTATTTTTTTATGATTTACTCCATAGACAACAGTTATATCTGCATTTGTAGCCGGAGCACTAATTAATACTCTTTTAGCGCCGGCATTTAAGTGCATTTGTGCTTTTTCCTTTGAGGTAAAAATACCAGTACATTCCATAACAACATCAACACCTAATTCACCCCAAGGTAGATCTTCAGGATTTCTTTCAGAAAATATTTTTATTGATTTATTTCCTATACCAATTGATGATTTTCTTCCTGTTACTTTTTTTGAAAATATTCCATGAACAGAATCATATTGAAGAAGGTGCGCATTAAATTTTGCAGACCCAAGGTCATTAATAGCAACTACATCGAGATCTTTACGACCAGATTCAATTATAGCTCTTAAAGCTAATCTTCCAATTCTTCCAAATCCATTAATTGCAACTTTTGTAGCCATTTTAGCCCCCTTTATAATTTCTCTTTAATTTTATTAATTATATTTTCTTTATCAATACCAAAGTTTTTATATAGTTGTTCTGCAGGCGCGCTTGCTCCAAACCCCTCCATTCCAATAAACAAACCTTTATCACCAAGATAATTATGCCAACCGAGCCCAGTAGAAGCCTCAATACCTACTCTTAAACCACTTTGCCCAAGAGTTTGATCGATATAATCATTGTCTTGTTTATTGAGTAGTTCAAAAGAAGGAGCTGAAACAACTCGAGAATTAATTCCGTTATTTTTTAATTCTTCATATACTTCGACAGCCAAAGAAACTTCTGAACCAGTTGCAATTAAGTTAACTTGAGCTTCCCCATCAGAACTTTTTATTTCATAAGCGCCGAGTGAAGATTTATTCTTTTCTTCGTATGTGTTTCTTAAATGAGGACATCCCTGTCTACTAAGTGCAATAATACTTGGACCTTTACTTTTGATCGCCAAAGACCAACACTCTGCAGTTTCAGTAGTATCTGCTGGTCGAAATACATTTAGATTTGGTATAGCTCTTAGGCTAGGTAAATGTTCAACAGGTTGATGTGTTGGGCCGTCTTCTCCAAGACCAATTGAGTCATGCGTCATGACATGTATAACATTAATATTCATTAAGGCAGCTAATCTAATAGAGGGACGACAATAATCAGAAAACACTAAAAAGGTTCCAGAATAAGGTATTAGGCCTTTATGAAGAGCAATTCCATTCATTGCTGCTGCCATACCATGCTCTCTAATTCCATAATGTATAAATCTTCCTGCAAAATTATTGCTGTCAATAATGTTAATATTTTTTGTTTTGGTATTATTAGATCCCGTAAGGTCTGCTGAACCACCAATTGTATTTTGTAAAACCTTGTTAATTGTTTCTAAAACTTCCTGAGAGGATTTTCTTGTTGCCCAGCCAGGTTTTTCCTCAGAGAAAACTTTTTTGATTTCATTTATTTCTTTGTCAAGTTCTTCAGAAATTTGACCATCAATATCCTTTAGGAATTCTATTTCTTTATCTTTATTATTTGATAATCTTTCTTCCCAATCTTGTCTTTTAGAAGAATTTTTTAAACCAACAAGTCTCCAAGCATCCTTAATATCAGATGGAATTTCAAATTCTTCATAATCCCAATTAAAGTTTTTTTTCATTTGTGCGATATCTTCTGCACCTAATGGAGCGCCATGTGATGATGATTTTCCTTCTTTGGAAGGCGAACCAAATCCTATTTTTGTTTTACAGGCAATCAATGATGGCTTATTTGATTTAATAGCTTCTTGGATTGCCTTTTCGATGTCTTCATGATTATGTCCATCAACTCTATTAACATCCCATCCTGAAGCTTCAAAACGCATAAGTTGATCAGTTGAATCTGATAGATCTATAGCGCCATCAATTGAAATATCATTATCATCAAACAAAACAATTAATTTTGAAAGCTTTAGATGGCCAGCAAGACCAATTGCTTCCTGGCTAATTCCTTCCATTAAATCACCATCTGATGCTATTACATAAGTTTTGTGATCGACTATTGCATCGCCATATTTTGCATTTTGTATTTTTTCAGCAATAGCCATACCAACGGCAGTTGATATTCCTTGACCAAGTGGGCCAGTAGTAGTTTCAACCCCAAGTGTATGGCCGTATTCAGGATGACCAGGTGTTTTTGAACCAAGTTGTCTGAAATTTTTAATTTCTTCTATGGTCATATCTGAAAAACCGACTAAATGATTAACAGCATATAAAAGCATTGAACCATGCCCGGCTGATAATATGATTCTGTCTCTATCAGGCCAATCAGGTTTTTGAGGATCAATTTTTAAAAATTTAGAATATAAAACAGTTGTAAAATCAGCGGCGCCCATGGGCATTCCTGGATGACCACAGTTAGCATTTTCTACTGCGTCAGCTGCAAGAAATCTTATAGCATTAGCCATGTCATTTAGACTGACTTCATTGTTAGGATTTTGTTTATCTTTTTTGTTCAATTTCAAGACTTAAAATATTTAAATTAATTAGAACAAAGATGAATTAAACGTCAATCTGAATCAAGCGATTCATTTTATTTATTATTTGTTGATGAATCATAGATTAAATGTATGATTAAGGTATTATGGATAACAGACTGAAAGAAATGAATGATTACATTTTGATGATTGAAAAAAAATCATTTGATTTAATAAAAAAATATCAAAAAACTAATCAAGATTTGAACTCAGCGATTCAAAAAATTGGTGAACTTACCAATAAGTTAGAGAAGAGCGAATCATCTATCAAGGATACTAAGAAGAATATTGATAGCTTGATTAACAAAATTAAAAGTGGAAGATTTTAGATAATTAAATGAGCAATGTAACAATAGATATAAAAAATCGTGAATTCTTGATTGCGTGTGAAGATGGTAAAGAGGAAGAAGTTCTTGAATTAGCTAAAATCTTTTCTGAGCGTGTTTCAAGTTTATCTGAAAGACTTAACGATCTTGATCATGAGAGATTGTTTTTATTAGCAGGTATTTTAGCTGAAGAAGATAATAAAAACTTACTAAAAGATTCTGGTTTAGAAAAGGCAATGACGAAAATAAAAAAAATTGCTGATAAATTTGATGATGTTGAGTGATAAAATTTTCCTAAATTTAAATGGATTTTGTTGATCAAAAAAAAATAATTAGGGAAGATTTTCTCTTAAAAAGAGAAAAACTCAAAAAGAGCTTTACAAGTGAAAATAAAAATAAATTAATTTCAAATCTCGATAAATTTTTAAATAATGCTAAATATTTGTCTATCGCAGGTTACTATACAATTGGTTCAGAAATTGACTGTCTAGAAATTTTAGAAATTTTTCAGAAGAAAGGTATTCATACAGCCCTCCCTTTTGTTAAAGATGACAAATTTATTGAATTTAGAGAATGGAGAAAACAAGATATTTTAATTGAAGGAGTGTTTAATATTCCTACACCAAAGAAAAGATCTGTCGTTATTCCAGATCTGATCATTATTCCTTTAGTTTCATTTGATAAAATGGGTTTTAGACTTGGGTTTGGCTCTGGTATTTATGATAGATCATTACCAAATTTTCCTAAGAGCAAAAAAATTGGACTTGCTTTTTCTGGCCAACTTAATAAAAGAGGGTTACCTGTTAGCGAATTCGATTATAAACTTGATGCAGTAGTGACCGAAAAAGATATTTTTGTTTTTTAATGAGGATAATAAATTGAGAATAATGTTTCTTGGAGATATTGTTGGTAGAGCAGCAAGAGAAAAGGTTGTTAGAGAGTTACCCCGTATTAAGACTGATTATTCGATAGATTTTGCTATTGTTAATGGCGAAAATTCTGCTGGAGGTTTTGGTATAACTGAGGATATTTGTAAAGACTTATTCTCATCCGGAGTCGATTGCATAACTACAGGAAACCATCTTTGGGATCAAAGAGAAATTCTCGATTTTATAACTGATGAGGATAGGTTATTACGACCTGTAAATTTTCCAAATCATACTCCAGGATCAGGTTTTAATATATTTGAAACAGAAAAGGGTAAAATTTTAGTTATTAATGTTATGGGTAGATTATTTATGGACCCCCTTGATGATCCCTTCAAAATTATTGATGATATTTTAACTAACAATGAACTTGGTAAAGATATTGATGCTATTGTCGTTGATGTTCATGCTGAAGCAACATCTGAGAAAGTTGCTTTAGGACATTACTGTGATGGTAGAGCTAGTTTAGTTGTTGGAACTCATACACACATACCTACAGCTGATCATCAAATTTTACAATTTGGTACTGGATATCAAACTGATGCAGGTATGTGTGGAGATTATGACTCCGTAATTGGCATGGAAAAAACAGAACCCGTAAGAAGATTTGTTGAGAAAACACCTGGAAATAGATTTAGCCCCGCCCAAGGGGACGCAACAATTTGTGGAGTAATTATTGAAACAAACGAGGATGGGTTATGTGATAAAATTGAACCTTTACGATTAGGAGGGGTTCTCTCGAGCACTTAGAAATTATGGCTGGTCATTCCAAATTTAAAAATATTCAACACCGGAAAGGTGCGCAGGATAAAAAAAGAGCAAAATTATTTGCAAAAATTTCTAAAG
>Ga0209404_10001771_pt1 | contig 14030 bp, 10 predicted proteins | sample TroAtlMetagenome_2_FD_187447 | JGI IMG/M metagenome (GOLD analysis project Ga0209404, IMG submission 187447) | Marine eukaryotic phytoplankton communities from Atlantic Ocean - Tropical Atlantic ANT8 Metagenome (SPAdes) (version 2) | ecosystem: Environmental > Aquatic > Marine > Oceanic...
CGGAATACAATTCGGAATTTGGTATTTATGAGCCAAACTGTGGCTTGCGAAATGTGATGCTCTCCTGGGGACACGACGAATATATGTTTAATGTATGTAAAGAATATTTGCCTGAGGAAGGTCTGGCAATGATTCGATACCATTCGTTCTATCCCTGGCATAGTGAGGGAGCTTACCGGCATTTAATGGATGAACATGATCATAAGATGCTGGAATATGTGAAGCTGTTCAATCCGTATGATTTGTATTCCAAGTCGGACGATCCACCGGATGTGGAACAGTTGCGCCCTTTTTATGAAGCATTGATTGCTGAGTTCTTTCCCACTAAGATTGCGTGGTAATGTTTGATCTCGTTACGACAAGCGAAGTAATGAGATAGCAGAGGATTTTTGAGTACTAGTTCGCGTTTCCGGCGTTCAGGTTATGTAAGACTCGCGAAATCATACTTTGGTCGAACCATTCAATGAAGCCTCAATCCATGAGAATAATAGCTGGCATCTTGTTGTTTATGCTGAATTTGTCACTGGTACGAGCGGATGAGAGCGACCTCCAGGGATTGCGTCAGGACCCGGAACATATTTTTGCTTTTCAGGTTCATCGAATACTCGTCAATAAGTGCTTTGCCTGCCACGGATCTGAACCCGACGAAATTGAGGGGGAATTGAATCTAACCACGCGGGAAGGGTTACTTCAGGGTGGAGCTACAGGCGAGTCATCGATTGTTATTGGCCGTCCGGAAGACAGCCCTTTCTTTTTAGCAACCCTCCGAGAAGATGATATTTGGGCAGCGATGCCTCCCAAGGAAAGTGAACGTCTGACCCGAGAAGAATTGGGCTTCGTCAGACAATGGATCGCGGCCGATGCGCCGTGGCCTAATGAGAAGCGGCTGAAAGAACTCCAACAAGGACAGGATCCATGGGGTACTGGAAACGAAGTGCGAGTCGCCACCTCCGGTGGGCTTAGTGAAGAGTGGACTAATCGAACCTATCAGCCGGAAAACCTGTGGGCGTATCAACCGGTTGCCTCATTGGATGTTACTCAGATAGTCGAGCACCCTATTGATGCTTTTATCTCTCAGCGCATCCCCAATGGCTTAAACGTTGCTCCTCGAGCAGACCAAATCACATTAGTTCGGCGGGTGAGTTATACGTTAACTGGTTTGCCACCAACGCCGCGAGCCATTCGGGAAGTTCTGGAGGATGAATCTCCAGCCGCTTACGAAAATCTTATTGACCGCTTACTTGATTCACCGCGATATGGAGAACAATGGGGTAAACACTGGCTGGATGTTGTAAGGTACGCCGACAGTAGTGGATTTGCCAATGATTATGAACGCCCGAATGCCTGGCGATACAGGGACTATGTCATTCGCAGCTTTAATCAAGACAAACCCTATGATCAATTCGTGCAGGAGCAAATTGCCGCCGACGAACTCTTTGCCGACTCGCTGGAAGCTCAACTGGGGCTTGGCTTTCTGCGAATGGGTCCCTGGGAGCACACAGGCATGTCAGTTGGTAAGATTACACGGCAGCAATTTCTGGATGACGTCACTTCGTCGGTTGGTCAGGTGTTTTTAGGGCAGGCGCTCCAATGTGCTCGCTGTCACGATCATAAATTTGACCCCGTGCCAACCCGGGACTATTACGCTGTCCAATCCGTGTTTGCTACTACGCAGATGGCAGAGTTGCCTACACCGTTTCTCCCGTATGAAAACACAGAGCAATTTGAAGAAGATAAGAAATACTTAGCTAAGCGTGAGGCAGCCATTGCCGAATTGCGAAAGACGGTGAATAACCCGAACAAGACAGCAGACGATTTTGGTCGTGCTCGTCTCAGTGGGAAATGGAGTAACCTATACCAACGAGCACGGGATCGATACGAGCCGCTCATATTGGGAGTCTATAATGGTCACACCCAGTTAAATCGAAACTCGAACAATCGTTTTGATCAACCCGCTAATGTAACCAATGGGATTTTGGAAAATACTGCTATTCTGACGGGCGGTAATATTTTTACACCTGCGCAATCTGTTGCGCCGGGAATCCTGAGTGTGACTGGGATTGACGCGAGTATTCCCAAAACAATGGAAGGGCGCCGAGGTTCGTTTGCGAGGTGGGTGACCGCTCCAAACAATCCATTGACAGCGCGAGTCATGGTAAATCGAGTGTGGTCCTATCACTTTGGGCAGGGCATTGCCGGGAATCCCAATAATTTTGGAGCGACCGGAGACAAACCCACTCATCCCTTATTATTAGATTGGTTAACTTCGGAATTTATTAAGTCTGGCTGGTCGATCAAGTCTCTTCACAAATTGATACTTACTTCAGCAGCATATCAGCGTAGTAGTACTCATCCGGCACCAGAAAAACTGGATCAACTCGATCTAAGTCGCTCGTCTTATTCAGTATTTCAGGCGCGTCGATTGACGTCTGAAGAATTACGAGATTCGATGCTGCAGGCCAGTGGGGAATTGGTTCAAGAACTTGGTGGTTTGCCGGCTCGACCTGATATGAACATAGAAGCCGCGTTGCAACCACGCCAGATTATGGGGTCCTTTGCTCCCAGTTATGTCCCCAATGTAAAACCGGAACAACGAAATCGCAGATCGATTTATGTTCTGAAACTGCGAGGGTTGCGTGATCCTTTTATGACAACCTTTAATCAGCCCTCCCCGGACGAGTCGTGTGAGATGCGGGATGCTTCCAATGTGACACCGCAAGTCTTTGCTTTGTTCAATAGTGAAGAGTCGGCAGACCGGGCTCTCGCGATGGCTAATCGTATTCTGAGTGAAGTAATGACGGAGGAAGATGCGATTCAACGTGCTTTTGAGTTGGCCTTAGGTAGAATCCCCGATCGCCAGGAGTTGAAGGTCTCGAAGATGCATTGGAAAGATTGCTTGAACGATCACCAGGAAATAAAGCCACAGGCCAGAGAGTATCCAACCGAAGTGATACGTCGAGCGAATGAAGAGAACACGGGAGAAGAATTTACGTTTGCAGAAACGCTATTTGAATATCAGGATTATCAGCACGATTTACAGCCCCATGAAGTCGATGTCCGTACCAGAGCTTTTGCTGAACTCTGCCTGGTTTTGTTGAATACGAATGAATTCGTTTACGTTTATTAAGAGGAGTGCCGGAGCAAATAGCATGGATCGACGTGAGTTCTTATATGGTCTGAATACAAGTTTGGGAAGTATTGCGTTTAGTGCCATGTTGGCCAATGATGCATCAGCACAGGATACTCCGGCACGAGTGGCGCATTTTCCGAAAGCGAAAGCGAAGCACTGCATATTTCTGTATATGGAGGGCGGGCCATCACATATTGATACATTTGATCCCAAGCCCCGATTGAAGGAACTACACGAACAGGAGTTCCAGCGTGGCGGTCAGGAGCAGAGCGCGATGGCAAGCGGTAAACGCTACTATGTGCAGACTCCTTTTGAATTCAAAAAAGCAGGTGAATCCGGCGCGGATATTACCACCGCATGGCCTCATTTGGAAAATGTGGTGGATGACATTTGTTTTTATCGAGGTTTGCAGGTGACCTCAGTGAATCATCCTGCCGCTAATTATCACGTGAATACCGGAAATCGCTTTGGAGGAGATCCTGCCATTGGATCCTGGGTTAATCTTGGGCTTGGTACCGGAAATAAAGACTTGCCAGGATTTGTGGTATTGCCCGAGCTTTCTTATCCGCAGGGAGGACCGGCGAACTGGAACAATGGTTTTTTGCCGACCGACTTCCAGGGGACGGCCTTTCGACCAGAGGGCTCTCCCTTACTTGATATTAAACCTCCGAAAGGAGTGACTCGTCGTCAGCAACGGCGAAACCTTGACTTGTTAGCCAAACTGAACGACAAGCATGCGGCGGCTCATCCCCAGCATGAGCAACTGAAAGCACGGATGAATAATTATGAGTTGGCTTTTCGTATGCAGACTCAGGTTCCGGATCTTGTGAGTATTGATGACGAAACACAAGCCACGAGAGACATGTACGGCATTGATAAGCCAACGACCGATAACTTTGGACGACGTTGTTTGTTGTCGCGAAAGCTGGTCGAGAAGGGTGTGCGTTTTGTTCAGGTGTATGCCAGCAGTTGGGATAGCCATGACTATATTCTTCGAGCCCATGGTTCGATGATTGATCGTGTCGATCAACCTATCGCGGCCTTGATTACAGATCTAAAGCAACGCGGACTTTTGGAGGAGACGCTAATCGTATGGATGGGGGAATTTGGCCGAACGCCGGATAATGGTATCCGTGGTGGTGGTGTTCGGTATGGTCGTGATCACAATCCCAATGCCATGACCGTATGGATGGCCGGTGGAGGCAGCAAAGCCGGACATACCATTGGTGCTACCGATGAGGTGGGTATGGAGGCGGTTGAAGTGGTTCACCCACTGCGTGATTTCCATGTCACGCTGCTCCGGTTACTGGGACTTGATGACAACAAGCTGACTTACTTTCATGCCGGGAGGTACAAACAGTTAAGCCAGTTCGGTGGCGAAGTGATTGACGAGTTACTCGCTTAAGTCAGGATGTCGTGGACGACCTTGGCTTGGGTGACACGTGTCTCGGTTCGTGATTCTGAGTGACCCTGATGATGATATGTCAGTTGGTTGTGATCCAGGCCAAGCTGATGCAGGATCGTTGCATGCAGGTCGTTTACGGTTGTTACTTTTTCGACGCTCCGATATCCCAATTCATCGGTAGCCCCGTAACTAAGCCTGCCTTTTACACCGCCACCTGCCAGAAGAGTGGTGCCGGCATTTCGGTTGTGGTCTCTGCCGGACCCGTTTTGTGAAATTGGAAGGTGACCAAACTCACCAGACCATATGAACCCGGGTGAAAACAACAGGTTTAGAATGGTAAGTATTCGAAACATCACAATCCGTAAGAACACTGCCGCAGCATGAGTGCTTAATTGATAGAAAATTGGAATTGTGAGTTCGAGGAATAACTTCAAGCACGAGGGTGAATTAACAAAACGTGGTTTTCCAGTTCATTAAGATTGGTTTCACCTGGAGGAATCTTCTCTGCAAGATGTTTGGCGAGTTGTTCAACACCAGTAATTAACCCCCGGGAGATATCTTTTTGTTTGATGTGAGAAATGACGTTTTCACAAATCTCATCTAAGACCTGCTGTTCTAAGGCTTCGATTGCCAGACGGTCACATAAGATGGAGGCACGACGCTCAGCCAGACTTATGTACAGTAAGACAGAGCCGGCGCTGCGAGGGGAAGAGAGAATCGCATTGGACAGAACAATTTGTGCAGACCTTGTTACTTCTTCGTTTACTTCTGAGCGGGAGACAACTAATGCCCGTAATGGTTTGGAAAAACTGGCAAGGATCGTTCCCAGAACAAATCCGCCGGTGACAAGCGCTGATTGCATGAGCAGGCTAAACACCGGAGGAGAACTCCATTGCCCTTCGGTATCCAGTGATTGAGCAATTAAATGGCCGCCAGCCAGACCAAGTAACGCTCCGATACCTCCAAAGATGGATTCTGCTCGGTCATAGCGTCCCGATTCCGTGGCTACCGCACAAACGATCTCGGCCCCCGTTTTCGTTTCTGCTTCCTGAATAGAACTCTCGATAAGCCCTACTTGTTCCCGGCTGATTATTTTCGTTGCATTCATTGATTAAATTTCACTTTCTGATAACTAGGTTACCAACTACCGGAGGCTCCACCGCCACCACTTGATCCACCACTGAAGCCGCCTCCACTGAAGCCGCCACCACCACCGCCACCGCCCCAACTGCCGCTACTTCCACTGCCGCTTCCTAATGCGTCAATTACACTCCGTGGCAAAATCCCTATAAACGTCATCAAGGCGATAAAATAAAAGGGGGGGTAAATAGCAAGTATGATGAGTCCTATTCCTCCACAGGAGCAGGCCTGTTGTTTGTATGAATCACTTTCGGACTTAATCCCAAGTATTAATAACCAGATACCTAAGGGCAAAAGTATTATTCTTAGGGGCCAGAATAAGATTCCACTGCCGCTGCTACCGAATGAGAATGAGATAGGGATATTAGACTTGGGCCTTGGTAAACTATCTGCTTTTCCTCCCGGACCAACAGCCACCATTTTCAAGAGAGCTTCGACGCCTTCCGTTATCCCGGAGGAATAGTCTCCCGCCTTAAAGTGCGGAATCATGACATTATCCATAATACCCTGGCAATGGTTGTCGAATTGATACCCCCAATCTGCTCCTAATTCAATGCGTCCTTTGCGGTCACCCACAGAGATTAATAACAGAACGCCCTGGTTTTTACCGTTGGTATTTTCCGTTCCAATTTCCCATTGGTTGAACCACTGAGTTGCAAAGGGTTCGATATTTGGTTGGTGATGCCCATAGGGCGCCATGCGGGTAATAACGACCACAATGATTGGTGTGTCGTACTCTTCAAAAGCGACTCGTTGTGCTTCTCCGATTCTATCCCTGTGTCTGCCGGTATCGATAGCACTTTCATAGTCCTGTACAAAGTCTCCGTAACCGTCTTGAGCGGGGGTTGGCGGAATACGTATCTCTGCAGACACGGGGCCTTCGAATAAAAGCAGACAAGTACAACAGATTACTAATTTGAAGCGTTGTTTTCTATTCATCATTGATTTCTACCAACTACCGGAGGCACCTCCGCCACCACTTGATCCACCACTGAAGCCGCCTCCACTAAAGCTGCCGCCGCCACCGCCACTCCAACCGCCTCCACTGTAGCTACTTCCACCGCCACTTCCACCGCCCCGCCCACCCAAGACGATCATCACGGCGATCATCGCTAAGAAAATTAAAGGTGGAAAAACTCCTAAAATGATTAAAAAACCCCCACACCAAAAAGCGGTAGTCCTTAAGAAGCCGGACTCTAATTTCCTACCAGCCATCACAACGCCGAGAATCCCCAAAATAATGGCGACGATTCGGAAGGGCCAACCAGCAAAGAGTATGTTTTTCGAAGATCGGGACATTTTCTTAAATGAATAGCTTTTGGCTTTCGAACCAGCGATATTTTGAACGTTACCGTGGATACCCTCTTTGGCCATCTTTAGCAAGCTTTCGACACCTTCTGTAATGCCGAGCGAATAGTCTCCCGCTTTAAAGTATGGAATCATGACATCATCCATAATGACTTGACAGTGATTATCAAAATTTCTCCCCCAATCCGCTCCTAATTCAATGCGTCCTTTGCGGTCACCCACAGAGATTAATAACAGAACTCCCTGGTTTTTACCGTTGGTATTCTTCGTTCCAATTTCCCATTGGTTGAACCATTGAGTTGCAAATGGTTCGATATTTGGTTGGTGATGTCCATAGGATGCCATTCGGGTAACGACGACCACAATGATTGGTGTGTCGTACTCTTCAAAAGCGATCCTTTGTGCTTCTCCGATTCGGTCGATATCGCTGCCGTCATTAATGACGCCTGCATAGTCCTGTACAAAGTCTCCGTGACCGTCTTGAGCGGGGGTTGGCGGAATACGTATCTCTGCAGAGGCGAGGCCTTCTAATAAAAGCAGACAAGTACAACAGATTACTAATTTGAAGTGTTGTTTTTTATTTATCATTGATTTCTACCAACTTCCGGAGGCACCTCCGCCGCCACTTGATCCACCACTGAAGCCGCCTCCACTGAAGCCGCCACCGCCACCGCCACCCCAGCCGCCACCCCAGCTACCGCCACCCCAGCCTCCGCTGTAGCTGTCTGATTTCCCTAAATTTCGGAAAAAGTTAAGAATGGCTTCTCTCCAATATGCCCAGCTTGTGACATTGCTTTTGAACTGCTGCCACTTGTCTCGCAGAGATTGTCTCTGAGGGCGCGGGTCGAGTCCTTTGGCGATGCGATATGATTTATAAACGAATGAGCCTAGAAGGACCAAGCCAAGTATGGGAAGACAAACATAAGGTACGACAACACACCCTATCATCAAGACGAAAGTTGCTATGGAGAGAGCTATACCCGCAGCGTTCTCTCGTTCACGCCATGCCACAATCATTAACATGACGAGAATGGCACAGCCGATTAATCCGAAGAATATGATCGCTGGGTTAAATGCCCAGGTAGCAGAAGAAGGCGAGTTGTGTGGACCGGTTTGAACCATCGCCAGAAGTTGCTCAGTACCTTTACGTAAACCAGTGGCGTAGTTGCCCCGTTTGAAGTAAGGAACCATTTTGCGGTCCATGATTTTTTGGCAATGTGTATCAAATGCAAGGCCCCAGTCGGCGCCCAATTCAATTCGACACCTACGCTCTTTCTTAATCAGCAGGATCATAATCCCCTGATTCTTACCATTGATAGTCTCTGTTCCAATTCTCCAGCGGTTAAACCAGTTTGTCGCCAGTTGTTCGAAATCGTCCGGGTGGTAGCCGAACGGTTTCATTGTTTCAATCGTGACAATGATGATCGGAGTCGAGTGATCAACAAATGCTTCTTCCTGTAGATTCCCGATGCTTTCAAAATCCTGCTCTTCATTGATGAAAACGGCAGCGTAGTCCTGGACGAAAGAACCAACACCGTTGAGCGCAGGAGCTGGCGGTATGCCAACGGCTTGGCTAACGTTTACGAGTGCTCCCATTTGAAGAGAGAGGTACACGATAAAAAGCGGATAATATTTTCGAGCCAAAGTCATCGAACAGGTTAAGAGGTTATCCAGATTACGAAATGAGAAATAGATCAAAGCCTACATCTTTAACGATGCTAAACCGAGAGAAGATGAGGCGATTTTTCTAATCATATTGTGACGAAATTCCTCACATTTCACAAAGATTTCTAGATACCCATTGATGAAACGGGACAGACATATAGTCGCAACTCCGCTTGCTCAGATATAATGGGTACAGGAAAAACTTCTGTCACCCATCGTCCAACTCCTCATGTTATCGATATTTGATTCAAAACAACCGATGAATCGTCGAGCTATGCTGCAGGTAGGCGGCTTAGGATTGGCGGGCGCAACGGGTTTGGATTTGAGCCAGTTATTGGCCGCGAAAGCAGAGAAGAATCATTATACGACCGGTAAGTCGGTTATTTTTTTGCTGCAACATGGCGGTCCTACTCAGCATGAAACGTTTGATCCTAAAATGGATGTAGACGAGGCCATTAGAACGGTTGGCGGAGTAACACAAACCAGGATTCCAGGCGTTCATTTTGGCCGTTCATTGTCCAGATTGGCCCAGTTGGCGGATAAGTTGGCAATAGTCAGATCCTACGTAGGTGGCAGTAGTGGACACGGAATTCGCCCGATCGTAAGTAATGAAACACTCAGAGCCAACTTAGGCTCAGTTTATGCCCGTTTGGTAACAACCAATCATTCGACCACCGGTATTCCTACTAACATCGCCATCGACCCAACGGCTGTGGAGCCCAAAGACAATGGTCCCGACGTAAGGTTTGGAACGTTTGTCCAAACGGGGGAGCTGGAAAGAATGTACGCACCATTCGTTCCTGGTGGTGGTTCTAACATGCAAAAGAACATGCAACTCGCTTTACCAATCTCACGGTTTGATGATCGGAAAGGATTACTCCAGTCTCTGGATGCATTGAAGAGTGAAATTGATAGTACGGGTGTGCTTGAAGGAGTGGGTAAGTTTCGCGAGCAGGCTTATGACATGCTCATTCGGGGTGTTGCGGAAGCATTTGATGTTACGAAAGAAGATCCTGCCACGCTGGCTCGATATGATACATCACACTTCATCAGTGATACGAAGTACGTTGATAAAAAGAATGGAATGAGTGAGAGACATTGGTATCAAACCAACGCTCGGACGCTGGGACGCTTGTTGCTCTTAGCTCGCCGATTATGTGAGGCGGGTGCCGGGTTTGTCACCGTCACCACTCAGTTTGTCTGGGATATGCACGCGGATAGAAATAATTTGGGGGTTGGACGTGGAATGGAGGCAGTCGGCAATCCTTACGACCACGCTGTTTCAGCTTTTATCGAGGATTGTGAAGCCCGCGGGTTAAGCGATGATATTATGCTTGTTAGTACCGGGGAAATGGGCCGGACACCACGTATCAACAAGAATGGAGGAAGAGACCACTGGGGGCGGCTTGCTCCTTTGATGGTCTATGGTGGCGGGGTTACTCACGGCCAGATAATCGGGCAGTCGACCAAGGATGGAGGCGAACCTATCACATCACTCTGGAAGAACGAAAATCTTGTAGCCACCATGCTTCATAATCTATTTGACATTGGTGAGTTGCGACTGGAATCCGGATTGCCAGTCGATCTTGTCCGATTTGCTACAACGGGCACCCCGATTGCCGGCTTAACGACCTAGTCATTATTCACCGACAGACGCTTGCTTCTGCTCCAACTCCCCGCACAGCTGAAGTGCACGCAGCGGGAAGAAGGTTCCACTATAAGTGATGAAGTGTGGCCCATCGGTATTTAAAGAACGTGTCCACCATCGGCCTGATTCACGCTGATTGGCTTTAATCCATTGAATACCTGACTGAACAGACTGGTGGTCGGTTGGTACGCCGGCATCTCGAAGTAGCATGACGGCAAAGCCGGTTTGATGACCATCACTAGGTGGTGCGTCTTTTTCAGGTTCGGCATTTAGCTTGTCTTTGCGACTGCCACCCCCCCATGTATCCGGTGTGCCAAACGTACGGATAGACCAACCACCGTCATCTTGTTGATGAGCAAGAATCATCTTCACGGTGTCATCTCGCAATTGCTGACTGATCAAACCATCCCATTTGGTGGATGTCCATAGCAGTAAGAGGCGAGCATAATCATGAGGTGGCTTTGTTGTCTGTAAATAGTTCTTAAGAATATCGATCTGCTTTTGCTGTTCATCGGTTACCTGCTTTAGATAGCCTGGAGCTGTGGCTAGTGCCATGGCTGCAATCGTCGCTCCGTGATAGGAACTGGATTCAAAAGGAGGCCAGCAATCGAGATTGCTGTAGCTGCCATCTTCGGACTGAACTGTGAGCATCAGATCCAGAGCTTCTTTAGTTTCAGCAGATAGTTTTCCCTGAACTTCGTCATACGCAGCCAGTCCGTTGGCAACATAGGCCAATTGAGTTGGCTTCAGACCGGACTTGATAGCAGTAGCCGGAGCACGTTTGAATTTAGACGACTCAAGCACGAAGAACTTACGGTGTTGCTCCACCTGTTCTTTGAACATGGGGCCAAGTGTTGGGGCTAGCTGCATGAATGTACCGTTGGTGTGACAGGAAACGCACTTGCGATGTTCTGTCCATGCCTGACTTCCTTTCGCCAGATAGTCTTTAGCAGCGGACAAAGAGAAGGATTTCCTAATTGGTTCATCCGCCGTAGCCCCCGCGATAGAAATAGATCCCGCTTCATACTGGGGTTGTTCTGCAAAGACAAGTGTAGTGAAACTGTACAGAAGCAGCAAACTGGCGATTGCAGACGGCAGCAATATTCTTTTCATCGATTTGGACCTTAATGAGAGCAAGTAAGACGGACCGGTGAGGAAATGTATCCTACCAAATGAGAGCCTTGTCAGCTTAAAAATTAAGCAAGGCAATGCAATTGGGGAACGATGGAAATGCAGGGTTTTCCCATCCGTTTTATTTTCTAGTTTGACTCCAATTCGCCGCAAAGCTGTAACGCCCGCAGTGGATAAAATGTTCCGCTATAGGTGATGTACTGTTGGCCATCTCCATTCAGTGAACGTGTCCACCATCGGCCCGATTCACGTTGATTCGTTTTGATCCACTTGATTCCTCCCCGAACAGCCGGATGATCAGCTGGAACTCCGGACTCTCGAAGGATCATGATAGCCAAACCCGTTTGGTGTCCATCACTGGGAGTTCCTTCCTGCCGGACTTCGGAGCTTATGAGTTCTTTACGAACTCCACTTCCCCATTTTTCCGGTGCAGCGAATGTTCTCATTGACCATCCCCCATCATCCTGCTGATGCGCAATAATCATTTTGATCGTATCTTGTTTGATTTGATCGTCGATCAGCCCTTTCCATTTGGTTGCAGTCCACAAAAGCAGCATCCGAGCGTAGTCATGAGGAGGCTTCGTTGTTTGCAAATATCTCTTTAAGGCATTGATTTGCTTTTGTTGTTCTTTAGTGACTTGTTCTAAATAGTTGGGCGCTATTGCCAACGCCATGGCAGCAATGTTAGCGCCATGATATGAACTTGATTCAAAAGGTGGCCAGCAGTTCAGGTTGTTGTAACTGCCATCTTCCGATTGTGCTGTCAGCATTAGGTCGAGGGTTTCTTTTGTTTCGACAGTTAACTTATTCTTGGCCGCGTCATAAGTGGCGAGTCCATTAGCAATGTATGCAAGTTGAGTTGGTTGCAACCCTTCTTTTAATGATGGTGCAGCTGTTTTCTTGAGATAAGCAGATTCGCTGAGGAAGAATTCTCGATGGCTTTCTATCTGGTTGCTAAAGAGTGTTCCAAATGATGGAGCCAACTGCATAAATGTACCATTGGTATGACAGGACACGCATTTCCGCTCTTCGGTCCAGGCCTGACTTCCTTTCGCCAGATAGTCGCGGGCAGCCGAAATGGACACGGTTCTTCGGATAGGCTCCTCAGCGGTAGCCGCTGCGATCTTGATTTCGCCGGTTTCATATTGCGGCTTTTCGGCAAAGGTATTGGCCGTAAGAATGAGTACCGTATACAACGAAAAAATAAATCGGGATGCAAGTAAAAGCTTCATGGTGGGGAATCCAATCGGAAGTGAACACTCTTATACAATCGCTCACAGCCGACTACGGTAAACTTAGAATCAATAAATTTGCGAGTTGAATTTGGCGATAAATCAGTCTAGCTCGAGAGGTACTGTGCTTGCGTATCTCGGTGGCTGGACTCAAAATGAACTTAGTTCCTTATTCATTGTATCTGAAATCCGAAAGGGAATGATGGTGAAACACATTCTACTTAGATCCCTCTTCTTTGTTGTATTGGCTTCGAGCCTTTTGGCAGCAGAGAATCGCCCTAACATTGTCTTTATCTTCACAGATGATCATGCTCCCCATGCGATTGGAGCTTATGACGGCTGGCTCAAGGAAGTTAATCCGACGCCGAATATCGATCAATTGGCTGCTCAGGGTATGTTGTTTAAAAACAGCTTCTGCACAAACTCAATTTGTGGTCCCAGCCGGGCGGTCATTCAGACCGGGAAGCACAGCCATAAAAATGGTTTTCGAAACAATGGTGACAAATTCAATTGGGCTCAGCAGACGTTTCCCAAACTATTACAGTCTGCAGGGTATGAAACAGCGATTTTTGGAAAGTCTCACCTTGCCGGACGGCCTCAAGGTTATGACAAATGGGTTGTCTTACCTGGGCAAGGGCTTTACTACAATCCCGACTTTCTGACCCCGGAAGGTAAGGTCACGATCGAAGGTTACTGCACCGACATTGTGACAGATATGGGTGTTGATTACTTAAAGGAAGGACGAGACAAAGACAAACCATTCCTGCTGATGGTGCAGCATAAAGCTCCTCACCGTTGTTGGATGCCAGCTCCCCGTCATCTGAATCTATATGATGACATTACTATTCCAGAGCCAGCTACACTCTTTGATGATTACAAAGACAATGCGCCGCCGGCGCGTTATCAGGAATTGGAAATTGATCGTCATATGGATCCACATTACGACTTGTTTCTGGATCTTGTTCCCACGGAGAAGCCTGAAGCTATCCAACAGCGTCAGGATCGAAGTGCCTGGGTAAACCTTCAACGCTTTACCCCCGAGCAGTTAAAAGTTTGGCGAGATGCATGGGAACCAAAAGACAAAGCTTTCCATGAGGCAAATTTGAGCGGTGACGATTTGGTGCGGTGGAAATTTCAGCGTTACGCTAAGAATTATCTGCGATGCGTCAGAGGTGTGGATGAAGGTGTTGGCCGTATCATGAAAACTTTGAAGGAAGAGGGGCTGGCTGAGAATACGGTTGTCGTTTACTGCTCTGATCAGGGTTTTTACGTAGGTGATCATGGTTGGTACGACAAACGATGGATGTACGACGAATCGATGAAAATGCCTTTCGTGATTAAATGGCCTGATGTGATTAAGCCAGGTTCTGT
>Ga0209404_10001773_pt1 | contig 14024 bp, 7 predicted proteins | sample TroAtlMetagenome_2_FD_187447 | JGI IMG/M metagenome (GOLD analysis project Ga0209404, IMG submission 187447) | Marine eukaryotic phytoplankton communities from Atlantic Ocean - Tropical Atlantic ANT8 Metagenome (SPAdes) (version 2) | ecosystem: Environmental > Aquatic > Marine > Oceanic | place...
AAACAAAATTAAAGTTACTATATATTTCATTACATTATTTTTTGATTATTTCATATAATTTTTCATCTATTTTGTCAAGTTTTTGTGAATTTTCTTGAACTTTTTCTTCGGTATTCATTATAGATTCTCGAATTAACTCATCTTTTAAGTCATATTCTGTTCTTGAAACCGGAGGTTCGGGCAAAAGCTTAGCCTCTTCTATATCGGCCTGTAGCGCAAAATACATGCCTACTAATGCAAATATTCCCGCTCCAATCGCCGCTAAAGTTTTAATACTTATTTGAAATTTAGTGTCTTCACTAAGTTCACTCATTGTTGTTTATATATATTTATGGTTAATCTAATCTATTTTTATAAGGATTTACCTTCCTCCAAGTTTTTTCCAATATTCAGTGTTAAGATTTACTCCAAACGATTTTCTATCCGGATCAGTTAGCCCATACATGCCTTTACCTCCATATAGTAAATTAGAATTATCCCCACCAGTACCAGCAGATAAAACTTCCTTATTGTTTTCCGTATCAGTAGCAATTATCTCATTTTCTTGTTTATCTTTTGTAGTAGTATCATCACTTTTTTTATTTTCCTTAAAACGTGACAATGCTTCCATAATATTAAAATCCCTTCTTGATTGAACATCAGGGCCGGTATTAACGCCTTTAACTAATTGACTACCAAAATCTCTTAAAAATTTTTTACGTTTTTGTTTTCTTTCAGCCATCAACTCTCGAGCCTTGCCTCTAGCCTTCATTAAACCTTCACTGTTAGGTGTACCATCTTCATTAAACTCCCCAGCTCCTTCAAAGCCTTTTCTAGCGGCTATTCTATCTGCTCTTCGGTTTAGTCTAGCTTCTTTATTTTTCCCTCTTTTTGCAATTTTTTTAAGTCTTTCAACGTTTTTAAGAGTTTTTCTTCTATTTTTATCTGTAGGCTTGCTAGCCACTCCGCCAGAACCTTCTAAAACATTGCTTGCACCTTTTCCAATCTCTACTTTTGTTTTATCTTTTTCTTTTTTAGTTTTTAATTTTTCAAGGTATTTATTCCTTAAGACTTTTGTGTCTATCTTTTTTTCATTATCACCTTTTACTAGCAAATTTTGCATTATTTTTCCCATAATTGTGGTATTTATTTATAATTAACTGACTTGTCTTTCTACCTTATTAGCTTCCTTCTCCCAAGGTAGTGTTGGGTGACCTTCAATATAAGCTTTGCCATTATAGACAATTTTTCCGTCTCCAGTCCTTTTGTATTTTTTCTTATCAAAAGTAACAGTGCTTCTATCCCATTTAAATCTACCTGCTTCTATTTGTTGTTTATGTTTTAATTCATGGGCTTCAACTTGTTTCCTTTTTTCAGGAGATAAACCTTTAGCAATTTCAATACTGCCATCAGCATTAGCTCTGCCTAAAACCTTTACCCCGCTTTTTTTGAATGATGGGGTTTTAGATTTTTTTCTTTTTTTAGAAGATGTATTAAAATCATTACCAAAATCAAATGACTTTTTAGTTTTTGATTTTTTTACCTTTGGTTTTTTAGGAGGCATTTCAGGCCATTCCACATCTACATTATAAGGCGACCAGCCTAAAGCTAAAAATATAGATTGCCATGCTTCAGTCCTATCATCAGATGCGGCTTTTAAATTTTCTATTTTTTTAAAGATTCTATCCGCAGGAATATTAGTTAATCCTGATACATAGTTAGCTGCAGCAAATCCTTTATAAAAAGGATCATTTTTATATTGTCTCCAAGTTTCAAATTTTTGAGCTTCTACAATATCGCCAATCTTTTTACTTATTGGAGGAGAAATAGTTAAACCTTTTTTAATTAATTTTAAAGATCCGTCTCTTACATATTCACCCTTTTTACGTTGTTGTCTTTGTGAGTAATATTCCATTGCAAGATTTTTAAGTGCAGCTGTAGTTGCACCTGCAAATCCAATCCCTCTAAGTAAACCATCAGCAGTGCTATTTAGAGCGTAATTAATTTTTTTAGCGTCTTTTTCTTCATCCTCGTCGTCATCGTCGGCTAATAAAGAAAATAATCCTTGTTGTAATGCACCAAATATTAAACTTTGGGCTAAGCCATAGTACATAATTTTTGACATATTAGTTTTAGGATCTCCTCTTCTATATATAAGATCGCCTGTAGCTTTTTTAGTTGATCTAGCAAGTTGTAAAGGCGTATTAGCAAAAGCTAATATTAATCTACCAATATCTGAAGACTGTTGCCTAGATATTCTATCTGGTCTAGATGACTGTTGATGTTCTTCAGAAAGTTCACGAAGTTCTAACATAGCCTGAGCTTCAGCATCTTCTTTAGACATCCCCTCTTTAATTAACCTATTTACTTTATTTCTATACCACATAGCCCCACCAAAAGAAATAGCATTACTATCACCCCATTGAGTTGGCTTAAATCCTAATTCAAGTATTTTTTTATTCATTCTTAAGAATAAATTACCTGGATTTGAATCAGCTATGTCAGTCATATTAACATCTATAGCCATACCGCCTCTTCTTTCTTTTAAGAATGGGGAGTTCCATATTTTAGCATAATCTTCTAAAAATTGTGGAACATTAGCCATTGCTTTAGCCATCATGAATGGGTTATTAAAACTCCAATTAGTATAGTTTACAATGGATAATTGTTGAAGAATAGCAGATCTCATGTTTACAGCCATCACGGCTCCAACAGATTGGTTAATCCAATTCATTACTGTATTGAATTCTTTATCTTTACCTTTCTTACGGTTTATACCCGTGGTCATTCTTTCTAAAATATTTTCTAAGGCATTGGCAAAATCATTACCGTATGCTTCTTTTATAAGTTTTAAATTTTGATCTGAAAATATTTGGTTTTTATTATTAATAAAATTTTGCAAAAACATGGTTCGTAACGATGTATTTGCAGCGTTAGCCATATCTGTATCAATATTACCCCCTAACCATTCTTTAGTAATATTAGGATACCCATTATCTAACTTAGTTATTTTAGATAGCTCTTCAGCAAAAGCTTTAAGTTTAGCATCACCTTCTACTAGATCAATCAAATCTTGAGTATCAGCTTTATTTAATCCTAAATTTTGTCCTGCTTTATTATATAAATAAGCTCTAACAGCTTGTTCTTTAGTATACAAACCGCCTAAAACTTTTTCAGCTAATAATTTTTTATTTTTAAATCTTTTCTTTAATTCTTTATAATCTTGAGCTAAAGACACTTTAGCCGTTGTCCATGCATCAATGCCTTTTGCAAAAGGATCTAATAAATTTTCTTTAAACCATTTTTGTTGTTGCTCTCCAGTTTTGCCACTACCTAAAAAATAAGATAATAAACCAGCAAAATCATCAGCTCCCGGAGGTACATAAATGTTAAGTTTATTTAATATCCTACCCAGCTTAGAAGGTTTATTAGTTCTAATTAAAGAATCCATTTCGTCTTCTAAAGTTTTTTGCCCGTCTTCTTTTGCTTGCTGTACTTTGTTTGTTACGCCTAAATCAGTTAACATTTTTTCTACAGCATCTACATTAGATTTAGAATCATCAGCAAAGAAAATATCATTATATCCCTCTGAAACTTTTTCAGCAATCCATAAAGCTTTAGCTCCAGGCGTACCATTTTCTAAACCAGTAATGTTTTTCAATGGAATACTTATACCTAATGTACTTCTTAAAAATTCTTGTATAGCTGCCGCTGCCTCATTTGGTCTTGCGGTAACTACAAATACATCTCTATCACCTAAAGCCTCGGTAAATCTTTTAGCTAAGTTTGCTAATGGCCCTTTAGATCCTTTCTTTACTTTATTAAATTCAGAATAATCAAAAGTTGCACCAGCCTCTTTTAAGGACTCGTATTGTTCTGCAAACTGTGTAGCATCTAAACTCCCCTCTGTTCCATCTGGGAGCTTATAAAGTACCTTAGAGTCGGTTTTAGCAAGTGTATCATCAAAATCAAATACCCTAGCTTTCTTAGTTGGATTTTTTGTATTTGAAGCTTCACTTTTTGCTTTTCTAAGTATGTTTAATTTTTCAACTACTTGATCGGTAGTTAAACCATCAATATCGATTCCAAATTCTTTTAATAATTCTTCGTCTTGCTTTCTTGATTGTTCTTGCATTTGAGCAACTCCTTTTTCTGAAAGAATCGCTAACTTAACCTGAGCAGGATTTTGTTCATTTTTTACTTCTTGTGTACTTTTAGAAACAAAGTCAGCCCATTCCTGAGCGGACATATAATCTTTTATTTTTTTATAGCCCATGTCTATAGCTTGAGCTAATGTTTTACCCCCTTGATAAGCTAACTTAACAGTTCTTAGTCCACCAATTAATAAATTTACGGGTATAGCCCCTAAATTCATTTGTAATGTGCCTTTACTTCCAGTAAGCTCAGTTAATTTAGAAATAGCTCTATCAATTAAATTTTCAACTTGATCAGAATTATTTGCTAATGACGCTTCATTAGAAGCCGCAATACCGTCAATTGTATTAGGGCTTTCAACATTATTTTCTTGAGCTAATGTTTTCCCTGTTAAAGGATTTACTATAGAATTTAAATCTATTTTAGCTTCATCTAATCTAACTACAGGATTATTTATAATACTAAAGCCTTTAGGTAAAACTTTGCCTAGTTTAGCTCTATCTAATTTGCCATCATCTTTTTTAGATAATTGAGTTTGATAATAATTTTTTCTAATTGAAGGCATAATAGCCCCAACTTTATTATTAGCTATAGCCCACATTAATGTAGCCCCTATAACTGATGCAGGCGGATTATGTTCTTCTCTATATTTTTCTCCAGTCCTATCACTTGCTTTACCTTTTAAATCATATTCAAATACTTTAGATACATATTTAAACGGCGCAGCTACTTTAATTAAACCGCTTGTAGCTTGATAACTTGAGGAAACAAAAAGTAATGCATCTGCTAAAGGAACACCATGTTTATGTACAGCGTCTTGTAAAATAGTTGCAAAAGATTCTAAAGTATTCATATTATCTTTTGCCCTATCTTGATACTTTTTTATAAATTCCTTAGTGATTTTTTGGCCTTTACGTATAGGAACCCTTAAAGGCTTTTTTAAATCTTTATATTTTTTATCATTCTTTTGAGCAGCCTTTAATGCTGTTTTATATGCAGGATCTGAAACTCCATAATACAAACTTCCCCTAGCAGTTTGCCAAGCAACTCTTTTTCCATCAGGTAATTTAGCGTCAATTGCCCCTTGTGGTGAACTTTCTAATATATATTTATTAGAAGTAGTAACTACATATTTTTTATCAATTTCTTTATTTCTTTTATTTTTAGGAACAATAACAAATTTTTTATTTTTATCGTAGTGTCCATATACAGTTTTTCTTTTAAAATTAGAAAAGTTAGCCGCTACAAAAACAATAGATGGAATTATTCCTTTTTTAATTGCTTTTACATTTGCCTTTTGTTTTGCAACTCTATTAGTATCCGTTACTGTTATTTTATTAATAAGCCCTAATATTTTAGTTACAGCATTAACAGTGGGTGCCCAAGATACTTCTTCTAATTGCTTTACTAATTTTTCAGTAAGCCCTTTAGGAATAGATTTTATTTTATCAACAGCTTTTTCAAAGATATTTTTATCTTGTTCTTGTTGTTGCTGTTCAGCAAATCTTTGTCTAAAGTCTATATCTTGCTCTAATAAATTTGCAGCCTCTCTAGCAGCCATAGATGTTGCTAAAGCCTCTATTAAACTCATTTGTCTATCTGATCTTGTATTTTTACCTATATCTGGATCAGTAATGTAATTTATAAACTTTTTTCCTATTTCTGGTGACCATATCTTTTTTTGTAATACCCCATTTTTATCTTTTTCTAAAAGCCCAGCTTCTTCAAAAGGATTAATAGAATTACCATTTTTATCTTTGCCCCTAGCTTTACGCATAGATTCAACCGAGATAGTGTTGTAAAAAGTTTGTGGCTTTTCCTCCATAGCTCGGGTTAATCCTTGATTACTTTTAGTATTTTTAAGGCCTAACTTTTGCTTAATAGTTTTATATAAATCATTAGCAAATGATTTAGAAATATCAGATTTAAATTTTAAATTATCAACTTTTTCTTTACTTGTTAGTAGAGCTTTTTTAGCCGCATTTTTAATAAGAGCCATAGTTTCTGCATCTATACCTAATTCATTAGCAGTTTCTATGTTACTTACATAAGGGTCTATACTAGAGTCTTCTTCGGCTATCATGCCTTGTACAGCGCTACTTTGTAAATCTTGAAAATATTTATCGTTAGTAATGCCCTTAAATCCTCTTTTAGCTCTTCTAGGTAATTGAGTTTGTAACCAAGCAGCTAATGGAACACCTTTACTAGGCTTATAACTTCTTAATAGTTCAAACAATGCATTTTCGACATTAGCTTTAAATAATGATTTAGCTTTACGCTTATCCCCTATTATCATAGATTCAGGAACAGCCGCAAACATAGAATTTACAACTTTATTAACTAAACCTTCTTGGGATTTTTTAAGAGAATTAATAGATTTATTAGAAAAAACAAATTTCCCATCTTCATCTTTAGTTATTTCTTTATCTTTTAAAAAATCTTCAAATAACTTTTGGGTATTTTCAGAAGCTATTATATTGCTTTTAGAAATATCTTTATCAGCTTTATTAATTTTAGAAGTTGAGTCATTAATCTCCTTAATTTTAGCATCGTATTCTGATTTTAAAGTAGATGAATCTGCTTTAAATTGTTTATCACTTATTTCTCCGCTTTCTTTTTGAGCCTCAAGTCTTTTCTTGTCTTCTATATATTTTTGACTAATTCCTTTTTTTATGCTTTTAACTTCAGTAAAATCAGTAAATATTTTGCCTAAAGCATTTCTAACAGGTTTTTGGTCAGCAAGCTTTTCTGCAATTCTATTTATAGAATTATTAGCATTTTTAATACTATTTTTATAGCCATCAATAGCAGCATCATTTTTCTGTTTCTGATCTTTGCTTAATAATTTATTAGTAGTATTTTCGGTAAATTGCCATTGGCTGGAAATTTTATTTTGTGCTTCCAACTCATTAATAGCTTTTTCTGACTCTTCGATAGTATTAGTAGCCCTATCTAATGATTTAATTTGTCTATCTGTTAACTTACCCCCTAATTTATTACCTCGTTTTAGTTCTTTAACTATATAATCTTTAGTAGCTTTTATTTGATATTTAATACCTTTTTTAACTTTAGGATCAGTAGCTAATTCTTGTGCTTGTCTTAAATTTCCTAAACTGATCATAGCATTAGCAACCGTACCATCTGTATGAGGCACTGTATGATCTCTTATAGTTTTATAAGCTTTTCTAGTGGCTTGTCCACCTTGACCCAGAAAAAAAGTACCAACAGCAGCTTGAGCAAAAACCTCTGGTGCTTGATCCATCCAATTGAATTTTACAAATTCACCAAGTTCGTGATCGTTTAAACCCATCCCTTGTCCAGTATTTAAAAGATCAACAGCTAATTGACTTACTTCGGTTCCGCCTTCTCCTGCAGCAGCCCACGCACTTGATACAAATCCTCTCCCGCTAAAAGGGTTTTTAGCGATAGCTTTTGTAATACCTTTAAAACCTATTTGTTCCATTCCTAAAGCAAGGGGAAGTAAAGCCATTGGCCTAGCAGTTTCCCACTTACCTTCTTCTTTTAATTTAACAATACCATCCGCTTTAGATAATTCAGGATATAACCGCTTAGCTTTTTCTTCATTGAAAGTTAACAACATATCAGGACCCATCTGTGCCGCCATAAGAGAAGTACTTGCAGCCATTCCTGCCCTAGGGCTTTTGGTTGCCATACCTACAACTGTACCTACTGCAATTTGAGGTATATAACTTAATGCCACATCTTTAACTGCTGCCGCTATTGATGGAATAGCAGTTCTGCCCCTCATGTCTAAAACTCTAGGGCCTTTCCATTGTCGTAAGGATTCTAAACGATCAATTTCTTCTATACTTTCTTTTAATTCAGGAAGACCTTCGGTCCCAACAACTTTTCCTGTATCATCAGAAATTCTATTTATTCCGCTATCTAAGTATTTAGGCTTGAGATAATCCGGTAATACAGGCGTTTTTTCTCTAGTAGATCTAAAAATTCCTCTATCTCCGCTTTTATTTTTAGATTCTCTTTCTTCCCATTCTTTAATTTTATCTTCTTCTTCTTGTAATTCTTTAAATCTTTCTGGGTTATCTTTTCTAGTAACTAATTCCTTTGTGTCTGGATCCATATAAGAATAACCCTCATCAAACATTATATTTTTAGCCGCGTCCCACATACTATAATCATCGCGGAAATAAGCATCAGCCATTTCAGGGCCTACTATATCTGATAAAATAGGCTTTGCAGCCGCACTTAAACTAGCAGCCACTTGAGGGCTATCTACATTCCACAGATCATGCGCTATTTTTTTAATACTGTTTAACTGATATTTAATACTACCTAATGTGCTGGTATCTAACTCAGGATCATCTGGATCAAACCCTAATTGAGCAGCTGGAGGTAATAATTCTTGAATTTCTTCTTCAGACTTTCCGCTAACCCATGCATCATATGCTGGTAATTGATTTTCAGGAATTAATGCTTTTGGATCATCAAATATTTGGCGTGTGCCTCTATTATTAATAAATCCCTCATTAGGCTTAGAAGCAGTAGCCCATTCATTAGTAATATATTCATATTCATTATCACTAACAGGCCTATTTCTTACATCAATATTTTCTTGTGTAATATTTTGATTTCCAGTAGCTACATTCATTAAATTATCAGATTCCTCCACCATTTGAGAAGGACTAGGATTATATATTCCTTGATTTGCCAATGATTGCCTAACACTAGTATCAGCAACCTCAATTGTTGAGGTTTCTTCAACAAGCTCCGCATTGGGGAATTGCTTTAAAAAATCCTCAACATCGATATCCTCAACATCATAAGGTTTATCCTTGCCAGGTACTTTATATTTTTTATAAGGCATATTATATTAAATAATTAAGATTTATTTGGATTAGTCCACACATTTAGTGATCGATTTTTTTTAAGAATTTTTTCATACTCATTTTCAGTAATATCTTCATATACAGGTTGTCTTTCCCCATTAACCTCTTCAAATCCTATTAATTTTTTATAAACTTTTTTTCCATCTTCACTAGTAACGGTGTGAATATCTTTACCAATACTTCCAAATTCTCTTGTTGCTGAAGGAGCCTCAATCCCAGGCTTACCAATATCTATAAGGTTTTTCATGCCTGATGCTTGCTTAACTAAATTTTGTCTTTGTCTAGCACTAGCGTTAAATGGAATAAACACTTTATCCTTATGAGGATTATTGTTATTTATTACCCACATACCTGTTGGAGGACCTTGTGTTTCATAAGCTTCTTTAATTACAGCGCCATCTTTAGTTTGAGCTGGAATTTGTAAATTAGCTCCAAATTTCATATCAGTAATATCTAAACCTAACTGACCTAAATCCGCGGCATATTGTCTAAGCAATCCACCATATTTACCAGAATCCATCCAGTCTTCAGCAGTATCTTCCGTATTTATGAAGCTTACATCATTTGGATCATTAATAATAGCATTAATATTTCTTTGGTCATTGTGCAATCTACTAATTTGATTTTTTTGATTTATAGTATCCAAATAATGATTTTCTTGGTCCATAGCATGTTTATCAGCAGCTTGTTGGTTTATACCATATTGGCCTTTAGCTCTTTTTACCCATGCTGCTTCTAATACTTCTTCAGCTTTTTCCAAATCATTAGCCACTAAATTACTAGCCTCTTCTGAACTGTATCCAAAGTTATCAGCTAATAAACCTCTAACTATTCTTGCTCTGCTTCTAACATCTCCACCCGCTGCATTACTTCTACTATTTAAATGTCTATCTAATGCGGCTATAACTTGTTCTTCAGCAGATTCTCCTGTATTGCCATCTAAATCCGTTGGTCTTGTTTCAAAAGATAACATATTACCAGAAGCAGTTTTATTAAGAGTTAAAGCTGATTTCATAAGAGCGTCTACATCAGCTTTTTCTATAAGTCTATCTGACAAATTACCCATAGCAGCCATTTGTATACTAAAAGGTTCTGGTTCTCCAGTAGCAGGATTTGTTTGAGTTAATCCTCCATAAGTTAATTCTCCATCTTCTATAGTGAATCCTCCTCCTTCGGCACCTCCTGAAATTAATGTTTCTGCTAATAAGATATCTTTATGATCCATTGCCTCGGACAGATTACCACTTTTTTTCAATTCATTATATTTAGTTAAATAGTTTGCCATTCCTGCCTGAGCTGCTTTTAAAGGGGCGACTTGAGCTTTCAATTGAGCAACACCAGCAGCTAATTTACCTGCGTCTTTATCTATTTTAAATTGGTCTTGCAAAGCTGACATTTCATCACCTAATAAACGAGAAGCATCAGTCCATAATTGGTTCATTTCTCCTGAGGGACTATCTGCTTTTATAACTAAAGAATCCATGTCTTTACCTATCTGTTGAGACATGTTATAATTATAAATCTGATGTTTTAATTGTCTATCTTCTTCTGCCCTAGTTCTATCTGTAAGCATTCTTCTCTCTGCTAAAGCTTGATCAATTCCTTGATTTTGAAGTTGACGATCTTTCATACCACCAGCTTTCCACTCATCCTCTTTAGACCAAAAGTCGTAATTGTAATTTGCCATTAATTAAATATTTTTAAATTGAACGTTGTTTATAATCTTAACCTTAATTAAAAAGTGACATAAAACTATCTTTTGCTTTATCACCAAAACCACCAGTTGCAGCCATTACTCCAGCGTCTGCAATTCCAGCTATACCGCTTATAAGATCACTTTTAGCTTGAGATCTTGCCGCATCCGCAGCATTTTTTTTAGCCATAGCTCTACCGGTTTTGTCTTGCATTTTATCCCATTCAAATTGAAACATTCTATCTTTAGCTTGTCTATCTAACATTTGATTTTGCATTTGAGATTGAGCTATATTCATATCCCTATTTGTTAGCATTTGTGCATTAGATAGTGACATATTTGCGTCTTGTCTATATCTTTCTAATTGGAATTGGTTATCTGTTTGCCATTGATTTTGAGCAAATTGATTTTGTGTACCTACATTAAATTGTCTTCTTGCGTTTTCAGCTCCAAATTTTTGTAAAGCAAATTGATTAGCTGCGCTAGCTCCAAATTGAGCAGCTTGATTTGCCGCTTGAGCTCCAAATCTTTCAGCTTGATTTGCTGCATCAATACTAAATTGTTTAGCTTGATTTTGAGCAGCTACATTAGCTTGAGATTGTCCTAAATCAAATTGTGACGCTAAATTACCTTGTGCTAATTGAGCTCTTTGTAACTCTGATTCTCCTTGGGCCCTCATCATTTCATTTTGCTTAACTTGTTTATCTATATCAGCAGAAATACCCGCTTTAGATTTTGCAGCTGCCGCAGCTAATGCAGTTGCCCCTCCAGCACCAGTGCCAGCTTGGGCAGCTAAATCTTGACTTGCTGCTAATGCTTGATCAGCTTCTCTTGCGGCCATTTCAGCTCCAGCTGTTGAAACTTGAAGATTACCCATTGTATTGGTTAAACCAGTATCTGTCCCTCTAGCTAATTGACCTATATTAGTAGTAAAAGCATCATAACCTTGTACTTTATCTGCGTAACCTGTTGGATCATAACCTTGAGGTGAAGCTAAATCTGCAATGCTATCCATTGTTGTAGGATCGCCTAATCTGCCCGCATCGCCTAATGTTCCCGCGTCTCCTTGAGTTACATCATAATTTAATGCATCTAACCCTTGCCAATTATTTTTCATATTCATGGCATTTTGAGCAGAAAGTTGCCTTTTGTAATTTCTGTTTGCTGTTTTTTGATCTCTACGTCTTTTTCTTCCTCCGAAAAGTGATGCGACGCCTTTTACTATGCTTCCCATTTAATATCTCATTATTAATTCATACGAAGGGGTTTCATCTTGATAATACCCTGCTTCTTTATATTTATCTAATAACACGCCTTCTTTTGCCCACGAAAATGCGTATTTATAACCCATGTCTTTGGCAAAATCAGTTGTAAAATTTATTAAGAGTTGCAATGCATCACTTCTGTCTGTATCGCGATAAGATTTATCGCTTATTACTACAGCTGGAAAAGCAACTTTACTATTTGTCATCCAAAGCCACATAGCCGCAATAGGGTCTTCACCTTTGCAAACCATAAAACCACCTAGGCCTTGGCGTTTTTCTTCTTGTTCGTCTCCAACCTTAAATGCTCCGGGTAAAAAATCCCTTGGCCATGCTGGTTGTTTATAAGATTCCCACCAATCAGGAAGAAATTCCCAATCGGATTCAAGTAATTTTCTTACTTGTAATTCCATATTATAAAATTTAATTAGATGAATTAACTGCTTCCGCATTTAAAGCGAACAGTTCTTTTTTTGTTGTGGCATTTGCAGCCGGTAATTTAAGTTTTATATTAGCAAAAGCACCTTTTATACCGCTAACTATTTTATTGCCATTTGCTTGTATTACCCCATTTACCACAATATAATCAGGCTCATATGAGCTAATAGGTGCAAAATATTTACCTTCTTTATCTTGAAATGCAAAACTTACTAAATTTCCCATATTAAGTTTGTGTTACTGTTATTGTATGAGGGCTAACCCCAGTTACTCTAGTATTTGTAGTGGTTATTTCTACCTCGGCACTTCGAGAACTACCGGTTAGAGCATCAGCCCCAATTGTGAAAGATTGGCCTGGCTCTTCTGTAATAGCTGCCCCATTTACTGTATTTAGTTTTAACCAACTAGTTCCATCCCCAGTATCTACGGGTGCCGCATTAATATCCACAGTCCATGTGCCCGGAATAGTGACCGCATCCCCAGCTGTATTTATTGCTTGAGTTGCCGGCGGACTATTTAAACTAGCATCAACCTCCCCAGCCCCTGTTATAGTAGCTGTTGCAGTAGTGTTAGATGTAATGATAGGTAATTGAATAGTAAAAGTTAATACCCCATCACTATTAGACTGTAGTGGTGTAATGGTAGTATTACTAACATTATAAGCCACACTGTAAGCATCAGCTAAACCTGGATTATCATATAATAAAACTTTTGTAGTGGCTGTTGCTTGATATACAATAGTTGCAAACCTTTGCGTTGATGGTTCAAATGGAGATATATAATAAGGAGTACCTGCAGCTATATTATTTGGAAGATTTAAATTTGCGGGTAATGCCACAGCAGTCCATGTTAATGTAGGTTTTAAGGTTGCCGCTCCTGTAACGGTAACAATACCTGCGGTTGCGGTTGCTGGAACAGTTACTGGAATTGAATAATTAATATTATCCCCATTTTGTGTTGGTGTTTCAGTACCTACATTTGTAGATGCTGGCATACCTGCTGTATTAAATGTTATATTACTATCATCTATATAATAATTAGAGAATGCTGCTGTTGCAAATTGAATTTGGCTACCCCCAGCGGTATTAAATACTACTGAAGCTGGTGTTAATGCTGAATTTGAAATAGAATCCACTATATTAACTGTTAGCAATGCTACAGTAAATGCTAAAGAAGCCCCTGTACCTGTTATATCTAATGTTTGTATTGTATTACCCACCCCTACAGTGTGCTGCACAAAAAACACTAATTGGTTGTTATTTGTTATAGTTGTAGGATTAGTAACAGTTAGGGTACTACCTGAAGCTGGAGTTAAAATTATATCCCCGGCTGTAGTAAATTCATATTGTGAACTTGAAGGCTCAACAAATATAGCCCATGATATATTATCATTTGTTTTAGCATTTACGGTATTAGCCCCTGTAAATATAGAATTTGGTGCTGCACCCGACAACTGTAATGTTGTGTCGTAAGTTGTAGCCAATGTAGGTAAAACCCCTGCATCCCCAATATCCGTTTCTATGTATTCTAATTCCCACCCAGAATCTCCCTCGTAACTTAAACTGTTAAATTGCTTTACTAAAGAAGGAGCATCATTAAAAATAGGTATCACATAAGAATCGGTAGTAC
>Ga0209404_10001774_pt1 | contig 14024 bp, 22 predicted proteins | sample TroAtlMetagenome_2_FD_187447 | JGI IMG/M metagenome (GOLD analysis project Ga0209404, IMG submission 187447) | Marine eukaryotic phytoplankton communities from Atlantic Ocean - Tropical Atlantic ANT8 Metagenome (SPAdes) (version 2) | ecosystem: Environmental > Aquatic > Marine > Oceanic...
ATAGAATGAAAAGCGGCAGAAATAGACCCGCCGGAACTAATAGAATTACTAATACTTGGCTCAACTGGTTAAATGATTCTGTAGGGACAGTTATGTTTTTAAACCAACGATCTGCTCTTTTACAAACTATATCTTCTATTAACTTTCTTAATTGGACAGATAATAACCCTGCTAAGGCAGCTATGGCTTTTGCTAATCAAAAACAATTTTGGAATGATTTTGTTTATTTATTTAATTCTGACTTTTTAAAACAAAGAAGATCAGGATTAAAAACAGATGTAAACGCAGATGAAATTGCTAGATCTGCAGCTACTTCTCCTAATAAAGCTAGAGCAGCAGCTTCTTGGTTGCTTAAAAAAGGGTTTTTGCCTACACAAATGGCAGATAGTTTTGCTATTTCAATTGGTGGGGCTAGTTTTTATAGAAATAGGGTAAACACTTATATGAATCAAGGAATGTCTAAAAAAGAAGCTGAAGAAAAAGCATTTTTAGATTTTAGAAATAGTGCACAAGAATCACAACAATCTTCAGACCCTTCTAAAATTAGTATGCAACAGGCGGGGCCATTAGGGCGTGTTATATTAGCTTTTGCAAATACCCCTATTCAATATACTAGATTAACAAAAAGAGCTATCCAAGACCTCCAAAATGGACGAGGAGATTGGAAAACGAATGTATCTAAGATTGTATATTATGGGGCTGTTCAAAATATTATATTTACAGGACTTCAACAAGCTTTATTTGGCATATTATTTGATGATGACGATGAAGGTGATGAGAAGGAAAAAGAATTTAAACAACAAAGAAAAGAAGGTGCTCTTTTAAAAGTTCTTAATAGCTCTATGGATACAATATTAAGAGGTTCTGGAGTTGGGGGAGCTTTTATAGCTATGCTTAAAAATTTAGCATTAGAAGCTAAAAGACAATCTGAAAAATCTAGACCAGATTACGAAAGAGTAGCAGACAAGTTATTTACTTTCTCACCTGTAGTTGATGCTAAATTCAGAAAATTACAATCTGCAGGGAGAACCTTTACTTATAAACAAGAGTTAAAGAAAATTCAAGAAAGAGGGTTGGCTTTAAATAATCCAGCTTTAATGGCTGCCGCCCAAGTACTTTCGGCTTTTGCTAATGTTCCTTTAGATAGAGCTTTAAAGAAATTAAATAATCTACAGACCATGACTGAAGAAGAAACTAAGTTATGGCAACAAATAGCATTATTTATGGGATATGGTGAATGGGAATTAGGTATTCAAGCTAGAAGAGTAGATAAAGAAAGAGCTAAAGCTAAACAAGAAAAAGCGGAACAAAAGAAATTTAAAAACTTACAAAAAGATATTGATAAAGGGACTAAAAAGAAAAGTCCAGTTAAAGTTTTACAGGATGGAGTGTTAGGTAGGGCTAACAACGACGGCACTATTGAAGTTGCGCCTGGGTTGTCCCCTAAGAAAAGAGCTCAAGTCATAAGGCATGAAAAACTCCATCAAAAAGAAATCAAAAGTGGTAAATTAAATTATGATGATAATTTTGTTTACTATGGAAAAAAGAAATTTGAAAGAAAAAATGGGCGAATAGCCCACGGAGGTAAATGGAAACAAGAAGGAGATCATTCCTTGCCATGGGAGAAATTTGCACATAAACACGATTAATAATATAAATTGCATAATATGAGTAAAGAAACATATTTTAAAAATACAGAGAAATCTCAAAGGACTAATCCTTTAGGCTCTAAAGCTATTACTGATGCTGTTTCCGAGCAAGAAGCAACTAGGGAAGATGCTTTAGTAGCTAGTACTAAAAATATATATGAAAAGGTGGCTCCTGAAAATGACAATAGCCAATTAAATAAGTATTTATTTCCTCCTTATACGGATGATAAAAAAGGCATGGCATAAATGGCAGAATTAAGCGAAGACACTAAATTTCAAATAAGTATTAAAACAATGGTTGCTATCGGGGTAGCTTTAGCTACTTTAATAGGAATGTATTATACTTTACAGGAAGAGATAGAAGAAGCAAAACTTTTACCCGAACCACCGGTTTCGAGAACAGAATATGATTTAAAAGATGAATTGGTCCGTAAGTCTATTATGAATACGGAAGAAAAAGTAGAAGAAAATTCAGAGAAACTCGATAAAATAGACGAAAAATTGTATGAAATAATCAAAAAATAATAAAATGAAATATATATTAACTCTGATTTTAATCTTAATAGCTTATGTGGGTTTTGCTCAAAATCCTCCAGTAGAAGTATTACAAATCAACGCTAAATGGAATCAACACCACGACGTGCATTTAGATAAAATGCCAAAAAACTATAGGGGTTATATTATTACAGTAAAGTATGCTTTGTTAGAAGAACAAGGCCCTGGGTTTAAAAAAAGCTTTGCTGGCAAACCTTTACCTATTATAGTGTTAAGAATAGGTGGGCAAACAAAATATCAATGGAGTGCTGATCTTTCTTTTAGGTTAAAATTAGGAATTCATGATGTTTTAGGAACAATAGATAAAGTTACTGGTTTAAAAAAATAATATGGATTTTTTACTGTATGTACTAGTGTTAATTTGTATGTGTGGTTTATGCCTATTAAGTGCTAAACACGCGGAATAAAAAAAAGGGTAGCCAAATTAATGGTTACCCTTTTCGTTATTTAAAATATTAACCCAATCAAAATTCCAATTATTGGGCCTAATATTGCCCAGAGCTCTAAGAATTTTATTTTACTAAGTTCCTTTTTAGTAAATACATGGTCGGATGTATCTAAAATTAAGTTACCAGCTTTTTTCTTAGTGTCATTTAATTGATCTTCTAATTCTTTAATTTTCTGTTTTGCGTCTGCAAACGTAAATCTAGTTTTTGCCATTTTTATTATTTAAAAGTTATCCATCACATGACAAACAATCTGGATTCATTGCATTAGCTGCAATGTCACCCCTTAAAACGGATTCGGTTCTCATATAATAAAGAGTTTTGATCCCATGCTTCCATGCTTCTACGTGTATCTGATTAATCCATCTTGGTGGTGCTTCAGATGGAAACGCTAAATTCAAACTAACTGACTGGTCTATATAATCTTGCCTTATACCAGCCTGATTAACTAACTCTAGTTGATTAATTTCCTTAAACGTCTTAAATACATTTTTTACGGGCTCTCCGTTTTCATGATCTTGGGTTAATTTCCCTCTATCATAAAACCACCCTTCCAGTTCTTTTATATCTTGAACTGAACCACCATCCTTAAGAATCTTATCCCATATTTTAGGAGTATCTATCTTAAGTTTCCTTAATAATTTTTGTAGCTCCTTGTTTTTTCTTATGAATGTACCTTTAGCAGTTTGCTCAGTAAATACATTAGCGGCCCAAGGTTCTATTCCAGGGGATATATTTCCACTTAATTTACTATTTGATACGGTAGGCGCTATCGCCCTTAAATGAGTATTTCGCATTCCAGTACCTACACACCATAAAGGTTCACCATATGTCTCCGCAAGAGCTCTAGAGGCCCTTTCTGTCTCTATTTTAATCTTAGAAAATATCTCTCTTGTTTTAAATTGTGCCAATAGCCCTTCAAAAGCAATTCCATTCTTTTGTAATAAGGTATGCCACCCTACAACACCTAAACCTAATGCTCTTCCTTTTTCAGCTGATCTAACAGAATTTTCAAACCCCACTCTACCTTTGGCTTTTTGTATAAATTCAGATAATACTCCATCTAAAAACCAAATAGAATCATAAACAAGATTAGTATTTTTCCATTCATCATATTTATCTAAATTAACAGAAGATAAACAACAAACAAAACTATGTGACTCATCTGTATGTAAAACAATCTCACTACAGATATTTGTCATATGAACTTTTAAGCTGTTCGATTTATAAGCTGTTGGATTAGCCTTGTTTGTATTTCCTTTAAAGAGGACATACGGCTCGCCAGTAGCTTTACGCTTCTGAAGTAGTTTTCCCCATCTTTTCCTTGCTTCACTATCTCCTGCTTCAAGTTTTCGCATAAACTTGTCACCAACGACAGCACACTGATGTAAGTTAAGAGATTGTCTATTGACGTCCCCTTTAGGCTCTCTGATTTCCAGCCATTCATCGAAATCAGGGTGTTCGATATTGATATTAACGGATGCAGCCCCTCTACGTACTGATCCTTGATTGGTTGCGAGTATAGTTGAGTCATAGATCTTGCAAAACGGTACAACTCCATCTGATGTTCCATTACCTGTAATATTAGCTCCGGCAGGACGAATCATATTAACTCCGATACCTACTCCCCCGCCGTGTTTAGCAAGTAACATCATTTCTAAATTTTTATTCCCTATATCCATTATACTATCTTCAACATCTATGCCGAAGCAGGATATGGGTAAGCCTCTATCTGATCCTGTATTAGAAAGAACCGGAGACGCTAAGCAAAGCCAGCCTTTCCAAATATATTCAAAAAATCTTTTTTCTAATTCAGGTTTATATAACCTACGAGCTACGGTTTTAGCAACTCGTTGATAAGCTTCTTTTGGGGACTCTCCATTTATTAGGTATCCTCCGGATATAGTTTTTTTATATACTTCATTATCTCCCCAAAAAGGATAATCTACACCCCGTTTCCATGTATTATTCCACATAATTTAACAAATAAATTAAATAACCTATACTTACATTAATATTAACTGCTACTAAGTTCCACTGTTTAGCAACCCAAACTTGAGGTATACATATGATACCCCCAATTACATAGGTAATAGCACCTATATTCCCATATGCTAATAAATAGGGGCTAATCATTATAAAAGCAGTTCCAAAATATCCTAATCTATTAGATAATCTTTCTTTAGCACTTAACCTCCTATCTTCAACTAATAGTCTTAAGAAACTTCTTTTCCATCTAAATTCACATCTTTTACAAGTTTTCTTTCCGGGATGCTTAAATTTAGAATCCCTCTTTCTCCTTTTACATATGTTACATTCTCTCATTACCAAATATCTTCAAAATCTTCTCCTTCATTAGCTTTAGAATAATCGGTTGGTCGTACAGCAAAGAAATCAGTGTGAGTAAGCCCACCAGTGAGATGATAAAACCAATCGAGATTGGAGGCTGCTGTTCCATCAAATTTAAAGTATTCCCGTTTGTCTGTGTAACCGAGCTCAACGAGTTTTTCATTAAGTCGTTTTGAAATAAATTGTTTAAGATCATAAGCTTTTAAATTTTCAATATCCCCAAGTTCAAACATCTTATCTATATAGTTGTGTTCTGCTTTAAGCATTACTTCCGCTGCCTCAACTATTTCTTTTTCACATTTTTGTTTTAAGGATTTGTCTTCTTGGCACATATGTCTAAAAAGTTGACAACCCATTTTAGAATGTAAAGATTCATCTCTTACACTCCACTTCATTTGTTGACCTATTCCTTTTAACAAATTTCTCATTTGAAAACTATAAAGAATAGCAAAAGCAGAATAAAGGCTAACCCCTTCAGCAAATGCGCTAAAGATCGCAATGCTTCGCCCAATTCCACTGGTGTGATTTCCGTCATAACTAATTAAATTATCAAAGCGTTCCATTGTTGCCTTGTCTTGAAGAAACGCTTCAAAATCTTCTAAGCCAAGTGTTTCGTTTAAATAAGAGTAAGCTACTGCATGAATGGTTTCTTGTGAACCAAACATCATTGCCATTTGCTGGATTTCATGTTTAGGAAACCACGATACAACCTTTTGGGTCCAATAATCAGATACCGCACATTCTGTTTGTGCAAATCCCAAAAGTATATTTCCAACCAAGTTCTTCTCCGCCTCGGTAAGCTTCTCATTCCAATCTTTGACGTCACCTGACATCGGAATCTCCGTATGAAGCCAAAAAGCTTGCGCTTGCTTAAGCCAGCCTTCAGTGTAATATTCTGGATATTCAAAGGGTTTGTATGGTATCCTTTCGTCAAATAATCCCATCTTAATTTATTTTTCATTTTGTTTTAAAGCCTCTTCTTTCTTAGTAGTTAAATCTTCCTTTAATTTTTTTAATGCTTTTGCATAACCAGGTAGATTTTTAACTAATTCCATAGTGCCTATAGACAAATCTTTTAAGTTAGTTAACTCTTGGATTATTCTATTTAAAGCTTGGCCCATGGATTCTATTTTATTGGCCATTTCTATTAATCTAGATTCTTTCATTTAATATATTTTTATTTAATATAATTGGTGAGGCATCTTTATTATTCTTTATTTGAATATGATTATCCTTTATAGATATTAAAACAGGTAGCTCTTTAGATTTTGTTTTAATTACTTTACCTCGTGCTGTCTGTTCAATTACTTTATAGTTTTTAATAAAGTGTCTTTTATAATGCTTTAAAGCATATTCTTTTATTTTTTCTTCGTCCTGCATTGTGTTAGTGATAAACAGTTAAACATAGTTCTACAAAAGGAAAATATAATACATGCTCTGTAAACTCTGCCTCTGGGTAACTCCTCATGCCAACCACTACCCCAGGGTATAACGATATACTAAGTTCCCAGCCTCGCATGTTCTTCTTCTTTTAAATAATATCTCAGCATCTTCATATGATGCCGTATTCTTTCTCTGTAATATTCAGGTAATGTAAATTCCGTGTTTTCTGTGGATTCCGACAATTTCTTTATATTTTATTACTTTGTTATTAAATAAACTTTTAATTTCTTTATATAATGCTCTTTTCGCATACATTAACCTCGCTTGCTTTTTCTGTGCTCTTTGATCTGCATTATCGTCAGATCCACTTCTTTCTGATTTTGAGGCTTGTAAAGCGTCTTTCCAATCTTGTTTTTCGTAAGCCATAATTTAAATAATTTCCATCTTATTGGGAAGGATTCATTAGCTCTTCCTTTACATTCTATTATGTAGTCTTTTCCAACAAAATCAGGCGTATATTTAATTCCCAACACCTTCTTTGTCCCTCTATTAATATATTCACCTTTCCCGTTGGCTTGTTTTTCGTAAGATAAATTTCTAAAATTAAAATTTTCGACCAACTGGAAAACTTGATTCTCATAACCTTCATATAATTTAGAATCTTTTAAAGCCACATAAGTGTATTTTTCTAGTCCCGATGCAAACTGTATTCCATCTACAGTAATTTTTTTAGATTGAACCGGACCTTTCTTTCGTTTTAATTTACGTCTCATGATGTAGTTGTTGTCCACATCTCACCATGGTCTGGATCTGGATATTTACTTACACTTTGACTGTCTTTTATATAACACTCTTCAATCTCTTCACGTAAAGACATCCTAGCTTTTTCTATATAATTAACAGCATCCATTAGTTCTTCTTGGATATGGTTAAGCCAAGCATCTAACGGTTGGTCGTCATCATATAATGTAACTCCATATTTTTTATAGCCTACATCAGAACGACTTTTTATCTTTTTAATTACCTGATCTATTATTTTATCTCTATTCATCTTTCACAAATGTTCCGTTAATCATTCTGCCAGTTCTATTAGAAATTTCATTGTAAGCAGACTGAATACAGTCTTCAATGCTGATTCCTTGAAGTTCGGCGAAATTAGTAAGAACAACAATGATATCACCAACAGCATCAATAATATCGTTTTTATTATTCTTAAGGACCGCTTCTGATAATTCTCCTGTTTCTTCATATAATTTAATTAATTGTGTTTTTGTATCACCTCCTTGAAGTATACCTTTTTGGTAACCCCATTTTCTTATATCATCAAAAACTTTAGTATTCTTAGTTTTTTTAAAGCCTTCTCTTTCAAAAGCGCCCTCTTCTGCCATCGCTTTGTTATATATATAGCATGTGCTGGGCCCAAATTGACTAGCGTGTACATTACTTAATACCCAATCTATCTTATCCTGAGCATCTAACTTAAATGTACCTTGTGTAGTCTCAATAACTAAATCCGCTAAAAAGTTTGCATCAATATCATTTAAAGGAATTTTAAACGTTGTTGTTGCCTCTGATGATGAGTGTGTTTTCATATAATTTGATTTAAATAATTCTTTATAAGGCTTAATATCTACCTTATAACCTAGATCTTGTTGTAAAGTTCTTTCTGCGTCAGATGCTTCTTTTATATCATCTGTTTCAAATAATATTTCATATTCTCCTGGTTTATATCCTTGTTCTTGTTGTACTCTTTTTTCTACATTAGTAGTACACCCAATTTTTTTACCTGGGATATGATATATTTTGTATTTTCCGTTTTGTAATGTTACTGCCATAATATTTAATTTAATTACCCACTGATAATTCTGCTTTAATGCTTGAGTGAGGGTTATACTGAATAATATTTATGTCTTTATGTTTTGGTAATATTAATTTATTATTTTCTAATGATATTCCTTTCTTTATTACTACAAAAGGAGATTCTTTAATAGTCCTAGATAATTGTAGTTTTGCTTGGTCTATATGATTGTTATATAAATGACAATCTCCTAGATTGCCAATTAATTGTCCAGGCTTTAAATTAGCTCCTTTAGCTAAAAGCTCTAGTAAGAGTCCATACATTGCAATATCATATGGTAATCCTAAAAATATATCTGCCGACCTTTGTTGCCACATTAAACTTAATTTGTTGTCGGGAGTAATATACACTTGTAAACCGTAATGGCAAGGAGGAAGTACCATATCACTGAGGTCACTCGGATTCCAAGCATTAACCATGAGACGTCTAGACGTTGGTTCCTGCTCGATGTCTCTAACCAGATTAAATAGCTGGTCAATACCATTACTATTCCTCCACTGATACCCGTAAACAGGGCCCAAAGTATTATCTTGTCTTCCGGATCGGTTGTAATCTGCATCCCAATAGCGAACATTGTGCTTATGAAGATAAGCAAGATCGGTTTTGCCATTAAGTATCCAAAGAAGTTCGGTAAGCGCATGATTGAAATATATTTTTTTAGTTGTAAGCAAAGGAAATCCCAGCGACATATCGTGTCTTATGGTTCTGCCAAATACACTACGAGTGCCTGTACCAGTGCGATCTTCTTTCTCCTTACCAGCATGTAACACACCTGACATTAACCCTAAGTATTCTTCCTCGATATTAATCATTTGCTTTTTCTTTTATCGTAATAATATTTTTTCATTTGTTCCATCTCTTCAAATATATTTTCTACTACATATACATTAGGGGATAAATAAGGTTTCTCTCCTTTTTTATAAGGACCTAAGCACACACCTATTCTCCATTCATCAGGATACATACCTTTTACTGTTGGAACAGGAAATATTCTAATATTATTATCTACACAATATAAATTATATTTATTATATTCTTCCGTAGGAAACCAATTTGTACTAGATAAACCTTTATAATTAGATTTTTTTTTGCCGTATAATGATTTCATATTATGTTTCCCAAGGCATTACTTCTTGCGTTACATCTTGTAAAGGGAAATAGTTACCACTTACTTTATCCCATCTAAAATGTGCTTCTGCATGGTTCTCACCTAGGTTTTGAAATTTAACTTTTAAAACTTTAACCTTTACGGTTCCTTTATTATAATCTCTATGTACTAATAGCCCGTGATAAGATGCATCATACCATTCCCCACCACCTTTTATATTATACATATTTGGTTCGTCTAAAGTACCATCCTCTCTTTTATACATCTTTGTAGGGTGTGCTACAACAATTACAAGTACATCATATTTTTTAGCAAAAGCCTCTATACGAGTTAAGTATTCCATTGTAGCATCAGGGATACTCATCTTTTCAGCACCATGCATCTTTACTTTATTATAAGGATCTATCACTAAACATTTTATACCTTTTCGCTTAACTAGCTCTGCTCCTTTTTCTAAAACAGAATTTAAATCATATCTTTCATTCTCAATAAAATAGAAGTTATCATTTACAACTTCTTTAACTTGATTCCATTTTTCTGTATTTATATCTACTTTAGAAGGCATCCAATCCCCAATTTTTCTCATTAGTTTATGAGCATGTAAAAACGTTGGTTTGTTCTCTGGTGAGGCAAATGCTGTTTTCCAACCATATTTTAAGTTGTATCCCACCACCATTCTATCAACAAAATCAGACTTCCCACTGCTAGGAACGCCTGTAATGGTGATGAATTGGCCTGTGTAAGTAGAGAATATGCTATCAAAGTTATCAAGGCCGACTTGATAACCCGGTTTAAAACCTTCTTCAATAAATTCTTGTAATTCTTCATCTATATCATTTAATGTTACTACATTCTCCAGAGGAACAGGCTCAGCTTTATCAACAATACGGTTAAGCATAGAAGCGCCGTAACCAAGCATAAATTCATTAGCATCTTTGTAACTGCCAAAGTCAACCGTATGGCATATCTCGGCTCCAAAACGTCGGATGAGTTCCTGTTGAAGATTTTGGCCGGCTTCGTCTCCATCGAGTGCGAGAATAATTTTGGATTTATCTTCGAAATATTCAATGCAATTATCGAGGTAATCAAGGTTAAGCCTATTAAGAGTAGCTCCGTTTGGTACACTAACAACAGATTTGATCCCTGACTCAATAAAGGCGAGGGCGTCCATTTCGCCTTCGACAATAACAACATAATCGTGCCCCACGGTACTATCAATATTATAGAATATTTTTTCAGCCCCTTTAACCAGTTTAAAATTTTTCCTACCATCTCTATATTTTATGTTTATAAGTTCGTTATTTATAAAATAATTGAATTGGATTGTATTCTCTTCTTTATTAGTTTGAGGCATCCACTCTTTGCCTTCAGTTATTTTTGCTTTAACTAAAGTCTTTTGTGAGATACCTCTATTTTCAAACCATTTTACAGCTTGATCACTTAATAAGATATTATTTTTCCACTCTGGTTTTATATAATCTTTTTTAGAATTACCTTTTCTTTTAAATGTATGTAATTGAAATACTTCATCACAATTCATACAAGTACCGAGACCACGTTCCCAATCATACATAGCACATTTAGCTTTCTGATTGATTGGTTTTCTATTAGCAGAGCAAAGAGGGCATACACCCTCTTTTTTCCCTACTTCAAGATTATATTGATTAAATTCATCAATTAAAAAACCGTTAATCTCTGTTGTATTCATATTAAAATGGTAAATCTGGTTCTTCGGTTTTAGTCGCATCTTGTAATGCTTCTGCATTTGAAGTTTGAACTCCTTCTTTAGTAGCTGTAGAAACATTTTGACCATCTGTCCAAACAACTTTTACATTACCTAAAAAGGTTTTGGGTTGTTTAGCGTCTCTTTCTTCTTTACTTTGTTCAGTTTGAATATAACCTGAATCGCCGTATTGACCGAGCTCATTGTTTATTACAACAGTAACAGGATAATATTTACCCTTTTTACCTTCAAAAATTTTTGATTTATCTATTTTAGTTAAATCAATACTACCTGAAATAATACTAGCCATTAGTATGAGTTTAATGTATTAAACATTCTACGCATCTGAGGCTTGCTTGCTCCAGTTGTTCTACGTAAGTTGTCCACTGCTTTCACATGCGACTGATTACTATAGAAATTACCTGTGCTTGTAGTTACACCTGTAACATCACACGTCTTTGTTCTAATTCTTGCCATAATATAATTAAATTTAAATTAAAGTGTTTTGGAGATATAATATTGGCTAAAATCTCCATCGCCATTTACAAAAAAGTCTTTATATGCTTGTACTGCTAAAGCTACTTTATTTTGACCTGATTGTAAAAATTGTTCACTACAATCAAACAAACCTAACTGATTGGTTTTCTTATCAATAACTATAAAGATTAGATCAAAACCAAACATTTTAGAATAAATATATGCTTGACTGTCGTAATTAAATTTGTAAGCTGAGCTTGCAAATCCATTAATATTACTTGTTGTTTTGAGATCAATAATTAATTGTTCACTATGATTTACAATATCTGCTTTTCCTTTCCACTGCATTCCTTCTAATTCCACCACGCCCGGCTTTTCATACTCTACTGCACCATCTAGTATCATCTGTTTAAAAAGATCATTTTCTAAAACCTTCTCCCTCATTAATTCAATTTTATCTACTTCATGTTCTAATAAGCAAATATCTTCTCCAGCAATTTCTTTATACGCTTTAGTATTCCGCGTGGTTGATTTCACAATTTTATATTTATCCAGTTTATCTGGTTCTAAAATAGAAGTGTGAAAATATCCTCCCACAACAAAAGCTGGGTTTGGAGGGGAGGGTTTTTTAAAGTCTAAAGGATTATTAAGCAATGCTCTTATATCACTATTAGAAAGAAATTGTTTTCCAAACTCTCCATAATAGTGTTCATCATCCTTTAGCTTTTCAAGAATTTTCTTATTATCCATTAACTAACTCTTCTAAAGTTGTTGGTTCAATTTCATATTTATCTTGTAGAGTTTTTATTAATCCACCATTAGATAAAAACTTTTTTGCTTGTTCAATGTTGTCTTTATTAATAACTGGTTTGCTGCCATTCACTTTCTTAAAGTCTCGTGATGCTATTACATTCGTTTTATCATGTGTGTTAGTTGCATCTGCATCCGCGGTGTCGTCTATTAATAGTAGATTACCTAAAGCATATTTCTTACCATAAGAAGATGCAGCTCCAAACCTTTGTGGCATTTGTTGCCCTTTAGCGTTCAAATCAACTCCTACTATAGCAGTAGCCATAATCTCATCCCCAGACTTATTATCTACAATACTAGCTGTAGTATGTATCATAGGGAAGTCATTACCTAATGTAAGGTTTTCTTTTACAGTGAAATGTACATCATATTTTTTATTCATAGGCTTCACTGCTTCTAATATATCCTCGGCTGAGCGAAAATTATATTTACCAAAAGAATTAAATCTAGATTTTTTAGATTTGAATTCTGCTTGGATTTTACTTAATTTCTCTCGAATGTTCATTTGATTTAATTATTTCGTGTTTAATATATAATCCGTTTTCGTAATATGTTCTTATACCGTCTCCGTCGACATAAGTAACTTCTTCAGTAATAAATCCTTCCATGTTAATTTAATAAGTCGTATATTACATTATCTTTTTTAAAGCATCTTTGCTTTGACCAGTTGTCTATCTTTGAGAAAGTACAATGGCCCGGAGCTACCTCCTGTCTATGCTCTACATCTTTATAAATTTGTTTCGTATTATTAACTCCTTTACCAGTTAATTGTTCTTGATGTAAGTATAAACTTTTACCCGATGCAACTGCTTTAACTAAACTAAGTTTGTAGTTAGGTTGTTTTTGACGGGGAGCATTATCTTTATATGGAGAGGGTGTAGAATCACCCGATTTCACATATTGTAATTCATCTGTTGCTGATAAGCAACTATTAAGTTTTGTTTTAAATGTACTCATAATATTATAGTGCAATTTTTAGTTAAAGGGACCTTAATCCTTAAATATTTTTAAATTAATTTCTGCCCAGTCATAAACTTTTGAATGAGACTTAATTCCATTAGTTGCTACAAAGAAAGCTAGCTCATTTAGTGCATCCTCGTTGGTTCTAAGCTTGTATAGAAGTCTTTGTTTTTGTTTCTTAACACTTTCTACATTAGTACCAAAAAAGCGTGCTATATCGCGCATTTTCTTAGGCTTGGAATATATATCATCTAAACCATAAAACATTTTCATCATAACATAATATTTAGGCAAATACTTTTTTAACCAGCCTTCTAGGTAGTCACCTAATCTCTCATAGTCATAATCGTATGTCTCATCTTCTAATATAGATATTGCGTCAGTATCAAACCAATTAGGGAATAATACAGATATAAAACCAAATCCAGTTGCATACCTTTTCTTATCTTCATTATTCCAAACGCCTTTAATAGGTTTAGCCGAGCCATCAGCATTCATTTTGATTTGATCACCAATTAATCCTTTGATACTTATAGATAAGAATTTATTTATTGCTTTATCTTTATCTAATTGGGTATCGAGTTTAGATATATAATCCCAATTGATTTTCCTCCATGATCTTATCAAAGCATAATATCCTTCTTGTGCTAAGTCTAAGACATTCATTACGCCTATTGCAGCATAGTCTTTTGAGAAAGAATTAGCT